>Ga0208013_1000194_pt1 | contig 41538 bp, 38 predicted proteins | sample 16_taG_FD_184091 | JGI IMG/M metagenome (GOLD analysis project Ga0208013, IMG submission 184091) | Marine viral communities from the Subarctic Pacific Ocean - 16_ETSP_OMZ_AT15313 metaG (SPAdes) (version 2) | ecosystem: Environmental > Aquatic > Marine > Oceanic | place: Pacific Ocean | collected...
CTTTATGGGAAAAATCTTGAGATCAAAAGAATGAAGCCAATAAACAAAAAAAGAATTCTTGAAGTAGCTCTCCTTATCAATGAATAACTCGTCTCCCCAATTAGATTACTCAAAAATAAATATCTTCTACCCTGTGATAGGCTACACGGGGATGGTTCACTCTGACTACATGATGAGCACCATAAACCTGCTGCTTTTGTGTCGCCAAAAGAATATTAACCTCGGCATGAGATCTATTTGGTTTGAGAGTCTTATAAGTAGAGCAAGAAATGCATCTGTCGCCTTCATGCTAGCTAAAGAATACACCCACCTGCTTTTTGTAGATACGGACGTAAGCTTCGATGCTCATGACGTTTTGAAGTTGGTGGATCAGCAGAAGGAAGTTGTGGTTGGAGTTTACCCCAAAAAGTATTGGAGTCATCAAAAAATGCAAGTCATGGGAGCTTCTAGAAACTTCCCTGAGCAATGGAGACATTTGGCTACTGACTTTTCGACTGAGCTCCCCCGAGAGTCCTACTCTAAGAGTAAAAATGGACAACCGGTAGAAGCCAACTACGCTGCCACGGGCTTCATGCTGATCAGCCGTTCCTGTATTGAAAAGATTATCGAAGCTAGACCCGAAATAAAATACGTTAACGATATTGATGGCTACATGGAGGCCGAAGACAATTTCTATGACATTTTTCAGTGCAAAGTGAACCCTGAGACAAAGAAGTACGAAAGCGAAGACTACGGGTTCTGCAAGCTTTGGAAGTCTTTAGGAGGAGAAATTACCGTCCTTCCGGACATTTCTTTGGGGCATCGAGGATTTAATACTTTTTACGGAAATCTCAAATTTCAGGCTAATTATTTTAATCTTTAATTAAAAATTCCCTAGGTGAGCTTCCTGAATGTAATAGAGTTTAGATAAGTATGTCAGACTTCCTCTATAGCGAAGAATCCTTTATGTTAAAACAAGCTGTATGCAAGCTCATGGAGGTTTCTCTAGAACTGGGAAACAATCGCGGAAAGGTCCTTAACGGAGAATTTAAAAAAATGGACGACCTTTTAAACCTAATGGGTAGAGTCAAAAACAATATGGAGAAAAAGAATGAATATATCAGAATTTGAGAGACAAAAGCCTAGAAAAACCCACCGCACTATAACCAATTTAATTAAAAAATATAAAAAAATAATAACGGACATGCCGATAATGGACGACGAGGACGCTATAAAGGTAGAAATGTCAGCCGACTTCCTGAAAGAACTACAAAACCTTAAAAAAATTTTTGAAAAAGGAGAATAACTGATAAAATATATGATGTATGTCTAATTATCTTAAAATAATGTTAGAGTCCTCACGCCGCTGTGCGGCAGCCACCCAAGATGCAGCTAACGACGCACGAAATGCCGCTGAAGAAGCCTCTTCTCACGCCACAGAAATAGATTCCATGGCGACAGAAGCAGCTAACCGAGCCGTCGAAGCTAACGAAAGGGTTAAGGTGCTTGAAGCCAAAGTAACGGCAGCTATCGCCGAACCAGCTTAAATTGAGCCATACCCCAACAGGCAACACTTCTCTTTTACTGGCTTCGTTAAGAGAATATATTGCCAAGGGAAACAGTCTCCACCAAACCCTCTTAAAACGCGGGGTTCCCGTTGAGATTGCTCGGGAAATCATTTCCTCAGCTAATCTACCCCTCATAACAGAGACTTTACTCAAGAAAGATAATGAGTAAAAAAACCATAATTACTTGTTCCTGCAACCTTGAAATAGAAAATGCTAACGAATACGAAGCGCTTACCATAGCTGACGAAATGCTAAAAAGGGAATACCCCCTTTCAGAAAAGGTAATTTTAATCATAAATGAAACTTTAAACACCTCCGCAGATGGATGCGGGGTTACATACAAGGAAAAAAATGGGAATGTTCGACGAGATAATGGTGCCGAAGGGATATCTTCGGAGTCTACTAGACAAAGAGAACGAGAAGCTGTTGGATAAAAGCCACCGCTTCCAAACGAAAGACCTAGACAATCTAATGGACCTTTATAAAGTCCACCGTCAATATCTTTACAAAAAGAAAAAGGAAGCTCGCCCCTTCGAAGAGTGGGAGAAAGTAAAAAGGAATACCACTATTCGCTTTCACGACCGCGTAACAAACAAAGATCAAGACGAGTACTGGATAGAATGCGAATTCAGCTTTAAGAACGGAAAAGTAGATAAAAAAGAACTTGTTAGCTTTCGTCTAGAATCCACCAAGAAAGAATCAGAAGAAGTCCAGAAAATGTGGGATACAGAACAAGAAATATTCGACGACTATCGAAAACACTCTTTTAAATATAGATTTTTTGTTCGAGTAGAAAACTGTTTTCAAAAAATAACCAACTGGGCAAGAAACAAACATAGCCTACCTCTCGAACTCCGCAAGGAAGCATACAAAAAATCGGGACGACTTAAAAAAGACCCAAAATGCTTGGAGCTTTACAAAGATTTATGATAGCAGAAGAATCCCTCAACAAGACTTGGTTCATCGATATTGACGGAACCATCGTTAAACACCTCTACAACAAGGATATAGATAGCGCCATAAGATCTCTAGGAGAAGACAGCCATACACTCGAAACCCCAATTGAAAAAAGCGTCAGCTTTCTTAAAGAGTTGCCCGAGGAGGACACCGTCGTGCTGACTACGGCAAGAGACGCTAAACACAAGGATCATACAGAAAGAATGCTTAGGTATTTTGGAGTTCGATACGACCGAATAATGTTCGACTTAAGGGCTGGGCCTCGATATTTAATTAACGATATAAAACCAGCAGGAACGGCAGGGAACGCCACCCCAATTAACACCGCCTACTCCTTAAATGTAGAAAGGGACGAGGGAATTGATCTTAAAGTGTAAAGATGTATATGAAAAACCTTGTAATCTTTTTCCTTTTTGCGGTGTCTCTTCATGGGGCCGATAATACATACTCAAGCATAGCCAAAAGAAATGCTTTCGAATTGACAAGCGAAAAACCAATTGCAATATTACCTCCCGTCAGCGGAATTTTAGCTCCGAACGTCTTTCTTACCGGAATCACTCGATGGAAGGGTACTAATAAGGTTCATCTCGTACTTAGGAAAGCTGGAGAGTCCGATAAATTTGTCTCTCTCGGAATAAACGAAAAACAATACAATATAGAACTTAAGAAGGTGCTTGAAGATTCTGTCCTCATAGAAACTAACGGTAACAACAAACTCCTAAGCTTTGAAACTAACGGTCTTCCGACTATTGTGACAAAAGCACCTGTCGTTAAAAAGACCTCTTCCTCAAGCCGTTACCCGCGCGATAAAAAAGAAGTTAAAAAAGAAGAAAAGAAAAGCTCCCCTTCTATTAAGGCGCAGGTCGTAACCGTTCCCTCTCGGAGGTCTCAAGTAGACCCAAGAATTATTGAAAAGGGGTTAGAATACTTGAGTAGAATGGAAGAAGGGGAAAAGAGAGATTACCTTTTAAAAAGAATGGAGTCCCTTCAGTCTGGACAACATCAAATTAAGTCGGACATTGACCAAAACGAACGCCGAAGACAATACGACGAATGGAGAAAGAGCAGGGAACGATAAAGCACGACCTCTTTATCACTGACGTGTGGGAATTCGATTTCCCATACCATGAGCAGTTTAAACCCCAAGTTATGGAGTTTATCTCTTCCCCTAAAGCTCAAGAGCACATCCAACAATCGGGGAACCCTTCTCTAAGTTCTTACGGGGGAGATGAATTAAATTTTGACGAAGAAAAAAGTCTTTTTTCTTTCTTTAAAACTCAAACTTTTAAGCTTCTAAAAAAGGTAGAAAAAATTCACGATTGGGATGAGGGAGAATGGGAGCGGTTCGACCCATGGCTAAACGTCAATCAGAAAGGAAACTTCAACCCTCCTCACATCCATCCGGGAAACGATTATTCAGGCTGTTATTATGCAAGCTTCCCCGAAAACTCTGGGCTTGTTCATTTTTTAGACCCTCGCTCGCAACATAGATTCTCATCCCCTAACCCCCAGAGTAAGGAAAATGAAAACTGGTACCGTTCAGACAATCCTTATGATACCAGTTTATTTACTTATAAAATAAAGGAGGGAAAAATAGTTATCTTTCCTTCTTGGCTCACCCACTATGTCGACCCTAACCCTACCGACTCTCTCAGGATATCTATCCCCTTCAACGCTAAATATACCCAGTATGGAAATTAAAAAGGAAAACTTAATCGAATTCGTAAATCTCGTTAATGAGTGTTGTTCGGTAATGGACGATGACTATGTAGGTGACTGGCTAACCACTCCTAACCCCAATCTTAACATGGAACTGCCTATACGGCTCATAGACGAAAAAGTGGGAAGGGAAAAGTTACTGAGGCTACTTTATTTCATAGATATAGGAGAAGCCGACCTTTAGAGTTTGGGAACACTACTTGTAATCGCGGTTGTTCCGTCGGGGTATCGGGTTTTAGTGACGATATAGATGACCCCATCGTGCGTTTCTTCGATCGAGAATTGAGAAGTTCGAGTAATATCAACAGGAACATCTCCTTCTGACAAAATGTTAAACTTAACCGTAGATGCGTCCAACAATACTTCAAAATCCGCTACCGTATCATTAGTCCCTCCAGAAATAATAATATCAGTCATACCCCGAGCTTCTATCCCCTCTGGGGGAATCGTCGCGGTTATTTGAGTGTCCGAGTTTAATGTAAAGTCGGCCTCCAAAAGAGGACCGTTAGGAATTTTGAAGAATACTCCAGTAACAGGAGTAAAACCTTCTCCCGATATGGTAACGTTATCCCCCGTGACTCCCCTCGCTGGAGTGTAACCCGTAACATCAACCCTAGTCCCCTGAAGAACGTACTCAAAAGGATAAGAAGCTATTTGATTATTCAAGGTGTCGCCGGAAGCGCTTAAAGAATCGGGAAACTCACTCTCGATGTCACCAAAGTCTTCCCACGGGTTTACGATAAAGAAGCGTCCTGTCCCAATAAAGCCACTATCTAGCTGAAAAGTAATGGAATCCTTACATATAGAGGTACTACCCATTAACCCCGAACTGTAGGTGTTTATTGGGTAAAAATAAACTTGAGCCGTATTATCCTTATTGCCTGTGCCAGTAATACCCACCAACCGAGACCCGCTTTGAGCCGTGCTATTGTAAGAGTTGTAACCGGTTATAAGCATGTTGGTTCCAGTTGCTAGCGTCAGATTCGGAAGCCCCGGAGTTATGGTACTCGCTGCAGCCAAGGGAAGAAAGGATTCACTAGTATCTAAAACAAAGGAGTTTCCTAATCCCGAAAGACGTACCGATCCATTTGTTATCCCCCTCGGAACCTTTGCTGTAAGAGTCTCTACTCCATTAGAGTCAACGTAATAAGTGACAGGGTTACTGAAACCCTGCGTTTCCAGATTTGTAAAGTCTCCAGTAGGAGTCGGGAAACTTGGGACCAACCCCGAAATATTTTGTCCACTCAATCCAAAACGCTGCAAGGTAGACTGAGTTGTAGGATCAGGCAACAACAGACCCGAAAGGCCCGATACGGTGGCGATATTCAATGGAACCGGAAACTTGTTTGCATACACGCTGGAAACAGCATTATCGTTAGATCTGTTTTCGAAATCTTTTAGTATAAAATGTCCGCTTTCAGGGTTGATATTTGTAGGAATATGGACAACCGCTTTGGAATTACTCTTCTGAACAAATGAATTAACCCCAATAGTGCCATCCGTTCCCGAAAACAAAACTCCTGTAAGGAGATTCATCCTTGAACCAGTGATTGTCATAAGGTTCCCCTTTCCAAATACTTGATCTTCCGCAAAACCCGTATTACCTACTCCCGTAATATAAGGCTTGTCTCCTTCGCCGGGGTAATATCCGCTAATATAAGGCTTCGGAGGAAAAACTGTTAACACTTGGTTGCTTGAGGAGCTGCCCCCACTGGTTACGACGTTAACTATATTACTGGCGGCATTATCGGGGATCTTAAATATAATAAGATTTTCGCTAAGAAGATTAAAATCACCTTCGGAAACCTTCACTTGGCCAACGCTCACCCCACTGGGAACTATTGGTCCCTCCACCTCGCCCGCCCCGGTTCCGGGAGTACCGAAATATCCCGTCAACGTAATGTTATCCCCATAGACACCGCTTAATGGAGTGAACCCGCTGATAATCGGCCTTCTGAAAGCTTGAATCGTTTTGGAATTAAGCGAATAGCTCCTATCGTTTTTTAGCCTTATTTTAAAGTCTGGTGGTAAAAAATCAAAAGCATTAGGATAAGTAAACTCCACTACATTATTTCCCCCTGTCGTACTGTAACCACTGGAAGGCAGTTCTCCCAGTAGGTTAGCTTCATTAGCAACGCTACCCTTGTATAAGAGCACGCTGGTTCCGGAATAAATACCGCTCCCTTCTATAATCCCAGTACTATTAGGTAACACTAATTCTTCTACCCCTACCCCGTCAGGCTGAGGGTAACCCTCGTTTATTTTAGGTTTTCCCAGCGCTACAAAACCCGTAGGGATGTCAGAAACCAAACCAAACGAGGCCTCTCCGAAAGCTCCAGACGCAATAATACCATAATTAGTTTCGGGAATAGAGACTTCTACGTCGTCCGGCACACTAACCTCAATCTGGTTCCCTAAAGAGGAAACGTGACTAACTTCCAAAATAGGTAAATTTTGACCCAAACCTACATTACCAGCGCTAGGGTAACCGGTAAAAAGTACCCCGGTTATATTGTATAAATCTGTTCCTTCAATAACTACCGCGTCTCCCGATATACCTGACGAGGGCGTAACAGAAAGTATAGTGGGGGAATCCGGAACAGGTCTAAACGATCCTGTGCTTTGGTACGTGGTGGGATAGTTATCGCTGTAAATACTTATGGGTATCCTTTTTATGAGAGAGCTTATATTAGTACCGACCCCCACCACACCGCTATTCACCTCAACCGGTATCCCAGAAGGGATCACGCCGGACAAACGCTGCAACCCCACAAAAACGTTAGACACGTAAGCGGGATCCAAGTCAAACATGCCTGTTTCTTCTCCTATTCGAACCAAATAACCGCTCCTACTCGGAGAAGAGCCCGGTATTTCCCCTATAGGGTGAAGGGTTCCGGTGGTAAAATCCCAACCATAAACATTCAGATTTGCCCCTGTATGTCCGGTATAATTAATATTAGACTTGATTTGAGCCGCTTGAGAAAAGGAAATCGTAGAAAGAGCTTCTGTACTTATGCCGCTTCTCATATGCATTGTAGGAGCCCCCTGAACCCTACCGCTGGGAATTATAAGATTCAATGACGTAGAAGTGACGTCAGAAACTGAAATAGCGGCCGGATGAGATTCCATTCGAGGAAAGGAGACGCCCGTCACCGCGCTTAAAGACTCTCCCTGTATAGTTAGGGTCTCTCCCGATGACAAAGTTCCAGAACTTAGCCCTGTTACGTTCGCGATAGGAACAAAAGAATTAGGAGAAATACCACTAGCTTCCGTTATGCTTCCCGCTAGCCCCGTTCTTTCGGAAGAAAAAACCGTTATCCCCCCGTAACCAGCATTGGTTGGAACGATAACGTTTATTTCTGTATCTGAATCTACAGTAAAGGTACTTTCCGTTTCCCCGAACTTCACATCTGTAATGTGGTAAAAGTTTTCTCCAGTAATATTGATTAATTCCCCAGCTTTTCCGCTAACGGTATCGTCTTCCAGATAACCACCCACTACCTGACTCTCTGAGTCTAAAACAACCTGCAACACCCCGTACGGAGCCAACCCGAGCCCGTTATTTATCAAAAGATCCGCCGTTACGGCACCGGGTGGGACTACCCCTGAAATTCCCGTAGTTCCATCGTAAACCAAGTTCTCTACGGGGTCACCACCAAATGATATTTCCGGAATAAAATTAACGTTCTCTCCACTAATTTGAAATCTCTTCTTTGGATAAAAAGTTGCTGGCATTTTAATTTATCATCCTGTTTATGAGCTTCCTATACCCACCGACCCTCCTGCGTTGTCTATCACCTTTTTTGGAGCTGTGTTAAATTCTGAGACGTCATTTTCGGTTATATTTATTGTATGCTTGATATAATCGTTTGGAGAGGAGGCTAAACTCCGTTGATTAATGATTCCGGAACAGGTAAAAGTTTCCGCGTTATAGACGTCAGTTATCCTACTTTTCATTTGAACAGATACCATAGCATCGCACCCACTGAACGGCAAAAATCCCGTTGGGTTGTCCAGCTCAAAATTCATGTTCACGCTTTGAACCCCGTAACTTACAGCGCTGGGTTTTGTTTCACCCATTAAGTAAACCGGGTTTATTTCTATCGCATAGTTGTAAGTCCCAGCTATAAAATTATCTATATTCTCCGTCTGACTTTCTGGATCCCAACCATGATTTCCGGTGATAACCCTAGCATTACGACAATTTAAAACGGTATCAATATCAGGAGCAGCCGTTTCTGTGGGGGTGAAATCACTATGAGTACTTAAGTCATCAAAGAAAGAAACGGTTGCGTTGGCTACAACCGGCGCGTTAGGTGAAAAGTTAACGGAATAAGAACTTAAGTAACCACTTTCAAAATTAAGTCCCCCAAAGTTTCCGGAAATAGGATTCCCATAAGTTACAGAGCCCGCTGCCTGAACTCCTACCGGCTCCCCTTGACCGCTAATAAATTGTTTAAAATAATCTTCTCCCGTCAAGTAGTAACTAAAGCTTAAGGTTCCACCTATGCCCTTGTTAGCGACAAAATCCCTAGTGTTTCGTTGGTCATAATCATACTTGGGTTGAAGAGACGCGCTTAGCGATATAGAAGCGTTGGCGGCAATGATTTCATTTCCATCAATTTTAAGTTTGGCGTTATTGGCAGTATAGAACACATTAATATGAGGCGGTTAAAGTTTTTTGGCTTCTTACTATATCGTCCAAACCTGCGCTCATCGAAGTAGAGACCTGTTTACCAGAGATCATTTTTAATTGCATTTTATCATTGGTGGAGGCGTTGTCGAGACCATGCAGATCAATGGTATAATCACTTGCAGTTTCGTCAAACGCCAACCCAGATTGGAAAATATCTTCTGTTACATTGATAGATTCCTGAGCGGTGGTATAAAGAGAGGTAGTAGGAAACTCCTGCCCCACTTTATAAATTGGATTATGATTAAGAGAAATTGAGTAGTCAGCACCAAAAACTGTTCCAACTTGCGCGTCGCCCCCTCCGGGATTTATTGTAGTCTTTAAGGTCGTTAGAGGCGTATACCTACCGTGAGCTATCCCGGTTGCCAAAGAACCACCGGAGGTAGTACCGAGCCCCACGGTAGCGGTAGAATCAGCTAATCTTCCACTCATCGGAAGCTCATTATCGTGACCAAAAAAAGTAAAACTCGCGCTAGAAGTGGAGACGGAATTACTGGCCACGTTAAAGCTGTAAGAATTCAAAAATCCGATTCCCTTAACCCCTGCTCCGCTAATTGTAACTCCGGAAGCCGTTGACCCCACGGAATGTTTTATCCCGCTAGCTAAAAAGTTAATAATGTTTCCCTTTTGACCATAATTCTGACCAGTTAGAGAGGTAATAAAATTAAAAGAAACATCTCCAACCCGCGCCGACGACGGAAACTGACCCAAAGCACCTTTGTTGCCTATCGCGTACAAAGGTTGCGCCGAAGTTGAATAATTGACAGTAAAATCAGAAGCTAAAAGAGTTTCACCAGCGCCGTTAAAATCGACGCTTACCGCTGCCTTATCGTAAAATACCGTTGCCATAACCTTTTATTTACAAGTATTACACATTTTTACCTCAAAATGAATGATCTTAAATTAAAATTAACTTGGGCGTTGGAATCTACACCCCCTTGAAAAGATTCTGACGTTAAAAGCATGTCATTAAAAGAATATGTTAATAATGTAGCATCAGAGTTGTTTTTTTTCAAAGTTATTACCGTATTCTCAAAAACTGTCTGATCCGGAACAAATCTCATGTTTTTTATTTCATAGTCATCAGGCTCAATAGTAAAATTAACATTAACTTCCACGGGAGTTCCAGCTATAACCCCTGTAGGTACGTCGTTGCCCACGGCATACAAAGGTAGTCGAGGGGTAGCTATGGCCACATTGAAAGAACTAACGCGATTAGTGTTGAAAGTATCTAAATTGATCTCCATAGAGCTATAACTGGGAATATTTACGACGCTTGGGTAGCTATCTGTCGGCACATTAGCCAACGTTCCCGTCCCGAATTCCCCATAAATTACAGAACTGGTAGAAACACTGGGAATTTCCCCTATGGCACAGCTTACTGAATAAGTTTCCATGTAACCCTCTGTAAAAATAAAATTTTTGGTTCCGTGGTTAACTACGCCACTAAAAGCGATGTCACCAGTGAAGTTTTGCATTAATTCGGTAGAGGTAGCTGGAGCCGCGGGAGAAAGAGTATTAATGAGGAGATTGCTTACATCCAAAGTTGCTGTTTGAGGGCCTTCAGGGGCATATTTTATACTATTTATACCCAAATTCCTAAGGGGTTGAGCAACGGAGGAATAGTTGGCGGATATAGACTGAACCCCTTGTATCCCACTCCCGTTAATGGTGATACTTTCCGCATCTCTCCTGATTCTTCCTAACATTACCTTATCTTTATTTTACACTACTTTTTGCGTGTAATATAATAAATAAAGGTTTAAGGGAAAATGGCTATAAATAGTATTTATAAAATCGACGAGTTTAGCACTACGGTAGAGTATAACAAAAACGATATCGTACAGTCTCCGATCTATATTGGGGGAGGCACTAGCACTAGAGGAATCCCCAAAGAAATAAACTATTACTACGCCCTAAAAACCTCTACCGGTGAATCTCCCTTTACTTCCTCCGGAAGGCCGAAATTAAATAATGAATTTTGGGGAGGTAACGCTCGAGCTGGGGGGCGTACCGTTAGACCTCAATTCTTATGGAAACCCTCCTATAACGCAACGGTAGAACACGCTCCACGAGTCATTACGGTTGCTTTTGGAAACGGATACGAACAACGTACTCAAGATGGTATCTATAACGGATTGATTAACTTCTCCGCAACATTTGAAATGAGAACCGAAAAAGAAGCAAGGGCCATTATCCAATTTTTACGGGCAAGAAGAGGGGCTGAATCTTTTGGGATAAAACACCTGCCTCCTATATATGCAGACGTAGGTTTCAGGAAACTCTTTGTGTGTTCTAGTTTTAACAGTACTTTTACTTTTTTTGATAACTATACAGTGAAAGCCACCTTCTTAGAAAAGAATAATTAAAAATGCCCTATATCAATGGACAACTAGATCCTCCGACTAAAGCGATTGCTGAAAGTTCAATTAAATCTCTTAATTTTGAACTAACTAATCTTACTCCATCAGCTTTAATTACCTTGGTAGAGATAGACTTGCAACAATTACTAACCACTCGACACATCGAAAACCTAAGCTCTCAAGCTAAAGAAATAGGCCTCAATAAAAACCTTAAAGATTCCGTCTTAAGATTCCATAACAATATAAAAATCATCAACTCCTATGTGCTTTGGCAAAATAACACCTATTATCCAGCCCCTATCCTAACCGAAGGATTTGAAACGAGTAGTAAGGGAACCCTCCCCCAACCAACCCTATCAATCTCCAGTCAATCCGAAACAGGATCAGACCAACTAGCTCTACTTAAACACGAAATTAGAAAATTTGGGGATATAATTGGCGCTAAAGTTACAAGAAGACGAACCTTCGCCAAATATTTGGATATGAGGAACTTCGTTCCGCGACAATTCCGTGATAAACCCTCAATCGGACAACAGTTACCAGTAGGATACGAACCGGACCCGTACGCAGAACTTCCTACCGAGGTTTATTATATAGAAAGAAAAATAGCAGAAAATAAAAGTACTCTAAAGTACCAACTTTCTTCAATTTTCGATCTAGAAGGCATAAAGCTTCCCAAACGGATGATTGTCTCTGATAAATGCATGTGGCAATACCGAGGCTGCGGATGCTGGTATCAACACGCTGATAAACCTGAAATCAATCCGACTAGGGACCCTGTCACAGGGGAATACGACGACGGACAAAACGTTCCCGTTTTGAGAAAAGCCGGACTTAAAAAGCTTCCCACGGCAAAGACCATTGGAAAACTTAAAGAAAATAGCGGTACAGGAGTAGGTCTCCCCACCGTAGCTCCTCCTGTGGCGGACGATAATGATGAAAAAATAACAGAAATTATAGGAGGCTCCCTTCAGGGGGGGCTTTCCCTGTGGAGCGTCGACGCTAATACCGAGAAGAAAGTTGTTACTAATGGAGGGGAAGGCGATGAGAATTATTACGCCTACTATAAAGGAGTGTCTGTTTTTTTATATAAAGACGACATTAAATATTACTATGTTGCGAGACGTGATATTACAAAGGCCGAAAACAAAAAAAATCCCCCTCCTAACACCGACTACTGGGTCGCGGATGAATGTTCTAAAACCCTTACGGGATGTCGATTAAGATGGGGTCTTTACTCTCAGGGGGGCGTCGAAAATAATAAAAATGGCGAGCAAAGTTGTGCTATAACTCGGGGCAAACTTCCTTTTGGAGGTTTTCCTGCCGCTAGAAAAGTGGGTCAAGGATAATGAAACTTTCCCCGTTAATTAAAGAAAGAATAAAGGATCACGCCTTTCGCGAAAAACCTAACGAGTGTTGTGGGTTAATAGTGGATCAAGATAACGCCCCAACTTCATTTCCATGCAGGAATAGTTCAGAAAAACCTACTGCTCATTTTTCTATAAACCCATCAGACTACTTACGTGCTTCACGTAACGGTAAAATTGTGGCTACCTACCATTCCCACAACTCCGCAAACGAAGAATTCTCGGTGAACGACATGAATAACAGTCGCATTCACCAAATTAATTATATATTATATAACACCAACAAGGACACTTTCTCTTTTTTTGATTACAAGAAGAACAAAACTTTCCTTTATAACCGCCTGTTTGAAATAGGCAAATCAGATTGCTACAGTATAGTGAAAGAGTACTATGCGAACCTAGGAATAAAACTCGAGGGAGAAAACACTTTAGGAAACGATTGGTATAAAAAAGATCCCTATTTAATCGCCCGACTTTTCCAGCTTAATAAAAAAAATATCGGAATAGAACTGGACCCTTCGTCACAACTAAAAAAACACGACGTATTAGTGTTTGAATTCATAAAAGGAGGGGGGCCCAACCATGTATCCGTTTACTTGGGAAACGGAACCATGATTCACCACGCTCGTAACAAATACCCCTGTATCGAAGATTTAAGTTCTATTTACAAGAAGAGAATGTATAAAATATATAGACATAAGAAATATGAATAAACTAGTTAACATAAAGCTTCATGGCATTTTGGGAGAGCAAATGGGGCAGTCCGACTGGAACCTCGCTGTCAACAGCGTTGGAGATGCAGTGAGAGGAATCCAATGTAACGCAAAGACATTTTACTCACAACTTCTCGAAAACGATAGGAAAAATATTAAATATCGGGTACTGATAAACGAACAAGATTTTGCGACCGAAGAGGGAAAGGACCCTAATACTGCGGAAGGGTTGGCTGCTTCGGAACTCGTAATGAAAACAAAAAAAATAGAAAGAATAGACATAGTTCCGGTACTGGAAGGTTCAGAGATCATGGACATTTTTACTATAATCCTAGGGATAGTCTTAATAGCGACAGGGGTAGGAGCCTTCGGGCTAGGAGCATCACTTAGTTCCGGAATGCAGGCCGCTTATGTTTTAGGTGGCATAGGACTTGTGGCAGCGGGTGTCACTAACCTTTTAACAGAAATGCCCAAGTTTGGAGACTTTAGGGAAATAGAACAAGGAGGAGGAAAGGCTTATCTTTTAGGGGGTCCTCAAAACACAATAAGAGAAGGGGGACCGGTGTTTGTTGGTTACGGTCGCTTAGTAATAGGAAGCCATGTTATTCAATCCGCCGTAGATACTGTAAATTCTCCGGCTGAGGTGCTCCCGAAAGATACATGGGGGCAGACCAAGTACGGCCTTCTTTATAATATTCCTAATGCAGGAGGCCTCTTGGCTAATCGTGTATCGAAATGGGGATCAACACCGAACGACTAAGGAAAATATGGGAAAAAAGAAAAAACAAAAACAAGGACGCCCAGTCGTAACTGATGTTTCCGCTGTAAGGGTGGGTACAGCCCCTGACTATGACTATGTAACTTCTCGTTCTTACGCTGAAACCGCAGACTTGCTAAGCGAAGGAGAAATAGACGGTCTTGTAAGCGGTAACTACCAATACATGGGGAACGAAGGCGAAACAGGATACACCCAAGTCACTCTCGATCTTTTCTTAGCTACCGGAATAAGTGGTCCCGTAACAGCCTCTCTTACAAACAGCGCCGAACAGTTGCAGTTGGGTTTTTTACGTTCTATTTACTGGAATGACGTTCCAGTTGTTGACAAAGATGGTTATTATAACTTTCAATCCGTTAACGTCCATCAAGTGGTTGGAGGACCTATCGGAACTCTTCCGACATTAAGTACTGACATGAACAACTACACCGGCATGACCGGTGACCCCCTGCTAGACTTAAGCGTTCAAAGGGGGATCGGCGAAAGACTGTACGGACCAGAAGTAGCTAGCGGAGATGGAGAATTCCCCACTGACGAAAGATCGGCTAAACTAAAAGCGGGCACAAAAATAGATAAATATTCTAAGACCTACACCATACTAAATAAAGAATGCAGTAAGATACAGGTAAACATTAAAATAAATGCCCTGTTTGAAAGCCTACAGGCAGGACCCAAGACCTACAAAAAATCGTCTCAACTAGCAGCGCAAGGAGCGGCGTCCGCAGGTTACGGAGACACAAAGGCTCGCACCATAGAATATGCAATTTACTATCAACCTATTTTTGATCAACGATTCCAACCGGCAAGTTTAGGCAAAACGGTCGATATCGTACTGGATAAAACCGTTCTCTCTCCACAACAATGGATTGGTCCCATCACTGAACGAGTCACCGGCAAGATAGATCAAGGGTACATTCGAACCACTATCATCGATCTTTCCAAGGAAGACTTGGCTGATACTGCTTTTTTTGAGGGGTGGAGGATAAGGATTGTCCGCCTCACGCCAGAGTCCCTTACTTCCTTCTTAAGGAATGTTTCCTTCGTGGACTCCATAGTAGAAGTCTACGGTACACAACTGAGATATCCATACTCTTCTATGATATATTCTCAATTTGATGCGCAAACCTTTTCTCGGATTCCTTCTCGAGCATATGATACGCGTCTTTTGAAGATTAAGGTTCCCAACAATTACGACCCCGAAACAAAAACATACGGGAGAAGTGACGAAGCAGCAGCTTTCCCAAACGCGAGCTTCAACACCAAAAGTCGCCGAAGGACAGGTTCTAACCCTTGGTATTTCTCTACGCGAGCTGGAAGCGAAAAGACTCAAGCGTTCTGGAATAAACCTGTATGTGCTACCCTTGACGAAAACAATTGGAATGGAGAATTCAAAAAGGAAACTTTTTCTGCTACTGATATCACTACAGATAGCAACGCAGAAGAGTCAAAGGAGGAAATCTTTATAAAGGAGTGGTGCGATAATCCTGCATGGTGTTTTTACGACATTCTAACTAATCCTCGTTACGGACTTGGGGAATACATCAAGGAAGACGACATTGACAAATGGGCTCTTTACGAAATAGCACAATACTGTGACGTTCTTGTCCCTGATGGCTACGGCGGTATAGAACCTAGATTTACCTTCAATTACATGATATCAAGTCGCGAAGAAGCCTTCAAGGTCGTAAACGACTTGGCGTCAGCTTTTCGTGGCATAGCTTATTACGCAAACGGTTCCATTATGGCCGTTCAAGACAAATTCAAAAACCCCCTTACCCAGTTTACTACGTCCAATGTCGTTAATGGGGATTTTAATTACGCTTCTTCCGCAAAGAAGGCTCGTCACACAGTAGCCATAGTGAGATACAACGACAAAAGAAACTTCTTCCAACCGGCGGTCGAATATGTCGAAGACGAAGAATCAGTAAGAAGGTATGGTATTAGGGAAATTGAAACCTCTGCGTTGGGATGCACCAGTAAAGGTCAAGCCAGACGTTTTGCCAAATGGATTCTGGCTAGCGAAGCTAACGAAACCGAAACGGTATCATTTGGGGTCGGTATGGAGGGAGCATATCTTAAACCGGGGGACGTTGTTCAAATTTACGACAACTTTAGAAGCCCGTTGAAGTATAGTGGTCGAACCAATCGTGTTGAACCTCTAGTTTACTCGGATGATTCGGAAAATAGTGATGGGGAGGTCACTCCCTTTGATGGCACCAATTTCGACAACATCATTGTTGATCAGGCAATTTCTTTTAAAACAGATAAATTGTACAAACTGGATCTTCTTACCCCAACTTATGATTACCCCACGGGAACCAAAGAACTTGACTCTTCAAACAAGACCAGCAGGAATCAGCTTCAAACAGTGTTTTTCAGCGGCGCACACACTAAAACCTATACGGGATCTCTTGCGGGAGGCGATACTTTTAGGTCTGATTATTTAGTAAGCGGCAGCGGCGTATGCACTCAAATTTTCTTTAACACAGGAAGCGCCTTTGGAGGGACCGGTAATAAATTTGATTTCACCAATTACGTCATAACAGGTTATACAAACGATGACGTACAAGGTGCGTACACGGCTGCTCCCGTTTCGGAATCCTATTCTGGCGGATGTTTCTCGGGCCAAAACCTAATTTGGAGCTGTGAACCTTCCGCTGCAAATGACGACGAATTTGTGAGTGGAAATTCTTCCGATTATAGAATTGTTAACGTGACGGAAAATGATAATAGCTCCTATTCGGTTTCCGCGTTAGCTTACTCGACCGGAAAATATGACGACGTCGAAAACGCTATAAAATTTGAGGGTAAAAACGTCTCTAAAATACCAATGTTTCCAACTGGACACGTTACCGGCAGACAAGCTGAAATTAATGAGATTAAACCACTTTATTTTCCTTACGGTGAGCCTAAACCGGACGGAGCCGCAACATCTACGGCTCTAGACCTTGATATAGACTATGCGTGGCCAAGCGGGTACTCAGCGGAGACAGACGTGCCTCTACTGGATAAATACCTGACTCTGAAGGTGAAGTTTTTACCTGCCGGTTATGAATCTGCTCAAATCAATACCGACCCAGAAAACAGCGCCGAACAGTTCATAAATACTGACACAGTAGCGGATGAAACATTGGATTACGCTATTTGTATTTCTCGTGGAGCAAATTTTAATTTACCTGAAGACGTAGGCAAGGTTGATGGTTCGAATCGACTACCTTTCGCTGTTAATCACGGTAACTGGAGGGTATACGAAACCGGTGTAGAACTCTTCATTCCGGGAAAAACGGCTGGATCGACGTCAAAATACGGGACATACGAAATAAAGAAAGACGATGATGGAAACATTACTGACGCAAAAATAAAAGACTACACGGCTGAATTTTTAATTTACGAACCTGATATTGAAAACTATCACGTTGCTGTTTTCGCTTTGTCTAAAGAAGGAGCTATTTCTGACGGGATATTAGGTAAAATTAAGATAGACGCACCCAAAACAGACGCGCAATCCTTTAGTATAGCTAACGCTATCAGCATCAGCCAATTGACCACGGAAAACATTGTTCCGGCAAGCAGTAGTAAAACGACCATGCATGCCATTGATTCGATGGAACCAACTTTTGGATGGAACGCTTCTTTCACATCGATAATGAATGAAGTCAAAGACCCGGATCATCCGGACATGGGCAAGTATGATGACCCTTATTATGAATTAACCCCTGCTCAAAATCTTACTGATTATCGCATCACAATAAGAAAACCCTCTAAGGCGGACAGCATCAACATTCCCGATAGTAAAATTTACCTAGAGTTTACCGGGTTCACCCCGGCGGCGCTTTCTCCAGATTTCGCCTTTAAATCTACCTACAACGATCCCAATGTTGTAACAGGGCTCCGTGGTGATGCTGTAGTCAGCCCGACGGGTGACTCGACGATTTGGAAAAGTGAACCCGCTTTCACCCAAATCACGGACGCTACCGAACTGGCGGAAATTAAAGAAGGAGAGCAAAATGAGCAGTACTTTATCCGCGCCGAACCCAGCGGTTATATTGTGACTAATAACGACGAGGATTTTCCTTTACGCGAATATGACATAGTAGTTGAAGCTCATGATCAGTACGGGAAAACAAGTTCGCGAAATGAGGTGTGGGCCAATACTATCGGGAATAATGAAAGTGAATCCAACTGGGCAGGAAGCACTACAAAATACGATATCATGGGCGTCTCAATCGAGCCACCTAGCGGGCTGATTTTTGCCTCCACGGGAGCCTTTGATAACAACCCTTTTACGACCGACTGGCTTCAGCCTTATGAAGCTTATACGCAAAACTACCCCTACGTGGCTCAAACAGCGATGTACCCTAACGGTTTCCTCGACATTACGCTTCAACACTCGGAAGGAGCAGGGGCAAATGCTGGACTAACCGTATCCACCGACGAAGATTTAGAGAAGTACTTTAATAATGTAGCGGGACTTATTTACTACTACACGACAGGAGACAACACGATGACCTTCGGTGACGGGAGCGACATTCAGACTCCGACGAAGGCCGCGGCCTTTAAAGTAGACCTTAAAGCCAATGAAGGCACTAATGCTTATAAAGTAGATAGTACAGAAAACACAAACGCTGGTTTAATAGGGACTAAAGCTAACAAATTTTTTGGCGGCGTGTTGAGCTCGGAGGGTCTCCTAGCAACGGTCGACGTAGACTACGAACTCCACCGGGGATATTATCTTTTAAACGAGAGCGATACGCTGGAGGCCCTACGTCTCCCTCTCCCAAAGGCTTCAGACCCAAGAGTAGAAAACATACAACTCGTTGTTGGCTTCTTCGACGAACTATCACTTTTAAGAGGTTTCGAAGCCGACGGAAAAACAGCCAAACTGGTGGGAGAAAACAATGGAACTAACAAGAAAACCCCCAAAATCTTTACTGATCGAGATATTAACATGTCTACCATACCTGTAGACTTCGCGGAGCCTCTTAATATTGTGGGGGCAGACGGTAAGATAAATGAGTCACTAGCCCCCGCTGGGACCTCCCTATACATGGGGGAATCCAGTATCATGGCAGCCGGGGATACTGCATTAGCTTTTCGCGGGTGGTGTGAACTAGGAATTCTCAGTGAGGGGCTTACGCCCGTGAGGACCGTTAAGGATAAAGAGAAGAAATCTTGGACACGCGATAGCACACAAAGTTTCGCCTCACTTCAAGCGGTGGAGTGGGTTGATTTGGAAATGGGTAAACTGGGATATCCTGTCGACAATAAGTATTCAATTTTGGGAGAAGAAGGTATAGGGGACCCGCTTCCAGCCGCTTTGCTTGAAAAGAATTGCGTATTTAAAAACGTAGCTCTAGGCCAAGGAATGTCCGTCAGATACAAGGTATCACAACCAAGTAAGGGAAACTCTGGCTTTGCAACACAAATCTGGATTGAAATCAAATTAACTCAAGAGCTGTTTAAGAACCTTGAGTCATCCGCTATATCTGTTTTCCCCGAGATGGATGGAGGAATGGGTGTTTATACCTCTACCCGAGTAGACAAACCAGATAGCGGTGACATTATCATAAACTATTATATGGATAAATTACGTAGCCAATATGCTCCATACAATGGTAGAGAGGGTATAGGGAGGATGAGGGTGAATAACGAAAGGAGATTTGAAATGAACAAATGGGTTCCCTCACTTATAAAAGTTAGATTTGGTATTCTAGCGACTAATCAATAGAATATAAACATGAAACCTGAAACTTTTCTTGGTTCCATAGAAAAAGGACAAGACAAACTTTACATTTCCTCCACGCGAACCGTCTCATGCGTAAATGGAGCTTTTGTAAAGCTGGCTAATAACGATATTTTTTATCGGGCTGAAGCATTGGAAGACCTAACTATAAAAAGAAAATTTTCAATCTTTAAAGAAGCACTTTTCGTAAAAGGAAATTTCGTCCATCAACTCTTCAGAAACGATATAACATCGGTAACCTTCACTGAATACGAAGCTGAAACTGTTGAATTCTCGGATTCCTCAATTACCGACCTTAAAGAAGGAGATAGACTCTTTGCCCAAGGCGGTGTCCCCTCTAGTTCCAGTGAAAATCTAACGGGAAAATATACCCAAATAGAAATAAAAAACGTTGGCGAAAACAACCAAGTGACATTGGTCATCGTCGACAAGGGAAAATATATCATACCTCCATCCTCTCCTGTTAGTTTTATGGATTCTCATGGCAAAACTATAAACGTGGAAACAACATTCGACTCCTCTCCTAACGCCTCTATTCTGGAAAGAGATATAACACATGTAGAATTCACAGGGGAAGGAACCAAGATAAATATATCCTACCCCCTACCTGACGGCGTTAAAGAAGGGGAGATTGTCATAGTAAAACAGGCCCTAAATTTAAACAAAAAATATTATGGAGAAACTTTGGACGCCGAATTGTGCCAGATTACATTTGACTATTCACCAGTTAATGGCATTCCCCTTTTACCTCCCAACAGCATAGATCCCCAAAGCACCTACAACGAAGCGGTAGAAATAATTGACCGAAGGTTTCAACTGTTGGACCAAAGGGTGAAAAAACTTGAGTCCCTCAATTATTAGGGAGCGTTGGGGCTCCTACGTAGCAAACCACCGGGTCGTTGTTGTTTGACGATCTCCTCCAAGACAACTCCTTGCAACAATTGACCTAAAGCCTTGTTGTTTTCTACTTCGTCTCTATCTGTTTCGTCGCCCTTTCCAGATGAGGTTCCCGTACCTGCACTTGCGGAAGCGTCTGTTTTACCATTTTTATCGACGTTAACACTTATCTTAACATTGTTGGTTGTATTACCTCCAATTAAAGTTTCGCTGTGAGGACCACCTTGATTCCCCAAAGACGCTCCCCCAACAGGACCCCCACCTTGGTAACTAGGAACGTTACCCCTATTTAATTCGTGCATGAAGTTGGTACCGTACGTCCGAACAGTATCAGGACTCATTATATATTCTCCACCCATCACCATTGCGGGAGTACCGCTCGCACTGCCTCCGTTTGCGTAATGTTTGTACCCACCCAAAGCGTCTCCGGGTTGTCCTGACGCCCAAGAAGGCATTCCAGTTGACGTCAGAACATCCGGGGTAGGCCCATAGTTTATGTTCGTACCTGCCGTAGCCCAATCAGGCATTCCTGTAGCGTTAACTTGATCCATTGCTGGAGCCGCAGCCTTTGCTCCATCCATTATTTTAGCTCCACCAATCAGCATGGCAGCATTCATGTAAGCGCCGATAAGCCTGCTCCTTTTTTGTTTCTTAACGGCGTTAATTTGATCTTTTCGGCTTTGCGTCTCGGTCTCTAAATAATCCTGATATTTAGACATAGCCTGCTCTTTACCAAACATCCGGCTAGTCTGAGGGTCATCTCCTAGACGCCCCAACAAAGAAAGCCTCTGGCTTACCTCAAAACGCCCCTCAGTGGGCCTTGCGCGCTCACTAATGAGCCTTCCCGTTTCGGGGTCGCGGCGATAATAAACGAACCCCTTCCCCAAGGATACTCCTGCTGAGCCCCTCGCGCCAGTAATCATATCAGTCTGACCAGCATCAGGATCAGCACCCCCGAAGTAACCATGCTTCCCTCTACCTAATCCATAATCTCGAGAAGGCAAAGGACTCGGTGCTCCCGGCTGCATCGCTGAACCTATAACCCCAGAAAGAGCGCTGGCACCCGCACCTATAGCTCCCATTTTCCACATGGATGGACCTTGAGTGAGACCACCTTCGGCGTAGCCATTTATAGCATTTAAGTTTCCATAACCAATTTTTTGCGCTGAAGATTTTTTTATTACAAATTCCCCACCTTGCATCATCGTAGGCACGTCATCTTTGTAGCCTGAACCCCCCCTCACAACTCCTCCTCCCGCATAACCGGGAACAAGACCCCCTTGAGAACCTTGCCACCCCATCTTGCTAAACATCATGTTAGTAAACATATTGGAGGAAACTTGTGAGATGGAATTAAGAATGCTTTGGGCCATATTAGCTAAGGCTCCTTGAACACTGTTAGCGCCGCTTGATATAGATTGAAATGCATTGGCGAAAGAGGATTTCATGTTCTCAGCTACCGATGCTTGTCCCGCTTCAAAGTCTTCTAATGCTTCCCTAGCGTTATATGTAAACGTATCCTTAAAGATACTAGACTTCATATTTTCTTCTGTGAGCCCTAAATAATCCCGACTCGCCTTTCTTTGAGACCCCTTGAATCCTGCGTACTGTTTCCCAGTTATCCTTCCTGATGCTAAGTCGTCATCAATAAAATCTAATCGTTCCGTTGCTCTGCTTAAGCCAAGACGTTGATTTTGAAGCTCCATTCCTCGAGCGTACCTACCTGCCAGTTCTATAGTCTTAAGAGTAACTTTGTTCCCCGTCTTTGCCGCCTCTATAGCTTTTTCTCTTAAGTCGGTTTCTTTTGAGATATTCGTGTTATATTCTTTTACCGCCGCGTCTAAAACCGTTAAGACCTTAGGAGCCACCTGTAACACTGTTAGCTCCCTGACGCCCAAAGCCGTCTGATCACCTTTTTCGACTTTTTCTTGCGCTGCTTCTAATTCCTTCCTTAAAGCTACCCGATCTATATTGCCCGTAGTCATGGCTCTGAAGAGAGACATTGCCATCTGAGACTTGGATTTGGAATCTCCTCCGGGAAGAGATCCAGAAATGCCCTTGCCCATTAAGGTCGTGTCGCCCCCTTCATAAAAACCTCCCTTAAAGAAATTTTGCCCCGCTGCCCATTTCTTAAATTCAACTGACATGCCCTCAAAACCATCTGCTACTTTTGAGGTAAAGGTGTTTATAGCGGCTTTGGTTCCGTCTATAAGACCTTGTTCCGCCTCATTCAAAGCAACTTCCATTGTCTTTCGAGCTACAGTTCGGGAATCCCCCATCCCTTTACCCGCCAAGCCTATGTCATAACGACTTTGTATCGAACGTAATTGTTTCTCGTGAACCACTTGACGAGCGGTCGCCAAACCAAACTCTTTAACTGAAGCGCTAGCTTCACGTAAATTTTTGATAAGCGCATAGTATTCGTCTAATCCCGACGGGGCACGGTCAGGGAGAGGTGCGGCTTCTGCAGCTCCTATGTCCTGATTCAGGATACCTCTTTGTTTTCGTGAAAGTTTGGCTGTAGCGTCAGCTTCAACCGCAGGCGCATCACTCATCCAATCTCCCCATTCTGTTTTTATGGCGGACATTTCCATACCAAACAAGGTTCGGAGTAGTATATTTCTTGCTTCCGTAGAATCAAGAGACTCTCTTATTTTTTTCCTTATGTCTCCTACCACACCGGCCCCTTTCAGAGCTTCCATCATTACGCCACCTTTTTCAAAAGCCTTCCATGCAGTTTTACTCTTCCAGCCACCATCATCCTCAAAGTCGGACTGCAAACTTTCCAAAGAGGTCCGAGTTCCTTTATCCCCCATCATTAGTTCACTAATCTCGCGTCCCCCAGTGCCCTTCATCTTCATCAGAGCTGTTGCGAACTGAGGAACAGACTGCCGTACGCTCAACTGCCTCATCTGCCCACCCTGAGCTTGACCTGCCGCACCCCAACTGTAACTGTCCCCCCCCATTCCTAATAAACTACCTATTGAACCAACAGTCCTAGAATACCAAGCTAAAGGATTTGCATTCCCCAAAGTAAGGCCCGCTCCGCCCGCTGCCGCCTGACCATACTGACCCTTGCCAAGACGATTAGACATAAACTGGGTCCAACTACTATCTCCGGCTCTTACATTCGTACCCATTAACTGAGCCTCTTTTAGCTGTTTCCCAGTACCAAGCTCCGCAAGTATTCGATCTTTTAGCTCACTTAATTTTGCTTGGTTCAACCGAGATTTGTCCATTGTCCCAAATTCGGTTTGAAGTTGCTTCCTAACGGCTGGATCACTTACGTTAGTAATTAAATTAGACATCTCCGAAACCATCTCCTGTACGAGTTGCACTCTTTTCCCTTGGTCCCTTTCTCCGGCAAGTTTGGCTATTTTTTCGCCAACAAGCCCAAGAGACTGAGAGACTTGATTAGAGTTTTCTGTAATCTTCTGTAACTCGGCCGACAAATTATCAAAGGACAACTTAGCTTCGTCGGTATGTTTCTTAAGATAGGTTACCCCCATACCTAAACCCCCTATAGCCGCACCCACCCCTCCTCCAACTGGACCGCCAAAAGCAAAACCCAATCCCGCGTATCCAGCCACTGAGCCTGCGCCGGTTACCATATCTTGACCAAGACCGGGAGCCATATTCGAAGCCGCTGCCCCAGCCAGCATTTGAGCGGCCATACCGGCCATAGCCATTTTCATTCCCCTTGCCTCTTCCGCGGCTCCTTTCATTTCTGAAGCCGCACTTTTAGAACCACCAGCAAGATCATCAACAGAGTCGGCTAAGATCACACTCTTCGGCGAAGCAACTGGTTTTCCATAGGGATCAAGTATGGGGGAGGCGTAGTTAGGAATCCCATGACCCTTAGGATTCACCCCTTGAGACCTTGCTCGTGATATTCCCTGCTGTAAACCAGCCGGTTCATGTATGGTATTATAAACCCCAACACCACCGGGATTCCCTGCTCCCTTTAAAGAGGGACTACTCCCAACTCTTATAGCAGAAGCCGGAACTCCCGCCGCCATTTCTCTTCCTATGGCGTTGGTTATGGGAGAAAAATTAGGGACAAAACCGGTAGCTTTCCCCGGCTTTGCTCCGTGTGATATAAACCTTCTTCCCGGCCCATTAGTGATTAGCTCTTTAGCTATCTTACCAGCCATACTGTTCTTGCTAGAAGTACCCGAAGCTATCTTAAAATCACCGATAGAAAAACTTCCCCCAAAGATTTCTCTCCCCTTCTTTGAATACGGAGGTCTTAAGTCAAAATCGCCGAATCTCTGCTCTTGAGCGGCAGCTTTTTTATCCAAAGCCAAGTCCATGCCAACCTCAAAAGACGCCCCCGCCGCTGACTGAAACGCTCCGCGCGCTCCAGCAGTTCTGTCTAAAGCGGCTATAACTTCCCTTTTGCCGGGCCTTCTTGCTGGAGGTTTAATACTGGCTGCAAATTGTCTTGTAACATCTGCTGCCGCAGCTTTCATAAGATCATCCACTCTCTCCGGCTCCCGTGGATACTTTTTATTTAGAAAGCCCTTGCTGTAAGACAAAACAGGAAATTGAGCAGTAAATTTATTATACTTTCCTTCCCCTCGCCCAGTCATCATCCCCGTTCGCTGACCTTGGGGAACTAACATGGCAATATTTCCACCCGGAGTTGTAAGATGACCGCCCCTTTCCAGAGCGCCCTTTTTTTGGTTGTCTGTTAGGGGCTTATTTTTTTGGGTGTACATTGCAGGTTGATTTGCATATCCGGTATGACGCAAACCGGGCCTTACGACCCCTACGAAGTTCGGGACAAACCCCCCAGCAGCATAAGGATCAAATCCATGCGCAGCTCCGAAAGCTGACTTATAACCGGCTCCAGCAGGGCTACCCTGAGGAGGCATTATAGCCGACTGACTCATGCCCGGAAAACGCTTAACAGTTTCCGCCGAGTTATACATCATTGTTCCAGCGCCCGGTTGGTTCATCGTCTTTATAGCTCCAGCTCTATAACCTCCAGCCGCTGCAGCTACTCTTTCAGATCCTGCATTAGCAAAGTTGGGAACAAAACCCGCTGCCCCACCGGGTAACGTGGCCCCCTTAGGTCCCGCCCGCATACCTCGACCCATTAAGGCTCCCGTCAACGGACTCGCGTAAGCCTGAATTCTTGACCTTTCGGCGCTTGCTAACCTAACGGTCGCCAGAATCTCCTTCTCTACCGCTAAAACATTAAGGGTGCCCGCTCTAACTTGAGACAGCAATGCAGGCTCTGAAGCTATATGAGCTACAACCGCCCCCTCCAGCGCGGCACGCTGTTTCGTCGCTTGATTAAGACCAAGTACGTCCTGCAAAGCCTGACCAGCAAATCTTCCTAAACTTAAAGCTATTTTACCAAACACCGCCGTCATCACAATAAGACCGGGACCCCCAATAAAAGCCCCCAACCCTTTCATCAAACCGCTCCCCATAGTCTTACCGAATTCCTCGAAACTACCGCCTTTACCAAAGGCCTCTATAACGTTATTGACTGTTCCTAAAACATTTTTAATGGCTGGCTCCAACGTTCCCCCGAGCCCTGCACCCGCCGCGGTTAAATTAGCCAAAGTGCGATTAACCAGCGCATCTAAACTTTGATTTAATTGCTCATTTCTTTCATAGGCCTCGTTGGTAGCGGAATTGGCGACCCTTAATGAACTAGCGTACTGAGAATTAACTGAAGATAAATCGGAAAGAGCCGCCTTTAATATGTTAACTTGAAAAACACCCGCTACCTGTTCCGCTGTACTGGCTTGGGTAGCTTTACCTAAACCATCGAACTCTTTAGCTAAATTTTGCAATACTTGAATACCGCTCAAAGCCTTTCCGGTCCCCAAATCGTTAACAGCCACCCCTAAGTTTCTGAGGTTTTGTAAAACGTCTTTTCTCTGCAGGCGGGTGAATATGGTTTTAAAAGCATTACCGATAACCGCGCCCCCACGTGCCGTCTTTTGTTGCACAGCCGTAGTTATCGCCATCAATTCATTCATATTGACTCCAGCCGAAACAGCAGAAGCACCTACTCGAGAAATTGACTTAGCCAAATCTTCTGAACTTACAGCAAAAGCGGCATCAACTTTGGCCATGCGGTTAATGATTTGAGCAGAAGTTACGCCTTCTTTATTGAAAGAGTTCACTGCTGCGGTTAAAGTCTTAACAGCATCCGCCGCACCCATTCCAGTTAGCCGAGTTAAAATAAGAGCGTCTTTCGTACGCCCTAATGTTTTTTCCATCCCCAAACCTTGACGAGCTAATTCTGTAGCGGCTTCGGCAACAGTATCGAAGCCTTGTGCGGTGTCTTTTGCTACTTTGAACATCCCTTTCCCGAATTTTTCGAGATCTCGGTGCGTAGCGTTTAATACTACATTAACGTCTAAAAGAGCTTTCTCCACCTTAATAGCTGAAGACACCATCGCCTTTAAAGCTCGATCAATTCCCATTATAAGACCAGCGGACGCGCCGAAGGCTATAACACGCGCATTGGATGCCTCCATGGACTTGTTGAATTCGTCAGCTTTGACGGTAGCTTTGGAAAGCCCTGTTCCTAGGGCACGAACTTTATCTCCTCCGGCTCCGGTTCCCCCGAAAGCCTTTCCCATGGTCTTCCCCATGTCCCCCAACTTACGATTAATCCTTGCGATTTCTCGTTCGGCCTGCTTGGTAGCAAGCATGAGATCGACCGTTATTTTGTCCCTAGCCATATTCCTAGGGATAATTACACTATTTTTTTAGGATACTCCGTGTAGTTTCATCATATCTTCCATATTAAGTCTACCACCCTTCTCCGCAGCTTTTTTAGCAAGATTAATGGTTTCATTTGGGTTATCCAAACCAAGACGCTTAAGATCTTGTGATGTTGCCCCAACCAAAGATTGGGAAGCTCCGTCTTGCCCCACTACCTTGGATTTATCCAAGGTTTCCTTAACATTTTTGGAGGACTCAAACCACTCTACCATCTTTTCTGGGTTGCTCGATATTTCATCAGGCGGTTTATTGTCTGAATTTTCAATTAAACTTTTGTAATACCTTCCATACCCGAAAAGCTCAATTTGATAGAAGGTCAATTGAACCAAAGGTTTCCCAAAAAAGGAGTAAGCGTTGTTTTCACACAGGTAAAAAAGATTAGTAAAAAAACCAGAGAGAGAAAGTCTCTTTAAACTGTTAGAGTCAAATTTTTTAGTGCTCTTGTTGTATGCCCCAATTAAATCTACCAATTTCCCCTCCTCAAGTTCTTCAAATTCCTCGTCACTGAAAAGTTTTTCGCCGTTTTCCTTCAAGAGAGCTTTTTGCATATAGTGTTCATTGATTCTCCTAGCAGCATATGCTTCAGCGCAAAACCCAATCAATTCTTCCTTCTTTAGGCTAAGGGTGGACAGTTCTCCCTGACTTTTTTTTAAGTCGTTATTGATTTGATCAATATGTGCTTGCAGAAAAACCTTTGACTTGGAGTTTTTTAAACCGGCGATGAGACTTTTAAGGTTTAATATCTCCTTATTCTCTTTGTCAGTCCAAATGTTCTCCTTTATTAAGTGGTTAACGCGCTCTTTTCTCGTGGGAAGTCCTTGGGATACGGCTTTTTCGTAAAAGAAACGGTTTTTAATATCTAATTCGGCCGAATCGAAATTAGTGAAGTGTTTTATTCTTAAGTTGCCAAAAAAAGGAAGAGTCACGAGCGTATAACCGCGCAAAATCTCAGAAAAAACAATCTTTAAATTTCCATCTTCCATTAGATCTTAGCCTCTATCCGATCCATGGAAACACCGAAGAGTTTACTCAACTCTTTTTTTTTGCTTTCTCTTCTTTTTTTTCTTCGGGCTTGGCTTCCTCTTCATCAAGCTTCAATGCTAAATCAATCATCTCCTGAAACTCTTTTTGTGTGTTTGGACGTCCCACAAACCAAAAACTGACGTAATAAGCGAACTTTCTAGCTACAACAATGTCGAAAAAGTCCTCTCCTTCGTCAATTTCATCGTATCGTTCAATTTTCTTATCAAAATCTCCCACTCCGAAGAATTCGTTCTCTTTTTCCCCCTCTGCGGTGTGAGCCAGATGAAGCATCCACCAGAGTATCACCTTGTTCCTAGCGCGACTTTCAGCGGTTTCCTCGTAAAGACTATCCTCCACCAATTGTAAGTCCCTGAGCGCCCTCCTAGTGGGCTTAATTTCACTATCCAGCTCCTTAAGCCGCTTCTTTTGTACTGAGGTCCTCTTTCTTTCCTCAATATCCAGTATTTTGGACTGCTCCTTGTGAAAACCCTGCAATTTTGTGATTATTTTCTGATATTCCTTGTTTTCGTCGTCACTTCTGGTTCCACCATCGTTTTCGAACCTTTTTTCGAGTAAAGCGCGCGTTAAAAGGCCCGCTTTTATCCCCTCTGCAAGCCTAACGCCATAATATAGTTCTGCTTCGTCAGTCATCGCACGAGTAGGTCGGCGCAGAAAGAACTTGTGAGGAATTTCCTTCTTTACGTCCTTGGCTGTGGTGACCTCCGTACCGTCTTTTTTCTTCTCGACGGATTCTTCCTTGACCGTTTCTTCTTTATTAACAGTGAACTCGTATATACGCTTCATTTTGGTTTATTATTGTTGTATTCTATGAATTTGTCAAAGTATTCTTCCAATTCCCGAATAGTATCATTGCCTAAATCGAGAATTCTCTTACGAATTCTTTGGTGGGTTTCTTCTGGGATTTTCACTCCGTTAACTTGGAGATCTTCTAGGATGAAAAAGAATTGTTTATAGAGATTTGTTATCTTTCGCCGAGTTTGAAACGCGAAAAAATTATTGATAATATCCCTATCTGGGCCTTCTTCCTTTGACATACCTTTTACCTTATATCTTATGTATAATTACACTATATAAACAAAAAAAATCCCCCAAAGGAGGATTTCAATAAATTATATTTTTTGTATTAATTACGAATAGAGGGGATTTTCGTTGATTTCCGTAGAATAACCGCTCATGAATACTCCTACATCTGACTGCTCGGGTCCACCAATTTGGCAACTAAAGTCCATCGTAACTGTTTTATTGTCTCCAATGGAAGTTGAAAATGATTGAGACTCTAGTTTGATTTTCTTGAGAACGTATGCAGCTACGGTTTCTTTTACGTTCGCCGCGTTACAATCGGGAGCGTGCTTCAGTTGAACTACTGCTTCGTAATTCTCATCGCAATCTATGAGGTCGGCAATCGAACCAGTGGTCAAGTCTGACAAGACTGCATCGAAACTAAACGAGGCAGTAACAGGGAAATCGACCGGACGAGAAAAAGCAAAACGGCTTCCTATCCTTTGCATTGGTGTTCTTCCCAAGTCAAAACTTATAGTATAACTTTGAATATGCGCGTCACTGAACGAGGCTCCGGCTATATCTTCGGCGCTTCCGTCGCTCTTTTTAAGAGTTAAAGTGATATCCCCGGGCCTCAAAGTTGATATAGACCCCGAAGGATTAACATCAGAAGTATTTAGACTAGTACTCGGAACAGGTAATTTAATCGGCGCTGGATTTAAACTAGCTCCAGCTTTTTGTTTCAATAAAGTGCCAGCGGCAGAAGCGTTTCCACTATGGGCGTTCCAAAGGTTTTCAGTTCCATCAGTAGCATTAATAGATGGATTTGATCCTGAAATATAAGCCACAACAGGGACGTTGGGATTGTACGCTTGTGTACCTGTAAACACGGGTATAAAGTAAGGAGGGCCAACAACTGGCGTGACGATCTGACCATTAGCTACTGTAGCATGAATAACGTTTGCGCCCTTTTCAGCTGCCGCGTCAAGCGTTATAGTTACCGGTGAAGATTGGGCCATGGTGTCGTTACTCTTAAGTACGTATCCTTGAGGAAGAGCGAACGGAAGTCCCTTTGGTGTTTGCGTCATGTTCGGCTGGTCGGCCGCGCTTATACCGCTCTCAAGCCCAACTATCGTCATCAAGTTACTTGAACCCGCGGAAAATGTTTCGGCTCCCGTTATTCCTACAAAAATATCACCAACAGTTTCAAAACCATAACCATCAATCCTCTTCGGGTCATAAGCAAATTGCGGTTGAGTGGTGGGTGCATTTAATCCTGTGTAGTTAAGAAAAGCTCCCGTGTATGGAAGTTGAACCACGTTTAGATTCTGACCCTCTACCGAAAAAGAGGTGGAGGGTAGACCCCCGACAGCCCCTTCTGTACTATAAGAAGTTATACTTGCATTCCCTATGCCTACGATACTTTCGGAATCATAGTTACCGCTAGCGGTGTTGTTAATCGCGTCCGATCCTTCCTTTGTCGTGAGGATATAATAATTCTTTACGGTATCATTGGTTTCCGTGTTTAAAATTCCAGATAAGCAAGAAACAGGAGTAGTAGCCGCAGCGTCATTTGGTCCGGCGAAAATATTAAAACCAAGTTTCTTTTCGTTCCCCATGTTGGCCATCAAGTAGGAGCCTTCCAAGCTAACAGTAGGGGTCTCGGTGATAATACGATCAATTGAAGCCAATTCTCCAAACTGGTTAACGTCTTGACGCGAGATAGAAAAAGAATAATTACAAGACTGAATCCTATCAAGGTCAATATTGTCGTTGTTTCCAGTAAGGATTCCCGTGGAATTTATATCTTGAGAAACATAAACCGCCTGACTCTGATAAATTACTCGATTTCGATGTGCCATTTTAAAATCTTTTTATTATAAACCTTCTTGATTGTGCCAGCCACTCATGAAGACCCCGACGTTCTTTTGTTCAGGACCACCAATTTGACAAGAGAAATCCAAGGTGGCGCTTTTATTGTCACCGATAGATGAAGAAAATGATTCGCTATCAATCTTTAAATCTCTCATTAAATAAGCTACTACTACCGGTTTGGGGGTGATAAGACACGTAGGATCTTTAATCTTAATGACCGCATCGTAACTACTGTCACAATTAATCAAATCAGCGATTGTTCCCGTGGTTAGGTCCGATAGAATCGTATCGATGCTCAAAGAGGCTGTGATTGGAAAATCAACCGGCCTCGCAAAAGCGAAACGCGTTCCAAGCTGCTGAATCGGCGTGCGACCAAGGTCAAAACTTAACGTATAGCTCTGAATATGGGCATCTTTTATATTCGTCCCTACCAACAAATCGTCAGCCGTAGTGGAGGTAGCCATTAATGCGTCGTTAAGGGCTCCTCCTCCCGCAACAAGACTCAACGTAATATCGCCGGGACGAAGAGCAGAGATGAGTCCTCCTCCTGCGCCGGAAGCGTTAGCCGTGGGTATGGGTAAAACAACTTTTTGGTCTAGTGTAGTACCATCTGTCGGATTAATAGCGGGGCTAAGTCCAGATATTCCAGATAGAGCAGTAGTACTAGGGTTGAGACGAAATCCTTTACCTACGGGAGCTAAGCTTGAAATCTGATCCCCTGTAGCTATCGTGTTGAAATTCATGTTCATCCCTTCAACAGATACGTTAGCGGTAGGAAGTCCTCCTACAGCGCCTTCTGTCGAATAAGAAGTAATAAACCCGTTACCAATACCAATGATACTTTCGTATTTGCCACTTTCTGAATTAGCAACAGCATCAGAACCTTCTTTAGTAGTCAGAATGAAATAATCTTTCTGATGTGCATTAGTGGTACTATCAATTATGTCAGAAACACAAGAGACCATATTTTCTGCTCCTCCACCCTGAGCAACCGTGCCGCTAGGGGTAACCTGAAACCCTAATTTCGCTTCGTTGTCTAGACCAGCGAGAATGTAAGATGTATCGAAACTTACTGTAGGAGTCTCTGTAATAATCCGGTCAATGGCAGCTAGTTCGCCGAACTGATTTACGTCCTGACGAGACACACTGAAACTGTAATTGGCACTTTGAACCCTATGCAAGTCCATTACGGCGTCTCGTGCGTTGGCGTCCACTAGGGTAGGTGTCCCCTTGGCTGTTGGAGCCCAACCGCTTGTAGCAGTCAGGTCTAGGTTATAACCACTTTGGGTAACGTAAACCGCCTCACTCTGATAGATTACTCGATTTCTATGTGCCATTTTAAATCCTTAATTACTTATATTAATTTACAGTTAATATGGCTGAAAGTGAAATTATTTTGCTATAGTCGAGGAAATCTGACCTTATTAATCTCAAAATCAATTATAGTAGAGAATACATTAGGATTAAATTTTCTAACCTCATTCTCTAAAACCCTGTCAAACCGTGAAACATTAACTTCTTCAAGAAAGAAATGCTGATTTTCGGTCTTTCCAGCGGTCACCCCTGTATAATTATACTGTGTATCATTTCTGTAATAACCAAAAGAATTAAAAGGCATATCTGCTTCTTCAAAAATTGGGACCATAGTTTTTTCTTGATCCCTGAAGAATGAGCCTATTGCATCTATTTCAAATTGGCTATCTGCGATTACGATAGCACGTATATTCATTACGGTATTATCTTGTCCGCCAAAAGCAAAAGGTTCGTTAAAGCTACCATCATTCTTTATGTATACTACCGGGTAGGTTTTGGTGCCGGGCTCAAGGCCTGTTGGTACCACAGTCGAAATTTCGTTTCTATTTGTGTACTGGGTTTGGAAAAGGATTTCATCCTCAGTACTATTGGTTAAAAATACATTAAAGTCTTTGATAGCAAAACTTCCTGTAACATTGGAGCTCTGTGCTCCAGACCAATAGGAGCGCCCATTATTATAGTCAATGGCGTAAAGCCCAACGCTTCCCCCCTCCCCCACATTAACAAGAGTGTTTCCGGCGTATAATCCCATAGGAATGGTGGCTCCTATAACCGATGCATCAGAAACTATCTGAGAATAAGTGCTAGCATAGGTGTCGTATCCATAGTATTCATCAGAAACGCTATAAAATTGACCTGTAGTGTTCTGATACGCCTCCCCCTTCGTTAAAAGTTTGTTGTCAAACCACAGTAGCATGCTTGACATTATCTGATTGTCGAATTGAGGTTTCATACAAGTTGTTTTCTTAGTCTATTGAGGATCTCGGTAACATATGGTGTTGGTCTAAAGTTAATAAATCCAATATTTGTATTAGTTTGAAGAGCTACTCCTGATCTGCTTCTGTCCGAATCAAGGAAAACGGTCTTGGTGGCGTTGGTAATTCCCTTCTCCACTCCTCTCACCCAACTTCGGCTGCTCCATTCAAGCGGAGTGACCTTGTATACTTCTGTAGGCGACGGAATATCAATATCAAACTCCCATAAAAACGAAGTCGCGCTTAATTTCTTCAATTTTCCTTTTGTGTTTCTCACTTTGATGCTCTGCTCAAAAACATCCCTAATAATTGCTACCGGTTGCTGCCCGCGATAAAAACCCAGAAACCCAAAAAAATTACCACGACCTCCTAAAAGACTACTACCACCTGAAGAAGGGCCTTTTTCGAGCTCTTTTGTTACTTCGTGTTCGTTTAGTTCCTTTAAAGCTGCGTTTTGAAGACCTTCCGCCTTCTTCTTTGCTGTTCCGTAAGCTAAATTTTGCAATACTTTTGAGTTAGAGTAATTTTTCTTCAAAAGCTGCTTTATATTTAATTTTCCTCTTACGGCCATTAGGTGGTTACCTCCAAATAATATACATAATAGGTTTTACCCAAGAAGTAACGAGCTCCTTCCGAGCTGACCACGTTAAATTGGCTTCCTCCTATTTCTATAGAGATTGTTCTTCCCTTACTTATGTAGTTGCTGCAGTCCAGTTCTACCTTTATCCTGACGTCGCCCTTTTCTATGTTTGCTTTTATCTCGTCTTGGTATTGCAAGGGTTGATTTTCTTTATAATTAACGATAGCCTCAAAGCTCTGACTTACAGGGGTGTAAGTTACCGTTTCTTTCGGTGCGCTATAACCAGCATAGATATTTTGCGAAGCGGCTAAAGTAATAGTCTTTTTAGGCTCCTTGTGAATAGTTATTGTAGCCTTAAAGGTATCAAAGTGATCCCCAAGAGCTGCCTCCAAGATGGTCGCTTCCGCTGCTGATACTAAAGACGCCATTAGATATAATTTGGTTGTATTCTGTTATAGGGGTAACCGTCGTAATTAATGGAGTATCGACCCACTACCGTATCGTCTCCAGCAACCTGCACCGGAGAAGATTTTCTCAATTTGTAAGCATTAATTAAATCGGTTAACTCAGAATATTCCTCCCGCTTTAAAGATAGGTAAGTTTTACTAAGTTCATTTTTGTTTATTTTCCTTACGCGGGAACCATCCGAAGCAACCTCCACTACCGGATCGCTAGAAGCAGCCCCTACCGTGGCGCGAATTTGTTGATCATAATAATGCACAATGTACATTTTCTTCAAAATCGAAGCTTCTTCGGGCTGAATAGAAACTATAGCAGGAGTGGAAGCGGTTCCATTATCTCCGCCTACTGACAGACCTAAGGCTCCAGTAGCCTCATTAAAAGCTTGAGGTTCATACTGGGGAGAAACAAAGCTCCCCGAAAACTCATAGGCGTCAGCGCCATAATCCACAATTTTAAAGGCGGTATTGATTCTATTATTCAATTCCCCCACATTGCTCCTGATCCAGAAAGCTATTGCGGGAATTGAAATAGTAGAAGGCTCCGAAAGTTCACGGTATATTTCGTCAGCTATATCGACAATCTTCATATAGTAGAAATTACACTATATGGGGTTTTTTCAGAAAAATTAAGTGTGCTCTGGTGGCCTTGCCCCTAGAACATCCGCATCCCAAACAGCACGAACTTCATCGGCGGTTGACGCAGCATCAAGGGCCGCATTGGCTGTTACATCACGCAAAGCCTGTTTTTTTGCAGCTACGGCCGTCTTCGCAGATGCATCTGCCGCTTCGTCAGCCTTCTGGTAATCGATATCCAAAGACTCAAGAAGAGACGTCCTTACTTGGCGAAACCTATCCTTCTGAAGGTCCTTTGCTTTTGTTACATTTACTCCTATTGGCATAATTTTTACTCCGAATACTCCCAAGCGTTTCTGAAATAACGATCCACCGGAAGGTCTCCTAGTGGAACAATTTGATGGGGAACCCCGGCGGGAACGTCTTTAGCGGCAATTCTAGCCATAAAGTCCTCATGGGTTTCTCCCCTTTCTACTCCATTTGGCGCCGGAACAACAACGGCTACTCCGCTAAAAGTCTCTCCTTCTGCGGGAGCGACCGGATAAATAATTCTTCCTGTGATATCCATTTTAGTTTATTACACTTATTATTTGCTTTTTTCTAAAAAAGCCTATTTTTATTCTTTTAATTCCCGAAAATTACCACACTCGCCATAGAGGAATCTGCAACAGCCGCGCCATTAGAGGCTATAGTAACTATGCCTAGCGTAGTAGTTGTCATTATTGAATCCTGCACGGTTATAGTCTCGCCACTATTTGCGTCACTCATCCCAACAGCACAATAGCTTGTATCCGTCATTGCTGGTGAAAAATTTAACGTGAAATTTCCTGTCCCCGTATCTGTTACGCTGCTAACGTTATAAGAGGAAGCAATAGTGGCTTGATCAAAATTAACCCACGCTTTTGCGCCCCGCTCTTGGTTCGACGTTCCCGAATAACCAACTCTTACCCCATTAGCATTAGAATTAATTACTACCGGCTTATTAGTATCTCCAGCGGAAGTAGCGAAAGCTGTTGTTGGCGGGGTAAAGTTTGAGGTATAACGAGCAACTCCTTTCGTTATTCTAAAATCATCTATGTAACCGTACATATCGTCACCGTAATACCAATTTCCATAATTGGTATCATAATTGGTTCCGATAACCATATAGTGAGACGTGCTTGGGGTATGATCTGCATAACTAGTGGTGCTGCCTTCCATTGTACCATTTATATACAATTTTCCAACAGAAGCGCTTTCTTTAACCCAAGCGACATGATACCACGTATCGACTGCTGTAGTTGTGGTTGAATGCACGTAAGAACCCACTGGGAAACTTTTTACAGAAATGGTATTGTTGCTACTATTATACCATATCTTAAACGCGTCATTATTTGCATTGTTGCCATGTGCATACAAACCCCTCCAGTCAGAAATGTCATCGATACGAACCCAAAACTCTATAGTGTGAGCACCAACTTGATCCCAGTGAGACCCCCCTGCATACCATATGTTGTCGGCGCTACCATCAAAATACATGCTCGCGCCTCCAAATTTGCTTTGAGCCGTGCTAATATTAGTCCCATTAGTTACAGAAGCAGACCGACTGTATGTACTCGAATCAGTGAAGGTAGTACTGTTATTCGATCCGTTAGACGACAATAAAAGAGTTACTTGAGAAAAATAAGGATCGCCTTCTGCTGCGCCCGTTGCATCTACTCTAATTTTATTTAAATTAAATTCTTTCATTTTTTAATTCCCGAAAAAAAGCGCATGTACGTAGTCTATATCTTCCAAAGTAAGACCCGAATTGCCCACCGTATAACAAATATGAATACGACAGCTAGAAGTGGTTACGCCGCTATCACCATAAATCCCACTTGAATTACCAGACCCTATAAAAGGAACAGATTGCCCGACCCTTGAACCGTTATCGTCAATATCAGCAGATGTTATAGAAGCTACAAAATTTGTATCCGACATCGCTGTCGAAAAATTAACGGTATAATCTCCTGTGCCGTTATCAGTTACCGAAGAAACATTATAACTACCCCGAATTGAAACTGTACCGTCTCCATCAAAATTGCACCATGCCTTTGCAATTCTTACTTTGTCGGTCGCTTTGATTTTGCTTAAATTAAATTCTCTCATTTTTTAATTCCCGAAAACAATAATGTTAACGTCGTGATAATCTCTTTTACTTACTGCCGTTGCCGTACACAATATACAAGCTATCCTTACGCTGGATGTATTTTTATCTGTACCAGTATTTAAAGTTCTTACTCCAAACCAGTTATCGCTTGTGCTAGTTGATTCTCCGGCTCCCCCCGCCCAAGAGTAATCGGCGCTATTCATGGCGGTAGTAAAAGTTATGGTAAAGTCTCCTGCGCCATTATCGGTTATACTGCTAACACTATAACTATCATTTATAGACGCAGTTGACATATCTATACCACACCACACCTTTGCAATCCGCGCTTGGTTTATTCCGCCGGTTCCGATCGCCACACCGTCCGCGTCCGAGTTTACGACGATGTGTTTGTTGACATCTCCGGAGGAAGTTAAATGAGCAGTTGTTGACGGGGTAAAATTACCAGTATAACGAGCTAAATGGCTAATTCTAAGATCATCATAATACCCATTTAAACTGTAGGCTGTGTTAGCTAAGACGCCTCCTAAACCGAAAGAATAACCGGAGTCATTAGATATCGTACCCTCTCCTCCAGCGCTAGTGCTTGTTGCTACGGACGAGCCATCAACATAATACGTATAAGTCGTACCGTTTCTAACTAAAGCAAAATGATGCCAATCGGTAGGGTTTGACCAAGTCGCCGAAACCTCAGTCCTTACAACATAGTTGCCCGACGAAGCTTTGCAAACGGCAAATCTCCATTCCCCACTGTAATACCCCATCCACACTCCGTAATTAGTGTCCGTCCAAGTAGTGTCAAAGAAAAATCCACTGGGAGTTCCAGACTCTGTACTTTTATGCCAAAACTCAACAGTAAAATTGCTTGCCGTATGTAAATGATTTGTTATACTTTTATTAGTTATCTCAGCTATGTCCCCGTTGGAGGCAGAATAGAAGCTCGACGCACCGAATTTACTTTGCGCTGTGGAAATTACGGCACTATTATTAAACGTTACAGATTGATTTGAATCACTTAAATCACTCGTTGTCGTCGCTCCATTCGATCCGTCAAACGGCAGCAAGAGCGTCGTCTGTGGAAAGTAAAGATCTCCTACGGTACTCCCCGTTATCTTAAATTGATCTAATCTTGGTTTTGTTAAATTCATTTTTTTAATTCCCGAAAACCTGTAGATTCACTTCAGCCATGTCTACGTAAGTGGAAAAACTGGTGCTTGCAGAGCTTGTTATAATAAATCTACAAGCAGATGATGTTTTAGTTGTAGCCCCCCCTGCCGTAGTACCATGTATCCTAAAACACGCCGTTCCATTAGCTGAAGAGTATTGAGTAGTGCTCCCAACCAGAGAATAACTAGCGTTGGCCGTAGGTGTAGAAAAATTCACAGTATAGTCGCCACTTGCATTATCAGTAATAGAAGATGTGTTATAGCTGCTTCCAATAGCTACTGTTCCAGTTCCGTCAAAATTCACCCACGCTTTTGCAATTCGCGCTTGGTTGATTCCACCCGTTCCGATCGCCACACCATCAGCGGCGGAATTAATAAGGATCTGTTTATTTACATCTCCGGCGGAAGTTAAGTAAGCTGTGGATGGCGGAGTAAAAGAAGCCCCCGAATACCTCTCTACGCCGTTGGTTATTCTAAAGTCATCATAATTACCTCCTAGAGCGCCGGGAGCATTTGCGCTGCCATAAAATACTCTTCCTATGTTACACTTCGAGCCCCCCGTCCACAGAGCAGCGCTCCCCCCTGCTGAGGTGGTATAAGTTCTGGTTCCATTAACGTAGTAGTGCCAGTTTGCCCCATTCCTAACTAAAGCTCGATGTTCCCAAGTGTTCAGAACCGGAAAATCAGAAATTTGCGCGGCGCTAACTTGATCCCAAGAAGAACCATTGCTGGAGGCGTACATTAAAAGTTTGCTCGCGGCCAGTCCCGAGTTGTGATACCCAAGCAATAGCCCACTATACCCCCCCGACCCATGAGAGGTGCTATTGAGAACACATCCCGCTATGCTATAGAGTGCTATACTTCCCGTCCTCCTAAACCAATACTCAACAGTGAAACTCGTGCCTAAAGCCACCGCCGTTTCCCAAGAGCATATGTTTGACACACTTCCGTCCGTTACTGAAAGACTACTCCCCCCGAACTTGCTTTGCGCCGTTGAAATATCTGCTCCAGCTAGGGTAATAGTTCTGTTTTCATCGCTCGAGTCACTTGTTGTCGTTGCGCCATTCGCTCCGTCAAACGGCAGCAAAAGCGTAGTCTGCGGAAAGTAAACATCCCCCGTCGTGCTTCCTAAAGCGCTTAATTGTGTTATATCTGGTTTGTTAAAACTCATTTTGTCCTTTCCATTAATCTCGGATAACCATTAACTGTATCTTTAAGTTTACCCTTATTTTCTTCATCTTTATAATAATCCATTTCTATTTGAAAAAAGGCTGGTACGGCGATTCTAACTTTTTCTAATCTACCTTGTTCATCTACAGATTTACACCCACAGAAAATCAACACAGTAGTTAGAAATAATTTTTTCATTTTTTTAATTCCCGAAAACTACAAGAGTCATATAGGTTCCGTCATAAGCATTGCCATTAGCATCCTCACGGTAAACACCAACAGAAGCCGCTGCAAGAGAGCCAATCCCTATACTATAATTCATACTTAAGCTTGAAACAACCGAACCGCTGACGACAGCTGAATAATCAGCGGAACTAAGGGCCGTAGAGAAGTTAATGGTGGATGCACCCGTCCCACTATCTGTTATGCTGGAAACGTTATACGAATCACGAATTGCCTGAGTGCTAGTCTGATTAAAGTTTGCCCATGCTTTCGCAATCCTTGCTTGATCTATTCCGCCGGTTCCAATTGCAACTCCATCAGCGGCGGAATTAATAAGGATCTGTTTGTTTGCGTCTCCGGCGGAAGTTAAATGCGCCGTAGTTGGCGGAGTAAAAGAACCCCCACTATACCTAGCTACTCCATTAGTTATTCTGAAATCATCTATATATCCATTAAAATAGTTTCCCAAGGCAGCGCTACCATCATATTCCGCACCAATCATAAAAGTATCGGAGTCAACGATAGTTGTAGCAGCGCCTATATTGTTAGCTACCCTAGTCCCATCTATATACAAATCATAATCGGTTCCGTCTGAGACCACAGCGAGATGATGCCATTCCCCATCATTTATGGCCCCCACGGTGATATACGTGTAGCTGCTGCCACCAGCATGGTAAAGTCTAAGCTGAGTAGCCGTAGTAGCCTGAAGCATTAAACTATTAGAGTAACTACTACTCGAGTCGTTAAAGCCGAAAAAAGCAGGATCTCCCGAATAGTCACTCGAACTTGTATTAAACCAAAATTCAATAGTGTGAATATTCGAATTCATTACGTCAGCCACAGTGTTAATCGTCAACCTGTCTCCGGACCCATCTAACAGGAGACTGCTCCCTCCAAATTTACTAGCTGCTGTTGAAATTTTAGCATCTGAATTAACGGTAACTGTATGATTACTGTTACTTGAATCGGTAATACTTGTCGAGCCATTGCTGCCATCGAAGGATAGCAGACAAATTACATTAGGAAAGTAAACATCTCCCACGGTTGATCCGAAAGCTCCTAAATAATCTATTGGCAATTTCTTCATTTTTTTAATTCCCGAAAATTACTGCTGTTGTCCGAGAGCAATCATACCTAACGCCATATCCATATCGGCCGTTAGAAATACCAAAACTCGTCGTAGTGGAATCGTCGGCTGACTGACCAGTGGTACTTCGATCCAGTTTTGAATATATTCCGTAACCACCATTAGTACCTCCTCCCGTGGAGGATATCATCTGAGAGTAATTAGCGTCACTCATGGCGGTAGCAAAAATAACCTCATAGTCACCGGTTCCATGATCAGTCACGCTACTGATATTGTACGAATCCAAAATATCCAAAGTACTCGGTCTTGCATTAAAACTTACCCACGCTTTTGCAATCCGCGATTGGTTTATCCCGCCGGTTCCAATTGCAACTCCATCGGCGGTTTCGTTAACAAGGATCTGTTTGTTTACATCTCC
>Ga0208013_1000197_pt1 | contig 40802 bp, 58 predicted proteins | sample 16_taG_FD_184091 | JGI IMG/M metagenome (GOLD analysis project Ga0208013, IMG submission 184091) | Marine viral communities from the Subarctic Pacific Ocean - 16_ETSP_OMZ_AT15313 metaG (SPAdes) (version 2) | ecosystem: Environmental > Aquatic > Marine > Oceanic | place: Pacific Ocean | collected...
TCTGTAAACCAATCTAAAACTTTCTTACGATCCATGTTTGGACCTTCACCATGTGCAATAGGAAAGTATGCTTTATAACCATCTACAGCTACAGCTATACCTACAACTTCACCACTACCTCTAATGGCCCCTGAACCCTGTTTCTTTAATTCTGGATCTCTTGTCTCCAAGTCAATTGCAATTTCTTCCGCTTTTCTTAAATCAGGAAACTCTGTGGGTTGTACCCATTCTGTAGTTGGCATTAACATTATTTTTTCTCCTCGTAATCTTTATATTCTTTTATTAATTTTTCACTAGGGTGATAAACATCAACAGCTGAATGACAGTTAGGACAAGATAAATTACTTACAATATCATAGTCTTCATTATCTTCAGTGTCGTGATCCCCACCCCAAATTAATTCTGTTTGGCAATGCCAGCAGTTCATTATTTTTTACCTTTAATATCTTTCAACTTTTTAATTTCTAATTCACAATAATGAATTACTTTCTCTAAATCTTGTATGCCATTTTTATTCATGTAACGACATACATATTTTATAACGTTTCCTTGAAAAAAAGAAAGGTCATTCTTAGAAATAAATTCATAGGGTTGAATATGAAAGTCTTTATAGTGACTCCCGCCTATCTGTTTATCTTGTGGAAACGCTTTATAAAACATATCTTTATTACTCATATTTTCTCCTTTAAGTTATTTGTGGCAGTTGTTGGTTTAACGGATTAAAAAACAAAGGGAATCGCGATCCGAACCAACATCCCTCGTTAGAGGAAGATGCTGCCACCCACCCCATAGGAAATGTCGCTATCCCGTTCTTTTTACACAGTTGTGTAATTCTATAATTTGTATGCATTAACTTTCTTTTTAGCTTTTAGTTTATATAAATTATTTCTAGCACGTGTGATTCCTACATACCAAACTCTATGCTCTTCATCACTTTTATTTTTACTTTTACGAACTGCTTTCTTAATTTTATTTGGTTGGTCTAAACAAAGTATTACATTGTCTTGCTCACCACCTTTAAATGCATGTATAGTTGATATAAATATTCTAGCAGGTAAATCTAAGTCTTCTCCATTCTCCATCATTTTTCTAATGTATTCTTTGTCTTCATATTCAACTTCTTTAAATGCATCAAACCAATCTAAATCTGGTTCCCAATCTTCCATTTTTTTTCCAATGTATTCTTCAATATCTTTCCATTCTTTTTCATCTAATATCCTTCCTCTACACCAGGAGTTATAATTAACATGTGCATTGTACACCCTAACCTTAAAAGATTTTTCTTTCTTTGTTTGATAATATAAATTTCTTTCTCTTAGTTCTTTCTTCATACTAACCAATCTACTAATAGTTCTAGTTAATATAACCCATCTTGCTGTTGTTAAATCTATATGATCTAAATTATTTATATACTCACATTCTCCTTCGTAGTTTCTTGGGTAATAATCTTTTTGTTTTCTTAGTCCTTCTATTTTTTCAATAGGTATTTCTGATTGTTCTTGAACTGCTCTAGATATTCTTTTTGAATACTTTAAAACTTTTTCTTGATCAGCTTTTTGACTTATGAATCTATCTACATCTGCACCAGCCCAGGCAAAGATAGCTTGATCATCATCACCTGCTAAATAAATATCATCAGTATGTTCTTTTAGTTTATCAAATAATTTCCATTGTAATGGTGATAAATCTTGAGCTTCATCAATAAATATAACTTTAAATCTAGGTAAAGATTCTTTTTCAATTAACTGTTTTATCATGTCATTGAAATCTAATTTCTTTTTTACTCTTTTGTATTCTTTTAAATTATCATCAATTGTTTTTAGTATCTTCCATTTGATTTCTTTTTTATTATGTTCTCCTCTATCGTATTCATCTCTGATACTAATATCTCTATTGATTGCTCTACCAATCATTTGAAAATATGGACTGTCGCAGTTTAAATAATTAATATCTTCCTTATTATACTTGTCATAATATTTTACTTTGACACCTATCTCTTTACCTATTGCTTCATAATCTGATGGTTGCATTACCTTACCATCATTTAATTCTAATTGATCATATGCAAATGAATGTATTGTTCTAAAATAAGATAACTTGTCATTATCTGCAGGCATTCTATCTCTTGCTTCACCTGCAGCTTTTTTAGTAAATGCAAAGTATGCAATGTTATCTAAAGGGGTACCTATTCTAACATAAGCTTTAGCTCTACTAATTAGTCTATATGTTTTACCTGTACCTGGTGGTCCATAAAACTTATATATCATTATACAATTTCCTCTTCTGTAAAGTCTGCAGTCTCTTCTATATCTTCTTCTTCCTTATCAAATAAGTATATAGGTATTGATACACATCCATTAACACCTGGATATGGTTTACCGGTCTTCTTATGTTTACCAGGAAATCTTTTCTTTTTACCAAACTCTGGTTGAGGTAATGAATCATCTTTTGTATCAAACATTTTTTGAATCATGTGAGAAGTTCTTGATGAATCTTTTCTCCAACCATTTTCTTTTAGTTCATTATAAAATTCATCATAAACAAAGTAAGCATACACTTCATCTTTTAAAACATTACCACTTTCAAATGATGCATAAGTTTTTGCTTGTGTACCATTTATATATTCTTTTAAATGTTTCTTTAGTATCTCCATTGGTCTGGTCCCTGGAGCCGGTTGCACTGTATCAACAGTATCTAACAAAGCATTTATCAATGCATGAAAGTCCAAAGGTTTTATAGGAGGTGGTAATACGTTTACTTGCGCCATTATCAAACTACCTAATTCTTTTTGGTCTCTAAGTTGTGTTACATTTTTTGCATGTACTACAACAGATTCACCTGTTTTGTTTTCTACTGTAAAATAATATTCAGGATCTGGTTTAAAATCTACTTTGATTAGATTAGTCATCATTGGCCAATCAATTTTTTTATCAGAGATAACACCAAATCTTCTTTTAACACATTCAGATTTAACACAAACCGGTGCAAGTAATTGATCATTACAAGTATGACCTTTTGTATCTTTCTCCCAGTTCTTTATTTTCTTTTTAATATAATCATCAGTCCAGGTTTCATTGAACTCAAAATAGTTTCTACCCGCTTGTAATACTTTCTTAGCCCAATCATCAGCATATTTCTTTTTAGCAAACACCATGTAGTTATATAAAAATCTATCTCTACCATCATCCATCTTTTGTTTAGATAAAATTTCTAGACAAGGTGGACCATCTTTAAATTCTTCTGCACCACCAGTAAGTTCTATTTTAATTATGTTATCAGATATTTCTTTTAGTTTAGTTGAAGTCATTAAATTCATTTCAACAACTTTTAAAAACAAATCTAATTTTATTTCTTGACCCGATGGATCTAAAGCAACTCTTTCAGTTTTATTGAAATATGGAAGATTAATAAAATTACCATTTACTTTTTGATCATCTGTATTGGTTCCTAGTTTAGTTTGTTTAGGAAATATTTCTGTTGTAATAGGTAGTTTAAATAAAAATAATACTTGTTCTAAAAAATCTTTTATTACTTTTGCTTTTACTGATTCTTTAGTAAATACATATAAGTGAAGTCCACCACTCTTAGATTTAATAGGTATTAATGGTAATTTTTTTTCTTGAATTGTATTTAAATAAAATTTTATATCTAAATTTTTATATACCTTAGGATCAATATCTATTGCACCAAATCTAGCTAAACCATCATCATCACAAGGTTGTATACCTATAGATTTAGTTCCATTTAAATGTTGATTATAATCTTCTTCAGTAATTAATTTACCTGACCAACCATAGTCGCCAGGATTAAATTTTAATTTACCGGTATCTGGATCTTTGTAACCATTGTTAATATTACAAAAACCAAAATTTCTTTTTAAGCCTGTAAAATATTTTATAAAGTCTTTCATAATTTCCTATGTTATGATTAATAAAGAGGCGATTTCACTCTCGCGCCATCGCCTCTCCTCTAGAGTATTCACTTAGTGAATTAGATAATCTCTTCAGTTGGTTTAGCACTCTTCTCTTCATACTTAGGTTTTGCTTGACCTTTAGACACAGACTTTTGAAGTTCTTGTGCCATTAAGTATAATTGAGCGTCAGCTTCAACAGAAACATCTAGTGCTCTGTTCATTGAAGGTTTATAGACATGCCAACTCTTACTACCTGCAACCTTACCTACAGTTTTTAATGTGTAAACTGCTGCGTATGCTGCCGGATTGTAAACACCTTTTTCATCCTTGAATCTTAGATTCTTAATCAATTGATTCAATTCTCTTGCAGGTGTTAAGTTAGATGATCTCATAGTAATTACTGCAGGTCTAGGTTCATCACCTAAAACAACTACATAAAAGTATGCAGTCTTTTCTAAATAGTTACCATTTGATAGTCTCCACTTACCATTTCTTTCCTCTTGTGCATCTTCAGGAATTGAAAGGTGAGTCATGACTGGAGGAGCTGCTGTGTCTCCCATCTCTTGCCATTCAGGATATCTTGTTTGCACGTGTGCAATTAATATATCCACGCCTTTGTCACCATCTATTAATGTACCAAGACCTTTAGCATAGATCATACCAGGTTTAGAACCTTCTACGAACTTAGCATTGCTCTGATTACATTCAGGCGATAGTTGATGTAGGATTTTTAAAATCGGTGTAGACATATCATCCGATTTTATCTCTTCACTACCTTTCCCAGAATCACTTCTAAGACTGATAGTTGCCAGTGCGCCTGCACTGTTCTTCTTCTCGATAGCTGTATTAGCCATAATATAACTCCTTATATTTAGTTATTGGTTTATTTTTTATTTTTTAAATACGTTTGATTACCATCGAACGTATTGAATAGTTCTGCAGGAACTTCTTGACCTTTGTCTTTCCATTCCTTCATAACTACTTTGAGTGTCGATGGGTGAACTTTCTCCTCTTGGATAGGTTCATACCCATTCGACCTCGCAAGGCTAGCGTAATCGACAGCCTTGTTATCTTCGCCTTGGCCAAATGTTACTGTAATATTATTTTTTACAATATCACCTAAGCCATTGTCTCGAAGCCAGTGTATGCCTTCAGCTTTTTTATCAGCTTTTAATGTGGCACTAAATATTTTTTTAACAGTTAACTCTGAACCATCTTTTAGTTTTAAACTAGCTAGGTTCATATCTTCCATTAATTTTGGAATGATATTACAGCTAAAGTATTTCTCATCTTCTTTGAGATCTTTAACTTTATCTTCCAAATCCTTTATTTGTTTTTGTATTCCCTGTAATTTTTCTACTTCCGTAGAAAGTGCATCTGGATCAATAGTTTTAGCTTGATCAGGTGCGTCTTTACGCATGTCAATTAACATTGTATAACTCCTTTAGTTGGTTTCTGTTTAACTTTCATGGTGATATAAATAAGATCAATTAGATCTTTTGTCAAGGCTATTTGTGAAAAATATTTACTTCAATAGGATAGTAAGTTTTTTCTTGTCTATCCCATTTTAAAAGATTGTATTTTCCATTTGTAATATCTGATACAACAGAACAAACTACACCAATAATTGCAGGATCCCCTGATAATAATAAGTAATCATCAGTTGTATAATCTTTTAATAACGTTCTTAATTTTTGAATTAATGGCCCAGGTGATAAAATAATTTGGCTTTTTTCTGGCAGAAGTGTGACAATTTGTCCGAACTTTTGTGCACCTACAACATTATATTTTGGTTGTCCTATTGAACTTCCTGGTATTTCTTGTGTTAAATAAACTTTGCTCATTGACTTTTTCTTTTTCATAACTATTATAGTAATTAGAAAGAAAAGTAAACAGAGTATATATTATGAATTATAAATTTAAAACTAAGCCTTATCAGCACCAATTAGATGCATTAGAAGCATCTTGGGATAAAGAAAATTTTGCGTACTTCATGGAAATGGGTACAGGTAAATCAAAGGTATTACTAGATAATGCCGCAATGTTATATGATAAAGGCCAGATAAATGGCCTCCTTCTTATTGCACCTAAAGGTGTTTATAAGAACTGGTATGATCAGGAAGTGCCTGTGCATTTACCTGATCATATCGAAAAAAAGATGGTGCTATGGAAAACATCAGATAAATCTTCAAAACAAAAACAATTATTAAATACTTTATTTGAAACAGGAACTGACTTTCATATTTTAATTATGAATGTTGAAGCTTTTTCTTCTGGTAATGGTACAGAGTTTGCTAGAAAATTTTTATCTTGTCATAAAGCAATGATAGCAATTGATGAGTCTACTACAATTAAAACTCCAACATCTAATAGAACAAAAAATATTTTATCATTAAGAGATCATGCTTTATATAGAAGAATATTAACAGGTTCTCCTGTAACTAAATCACCATTAGATTTATTTAGTCAATGTCAATTTTTAGATCCATGGTTATTGGGTCATGATTCTTATTGGGTGTTTAGAGCAAGATATGCAATTTGTAAAAAAATTGAAGTTCAAGGTAGACGTGTTGAAATAGTTGTAGGTTATAGAAATCTTGGTGAGTTATCTGATAAGATAAAACCTTTTTCTAGAAGAATATTAAAACAAGACTGTTTAGATTTACCAGAAAAAACTTTTGTAAAACATTATGTTGAATTAACAGCTGAACAAAAGAAAGTTTATAAACAAATGAAACAAGAAGCTATTGCATTTCTTGATGGTAAAATGCAATCTTCAGCAACTGTTATGACTCAATTAATGAGACTTCATCAAATTACTTGTGGTCATTTTACAGCTGATGATGGAACTATAAAAGATTTACCTTGCGCTAGACTAGGTGAGTTGATGAATATACTTGAGAACGTAGAAGGTAAAACTATTATATGGTCTCACTATACTCATGATGTAAGAAGAATTATTGAAGAGATTAAAAAAGTATATGGTGAAGATTCTGTTGTAGATTATTATGGTGCAACAGATACAGATACTAGATCAGCTAATATTAAAAAATTTCAAACAGATGATAAGTGTAGATTTTTTGTAGGTACTACTCATACTGGTGGTTATGGTATTACATTAACTGCGGGTAGTAATATGATTTATTTCTCAAACGGTTATGACCTTGAGAAAAGACAACAATCAGAAGCACGTATTGATCGTATTGGTCAAACACAAAAAATGACTTACATTGATATTATGAGTCAAGATACTATTGATGAAAGAATTGTAAAAGCTTTACGTAATAAAGTTAATATTGCTAATACAATTATGGATGAAGATTTTAGAGAATGGATATAGCGACTATAGTCCCCACTATAATCAATCCCGGCAGCTGAGTGCCCAACCTCCCAAAAAAATTAAAGTTTTTGTAATAGTACAAGTATAACACCGGCCATTGCTGACATTAATGCACCGGCTGCTACTAAGAATATTTTTTCTATTCTGTTTATTTGACTTTCTATTCTATGAATTTTATCGTGAGTTTGTTTCTGCATGATACGACAAAGTTTTTCGTGGGATTCTATTCTATCTAATGCAGAGTTCTTAGCCATTATCTTCCTCTGTAACTTTCTCTGTTTGAATCTGAAGCAGTGTATCCACCTCCACCTACACCTCTTGATCTTGCTGCAGATGATCTTGTAACTGAACTTCTATTTCTATCTGGTCTATCATTTCTACCTGCATCTCTTTGAATTCTGTTAGTTATATCTCTAGCGTCTCTAAATACATTTGGATCTCTTGCTAAAGCTTCTCTATCTCTTCTTCTTTTAAAAAACTCTGCTCCTGTTCTAGAGTTTCTAAAATCACTTAATGATTCTGATCCTCTTAAAGATTCTAAACCACGTCTTACTAAATTAAATGGTGTAGGAATATTTCTTAATAAATCCAGAATACCACTTAATGGATTTCTAGATTTTTCTACTTGTTCTATATAATTTTGATCTTGTTCATCATTAGTTGTTTCATCTATCATACTCATGTCACTTACACCTTGAAATCTATCTAAATTCAAACCTCTTAATGTAGTTAAATCAGGTTGATAAAAATCTTGAGGAGCATTAACAAAATTTCTTGGTTGATAAAACATTTGAGTAGGATTTCTATCTAATGGATAAAAATCTTGAGTAGGACTAAGATTATTTGGTTGGTAAAAATCTTGAGTAGGATCTTGATTTAAATATTGTTGATTTTGATACTGAAAAGCTAATGGATTTAAACTAGCTATACCACCAGGTCCTTCAAAAGGTCGTAGTAATTGTTGTAATTTTAATTCATCTAATGTAGCCATTATGCTAATCCTCTTTGTCTAAGACGTATTTGTTGTTCTTCAGGTGATAATAAAGCAAGTTCTGTTGGTGTCAACCCTTGAGATGTAATGTTCCCTGGAGCCTGAGGCTGTGGTTGTAGTATCTGGGCGCTAGGCATTGGTGTTTGTGGTAAAGGTAATGTTTGTACTTCTTCCAGTAAATAATCATTTAAATTTATACCTGCTTGATCTACATCTTCTAAATTAGGTGTGTATGCTAAACCACCTTGTGCAAATCTTTGGGGTTCTATATTTCTTTGATATGATCCATCTAATCTTAATCTATTCATATCTCTTCTCATTCTTAAAAGAGAAGGTAATGCTGTTTTAAATACATCATAGGTTCCAAGATTTTTTGCTATCTCTCTAAATCTATCTCTAATATCTTCAGAAGGAAAATAAGATTCAAATCTTCCTCTTCTAAGATCATTAAAAGCAGATGTAGAAAATTGTCTATCAGAAAATTCTGTTTGTAGATTGTTTTTAGATACTCCTAAAATTTCAGCAGCATTAATATTTTTATGCATTTCTTTTTGAACATTAAATCTTGCTTTATTTGATTCATAAAATCTTGAAATAATATCATTAGCTTTAATAGGTCCTCCTCTTAATAATCCAAATGCACCACCAGTAAATTCTCTTCTGGCATTTCTAATTCCTGTATTATATTCAGCAATTTTAAATCCCATTGATTTTAATGGATCTACGGTTATAGGTCTAAATCCTATTAATCCAGCTATTTGATCATCTAAGTCTAATATTTTTCCTGATTTAGTTGGAGTCTGTGTAGCTGCCTGACCTATTCTTATGTATTGTCTATATGATGGAGCAAGAGCTTCCATTAAATGTCTAAACTTAATAGATACTCTATCACCTAAAGGTGTTTGATCTGTATATAAAAGTCTACCATCTCTAGTTCTACCACCTCTTCCAGGTAGTAATGGAAATAAATCTACATCTGCTGCAGCTTGAGTCCAGATAGATTCATCAATAAATGGTGCAGCCATTTCTGTAATTGCTTCATCAGCTCCTGTGATAAATCCTTTTAAAATAGTATCACCATCTTTTGTAGCATTCATAACTTCATTAGCTAAAACTCTAAATGGTCTACCTATTAAATCATATGCATTACTGTGACTAAAATCTATGTATTTTAATTCACCTGTATTTTCATCTCTAATTGGAACTAATGTAGAATTTCTTGACCATTCAGGAACAAATTGTCTTAAAGCTTGTATCTCATCTTCTGTAACATTGTATAAAGCTTTTGAACCTTCTACAACCATAGCCGGAACTGCATTTAAGGTAAATGCCATACCAGCAGCTCTAGTAGCACCAATGCTATACATTGGATTATTATTTTTAACTAAACCTTTTCCTTCTATATAAACCATTGGAGATATATTACTTCCTCTAACTACTTCACCTGGACCCGGAATATGTTTTAATTCTTTAATTGCTTGTTGGCCAATATTAACTGTTGATCTAATCATTTCAGATGGAAAAGACATAAAGTTACCAACTGGTAATAATCTTGCAGTTCTTACAACGTCTCCAACATAAGCGTAATTAGGAACAGTGTTTCTAACAATAGCTGCTGCTTCTTCTTTTAATTCTCTTGCAGTTTTATTAATACCTGCTTTTTTATAAGCATTTTCTCTTCTACTCATTTCAACAAAATAGTTTGTAATTTTCCAAAAATCATCTTCAGCTGTATACTTACCCTGTAAGTATTCAGGAACTTTTTTTAATTTAGAAAGCATTGGATTTAATACAGCATCTAGATCAGCTATCTTATCTCCAAAATTAATATCTTTCATCAAAGCTCTAAGGTCTCCTATTTGAACTTGTGAGTTTACCACACCTAATTCTAATAATTCTCTGTATGCATCTTCAAATTCTACACTTTTATATCTAGTATTTTTTAAATTACCTACACCAGATATTTCCCAACCTCTTCTAAATGCATCTCCTAACATTTTAGGATTTCTAAAACCTTGAAATAAAATTCCATTTGCTGATGCAAATGCACCGGCACTAATAATATTACGTAAGTGTGTAGGTATAGAAAACACTGTTTTAGCTAACTGTGATGCTGCTTTTGGAAATAATAATAAATTTCTATATAAAAAACTTGCACCTTTTTCAGCAGCAGTTGCACCTTCTTTACCTCTAACTGCAGCGGTAAAATAACCTTCGGTTAAATTATTTGCTTGTTCTAATGCATCAGCAATGGGCTTTGTAGTAAATCTACCAACTAATGGATTTGCTATTTGACCTGCTTTAAATGTAGCTAAATCTTTTAATTTATCTTTTTTACCTATTTCTATAATTTCTACAACACCATTAGTAGCAGCTCTTGCTTCTTCTGCTGTTTTCCAAAAACTTCCTACTCCTCCTTGAGATTGAATTAAATCATTTTCATCAATCATTTGTTTTAACATAGCACTATTTCTAGCCATACCAGATAATTGTGTTACTGCATTAAATACAGAATATCTAGGATCTTTCATTTCTCCTAAAAGTTTTCTTATTTCTACTGCAGGTCCTTTAGTTTCATCAATTATATTTTTTATAAATTTTTCATCTTTACCAAAACCTTCTAATGTTTTTTTAATATAAGATGGATCTACTAATCCTTTACTAGATTTTCTAGTCTTAACTGCATCCTCTAAAATTTTATCTACAATATTTCTTGCTTCTTGATAGAAAGGTTTAATATCAGCGGTTCCTCTAGTTTCAGCTAACTGTCTTTGAAAAAGTTTAGTAGCTCCTTCTTTTACTTCTTCAGTAGGTTTATATCTACCAAAAATTCCTAGAAAAGGAGCATCTTCAAATATTTTATATGTATTTTTTACAGATGATTTTATTCTATCTTGTAAAATAGCTTTTAATTCTGGTGCATTATATTTATTAGTTGTATCAATTAAATTTTTAAAAGTAGATCTTGCATCATCTACTGTATTAAAAAGTTGACCTAATACCTCATCACTAACACCTTTGTCTTTTAAAGATTTTGCAAATAAATCTACTTTTTGTGGATTAACAACTTTAGTTAAATCATCACTTAATATTAAATCATTAATTTCTTTATAAAAAGTTTCTTTTTCTTTACTACTTAAAGTTCTATCTAAAACTTTTTGCATTTCTGGAAATGCTTTTTGAATAGTTCTATCTAATCTTTTTACTAATTCAGTTGCTTTATTCATATCTGCAGATCTAAATCCTTCCATAACTTTTTGAGAACCAAATAAAGCTTTTGTTAAAGGTCCTTCAGGTGTAAATGCTTCTGCAAATTTATTTAAATATCTTTCAAATCTATTATTACTATAGGCAAGTTCTTTTCCTTTTTGTGCTAAAGCTTTAGCACTTTTACCTGCAGCAGCTACTACAGGTGTAAATAATAAAGACTCACTACTAAATTTTAATCTGTTCATTAATTTTCTAGTAGCATCTTCTCTTCCTTCTAATTCATCTGTATCTAATTGAGTAGGACCTCTATCAAACAAATCACCAAAAGTTCCTATTTTCTCTACATCTGCAACAAAAAATTCACCTGCAGCTCCACCAAGTGCTCCTACAGCAAATCTTTGTGCACCTTCTTTTTCATTTAATTTAAATGCTTTCTCTGCACCTTTAACTACTTTTTTATCTCCTGAGCTAAATGATTTACCTAATTTTTTCTTTTTAAAATAATTAGTAGCTAACTTACTTCCTAATTTAAAACCTGCAGTACCTGGAATTCCAATTGAAGTTAATGCTTCTGTTAGTTTACCTATACCTTTTTGTTCTGCTATTTCTTCAAATGGATTTAATTTATCAAAAAATATTTCAACATCTGCTGCTGTATTGGTATCAAAACCTAAATCAATTAATTCTGCGCCTAATGAAAATACACCTTCTGGAACTTTTATAATACCTGATGCTATACCTGATAAACCTGAAGTATACCAAGAAACTTCATTGCTCTCTTCCGCAGGGAACATTGGTTTAAATTCTTCAGCCATTTAACCTACAATCCTATATCGAATGCGTCTTTTTGATTTTCTCTTAAATCTTTTATTTTTTTCTTTACTACTGGAGTAATTACATCTGGTTTTGTTTCTTGTCCAAATAAACCTACAGATGGTTCTTCTATTACTTTAGTATCAGTTCCTGTTCCTTCAACTCCCCCTAGGTTAATAGATTCTATAGTAGCATATTCTATAGGCTGTCCTATTTTTCCATCTTCATATATAATTTTTTTATAATTACCTGCATATGGATCATAAACATATGTTCCATTTAATTCTTCAATAATTTTTCTATTAGCTTTTGCTTCTGCAGGATCATTAATATTAAAACTTAATACACCATTTCCTTTTACTCTACCTTGTCCTACTTTATTTCTTAAATCATCTGCATCATTAAATTTAAAATCTGTTGCTCTTTTTGCTACAGTAGGTTGACCATCAAACTCTTTCATATCTAATTCTAGTTGAACTAGATATTCTGGAGATCTTTTTACTTCTTGATTTTCTTGTTTAATTCTCTCAATATCTTTTCTACCTTCAATTTCTCTATCTAAACGCTTCATTAATTCTTTTTGTTCTTCTCTTGATCTAAATAATAAAGCTTCTTGTTCTGCTTTACTTAAATCTCTATCTAACACTGCTTTTGCTTTTGCCATATCTGATTTAAATTTTTGATCTGCTTCTGTAGCAATCATTTGATTTCTTTGAGCTATAGATGCACCTGTTGCGTCAACTCTAATACCTCTTTGAAATTTATCTTCATCTGCTTTTTCTTTAAGTAAAGCTTGAACCGGTTTTTCTGTTGCTGCAATTAAATTAGCAATAGTTCCACCACCTCTATCTTCTACAGCTGCTGATGGTCCATATGATAATAAGAAACTTGTTAATGGATCAAATCCACCTCTATCTCCAGCTGCTTCTAATAAAGCTTCTGTGCTTTCTGCAGTTAAATCTTTTAGACTAGGTATAGTTCTTCCTTGGTATGGAGTGTTAAATGAATATTGATCTGTTCCACCTACAAAAGGATCTTCAGCATGATTAGTTCTATCTACAATACCGGTCATAATGCCATCTCCGACATTACCGCCTTTTCTAAACATTGGTCTTCTAAATATTTTGCTCATATTAAACTGTTGGTGGTCTAAACGCTCTATACAAACCTGCTAGTGTAGCACCGGCACTTATACCTGTTTGAACATTACTTGGTCCTGATGTTGGTTGAACTGTTTGAGAAGTTCCTCCAGGGTATCCAGAAATTAAACTAGCAATACCAGAACCATATTGTTGAGCTGCTGTTAATGGTTGATTTAATTGTGCTTGTAATAATTGTTGTTGAGCGCTTAACTGTTGCTGTTGTTGAGCTTGGTTAATGCCACCTAATGTAGATAAAGCTCCAACATCTTGACCTAAGAAACCTTGTTGTGCTTGACCTAAATTTAATTGATTAGCAATATTTTGTTGAGCTAATTGTTGAGCTTGACCAAAACCTTGTTGTAATAATTGTGCTTGTAATGCTGCTCTGTTTCTATCTGAAGCTTGTTGATACTCTGCTCTTTGTACACCTTCACGACCACCACCAAATGCACCAGCATTAATAGCTTGTGCTGCTAATGCGGGTATTCCTTTTTGTGCTTGTACATCAAACTGTTGTAAAGTTGTATCAATTATATCTTGTTGATATGGAGACATAAAAGCTTGATAGCCAGTAGGTCCACTTGAAGCTTGAGCTGCTTGAAGAAAAGGTTGATAACCACCTATACCTGCAAGTGCTGTTGTTTGAGCTTGAGCTTGTAAAGGATCTTGACCAGCAACAAACTGTTGACCCATAACTTGAGATAAGTCAGCGCCTTTAAATTGACCAACTGCTTTTTGTAAATCTGTTAAATAAGTTTTACCGGCAGCTTCTATAAACTCCGGTGGTTGATTTATTTGTGTAATCGTTTCAGCCATTATACTCTTCCACCTTTTTCTAATTTTTTCATCATATCGTACATACGTTGTGCACCTTTATTAACGTTTCCGTCACCCATTCCTCTTACAGCATCAGCTGTAAATACGAATTCATTGTTTGCTAACATCGCAGGGATGTCATCTGCCTTTTCTTTTACACCAACTGGAGGAATAAATCCACCTGTTTCTCTAAGATCTAATTCTGTAACCCCTGCAGGGTTTTGATTTAATGGTAGATTCATGATGCCGGCTGCTTCTATAGCGTTTTGTTCTGGTTTATTTCCAAAAGCATAACCTATTCTACCACCATTAGCTGCCATTGTTTTCTGTTCAGCTACTTTCTGTCTACGTTTATTTTCTAAAAACTCTTTATAAAGTTGTTCAGCATTTTGTTTCTTATTAAATTCTTCTCTACCTTTTAGATATTCTTCAAACTCTGTTCCACCTGCATAACCTATTCTACCACCATTAGCATATCCACCTTGACCTGCTGAATACTCAGCAACATCTGATTCTACTAATGCAGGAATCTCATCTTCTGAATAGTTTAAATTTCTATATCCTTTTTCTAAATAACTTCTTAGAGCATTAACATCTCTAGTTGCTGCAACTGCTTCTTCATCACCACTTTCTACTGCTGAAGCTAGTCCACCTAATAAACTACCTCCTGCAAACATAGCTGCAGTTTTACCTAAACTTGCATCACCTTTAAAAAAATCTTTTACTCCTGTAAAACTAGGTAAACCTTTACTACCTAAAAAACCCATACCTCTTTGTAATAAAGTTTGTCCTCCAAAAGGAACAAAAGAAGCAATAGCTGCTAAACCTAAAGGAGACTTAGCTGCTTTAGCTACACCTTTAACAGCGCCTTTAATTCCTTTAGTAACTGATTTAACTAGGCTTCCTAAGCCGTATAATTGTCTTGGTTGTAATCCTCGTGATATTGCCATAATTTAAATATATTTATACTGTTGAGCAGGCATAGAATCCTGTAAATATAATACTTTATTTGATTTTTTCGCTATCGTCAACAGATTTTGCTTGTTCTAATAGATCAAAGAATCGACCACAGTATTGATGATCTCCAACGTGAGTTATGTAATCCATAGCATAGATATGTATTTCTCCTCCCATATCTGTCCATCTTTGACAAAAACCAAAATCTTCACCAAAATATCTCTTAGTTTCTACATCATGTAATGTATCAAATAAATTGTAAAAGTTTTCTTTTTTAACTTCTTTACCATTAATAACAGTAGGTTGATATATCTCTAGTTCTGGATGATGTTTAATCATATCTTCAATAACTTTTCTTTTAATTAGCATACATCCTGTAGGAGCATGAGTTACTTTAATAACTCCATTTTCCATAGTCATTTCATTTTCTTTAATCTTAATAGGAAATACATGACCTGCTTTTAATACATCATCAGGAGTTTTAACCATATTGGTTTCTTTTATCTTTCTCCACATTTTATCTGTATCAAATGTTTTCATTGGATATGGACAAGAGATAACATCTTTATCTGCACCTATCATTTTGTATATAGTTTTAGAATTAAAATCTATATCTGAGTCTATAAACAATAAATAATCATAATGGTCTTTATGATTTAAAAATTCTGCTACACATAAGTTTCTACCTTGTGTAACCAATGATGATTTAAGTAATGTAAAACTAACTAGTATACCTTGTTGCATACAGTCTAATTGAAACTTTAATACAGCTTGAGTGTAATGCATAGACACTTCACTATGACAAGGAGTACAAACCATTATCTTTGCTTTTGGTTTATCTAAAATATCTCCTATGTTAATAGTTCTAACGTTTGAGTTTACCTGTTCTATTTTTTCTGTTTGGTAAGTATCTTCATTAGCAGTTGTTTTCTTTTTTTCAGAAAACCATATGGGTTCATTATTTTGCATTTAGTGCTCCTCTCAAAAATCTTGTCCATGCTTGTCCTTTTGCTCCCCAATCATAAAATCTATTTACATAATTTTGTTGCATCTTTAAATGATCCTGGATGCCTGAATCATGAAGCATATCTGCCGAAGCTTCTATAGCTGCAGCAAACTTTCTAGCTAAACTTTTATAATCATTTGAGTAAGGTACATACATTGGAAACTCTGCACCTGTTTCGTATAGCGCACCAAAGTTGGTCGTAATACAGTATAGACCTGCTGACATAGATTCTAATAATGAGATACAAGATGTTTCTTCCCAAATACTTGGGTATACAAACATTCTATAATCTTTTAAATTTTCTTTAATATATTCATTTGGCTTGTAGCCAATATAATTTACATTAGGTAGTTGTCTTGCTTGTTCATATAAAGCTTTATATGATTCATCATTAGCTTCAGCAAAATCTTTTCCATATACTTCACAAGAAGAATAAACATCTAAACTAATTAATGGATTCTTAACTAATTGCATTGCACCTAACAATACAGATAAACCTCTCCAAGGTGTACAGTGATGTATTATTTTTATAGGATCACCTTTTTTATATTGTGTTATAACCGGTTGTACTTCTTCAATACCATTTTTAATGACTGCACATTTCTCTCTAGGTAAATCAAATCTTTTTGTAAACTGTTCAAAGTTCCAATTAGAATTAAATATATACCAATCATATTTATCATGATTTGATTTATCACTGAACCAGGGTTGTAAATTAGGTTGATCCCAAGAATTTTTTTGCCAAAGAATATTTAGCTTAGTTGGATGTAAAGGTACTTTACCTGGAACTGATGTACAAATTTCTACTTGATTAAGTAAGCTAGGTTCTACATGCTTTCTTAAATATTCAAATTGTAATTCTGTTCCGCCTCTAGGGTTTTGGTTTGTCATTTAATATTCTTTCTATAATTTTATATGAAGTAATAACTTCAGGAGTGGTAGCATAATCAGGACTACAACATATAAATATTACATCAAATTTTTTTTGTTTTATATAATTAATATTGTTATCAAAATTAAAAGATTTTAAATTTTTAAGATCTCCAAGATTTATGTGAGAAGAATTTGGATTAGATATCCATGTATAGTTAATTTTTTCTTTAAATACATTTGATAAATGAAATAGCCAATTTCCTTCATTTAAAACATCTAAATTTTTACCGTAATGAAAGTCATGATGATGGTCTATATTTATTAAATTATATTCATCATAACCATGAACAAATAATGGATATATATCTTTATGAGAGTATGCTATTTTTATATTTGTGTGATCGTAAATTAAAGGTATTATAAAACTTAATAGTTCTTCTTGTTGTTTTAAATTTGTTATCCAATCACAATCTATCGATAAAATATTAAGTTTTTTTGTTGTCATTACTTTGATTCATTACTTTCTGAAATACTTCAAGACCTTTGTTAGTAATTTGAACTGTAACATCTTGTACAATATCAGGTCCTTCTACTTTCTCTTTAGATACTTCTCCTGTCTTGGTATTTCTGTATGTTGTTGTAGTTATACAATCTATTTTTGGTATATCATCATGTGTATGTGGAACATTTCCACCTTCATGAGAATGAGTAATACCATTATCGTGAGTATGTTCTAGTTTATCTTTATCCATTTTCTTGTGATCTATCTATCAAAAGATAACTTATTTGTCCAGTGATCTCGTTTGCTGTACCTGCTTGTAGTTTTAAAACATCTCCGCCTTCCATGTTTAAGGGTCCTTTTAACATATTAGATGTTTCTTTATTAAGTTCTTCATATGCAATTTTAATATCTGAACCACCTGCTTTTTTTAAAACTACATGAGTATCTACATTACTGGCTGTATCATGAACTGCTTGAACTGTTTTAACAATTGCAATAGCAGACGTACTAATCGTTAATGCTGTTGTTAAATTAGTTGTTATTAAATTAAATGCTTCGCTTTTATAAAAATTAGCCACCCAAAAACCACTCCTTTTGATCTTCTTCGTTTTTTAAATCTTGTTGAAAAGAGAAATTAAGTTGATTTTTTAAAGTGTCAAGAGCTTCTAAAATTTGTCTTTGATTAGATACATCATATTCTGGTTGTGGTTCTGGTATATTAACTACTACTTTTGCCATTATCTTCTTCCATCTGGTTGAGCATCTAATCTTAAAGTTCCATATCTCCAAGTTTCACCGGTACCATCATTCTCTATTTTAATTGATACTAATCTTCCTCTTGCTCTAGTGTCTACCTTATCAGTAGAATTGGTAATTGTAAATGGACCAAGAGGTGAGCTAGATGCAGTGTTATTTGGATAGTCATTTAATAGTAATGTAATTTTTGAATTACCAGTAAGAACCTTAAAGTCAGGTATAAATCTTTTTACAGACATAAAAAACTCTCCATCTCCTCTGTAGTCAACCATACCTGTTGATTGACCTGTCATACTTCTCCTTGCTGTAATATCAAAGTCCCCTGATTCAATAAACGCATTAATAGAAGTGGTACCACTACTATTAACTTGGTCAGTTCCTACTTCATGAGCATAATAAGTTGTTGCTCCATATAAATTTGTAATACCTAATATATCTGAAAATACAGGTGAACCTGTAGAGGTATATTCTGTTGCGTAAGGTACATCAAAAACTCCAGTATCAACATATGAAGTTCTAGCTAATGATGAAGTTGTCCAAACATTCTCAGAATAATTATAAGTAACACATCTATCAATTTGATCTGATCCTGATTTTGGATAAAACCAATTTACTTCTCCATATAAAGTATTGTGTTCTGCATAAACTATATCTGTTGCATTAAAGTTTATTCCTAAATTATCTGAAGTTGTTGTAAAAACAAAGTCTTCAACAAGACATGGTAATGATTTAACCGTACCATCAAATACAAAAAATCCACCTTCACCCGACATCCAAAATACTTTACCATCGGAATAACTTAATGCGTGTTGGCCAATCAATCCACAGTTAGTACCAACTTGTCTTATACTAAATGTAAATGGTGGACCAACAAATTGAATTACATAAGCAGAGCTATCAGTTAAAACTAAAGTATAATCTTTACCTGAAACTGCTCCAACAATTCTATTTCCTTTATCTAATCTAAATGTACCTGCAGTATTAACTGCTGTTGGTGTATAATCATTTAAGTCTTCTTGATTTGAAAATCTTATAAACATTGGATCTTGAGTTGTAGGATCTCCAATAGTTGTTTCAGTTCCAAAATGAAATAAGTGTCTATCTCTATCAGAAACTTGTGTTAATCTTGATGCAGTTGGGTTAGCTGAAGTTGAAGAACCAGATGTAGATTTAGATGCTCTAATTGTTCTAGCGTTTGACGCTCCAGCATTCCAAGTAAAAGTTTCTCCATCTCTAATTGTTGCAACAAGAACTTGTCCATAGTTATCAAGACTCCAGTTTCCTGGATCCAGAACTACAGAACTTGTAGCTCTTTCAGTTCCCCAAGTAGAAGTATTCCATGTAGAAGTACTCCAACCATAACCTACGGTTTGAAAGACAGGACCTACTTCAACATAAGGATTAACAGTTGCTGCACCTGCTGCTGTCATACCAGTACCACCTTCATTTCTTACAGCTTGCACAGTAAATTTATCTACTGTTGCAACTGTTAAAATTTCATAAGCTACTTCCAATTCTGCTGCTGTAAAGTCTGATGCACCTGTAACAGTTACGCCAGATAGTGTTACATATCTTCCAACTTCTAGACCATGAGAGCCCTTATTAACTTGTAAAACATTTGAGCCATTAACTGTTGTTAATGTGCATCCTGTAATAGCTGTATCTAATGGTGTAATGTCAAAAAACTGTTCTCCATAATATAAAAATAAACCTTGTGAAGTTCCAATAGCTGCATATCTCTCTCCAGCTAAAGATGTCCAGGTGTGTTGAGCACGTGCTGCTCCAGGTAATGTTTCACCTGCAATAGATAATTGATTCCAACCACCTATTTTTTCAGGTAGTCCGTATCTAAATCTAACAAAATCACCATCGACCCACTGAGACTCGGCTCCTGAGTCTGTGACCATCTTGTTAAAACCAGGCTTGAAATTTAATTTTTGTAGCATATAGTAGGTTATATATTAGTTTTACAGAGAATGAAAGTAGCATAATTATGGACCATTTAGAAGCAATTGTTGAGATAAAAAATATAGTTTCTCCTGAATTTATAGAAAAAATTATTCCATTAATTGATAAAAAATCTATAAAAAATTTATTTATACAAGGTGGTTTAGACAAAGAAGTAAGAAATGTAAAAGGGTATTATTTAAATTTTGAAACACCTACTAATTTATTTTATTGGAATTTTATAAAAAAAGAAATTGAAAGATTATATACTTTTTATAAGATGAAATTTCCACAAATGGCTAGTAATAAAATAAATCAAATTGATTTATTAAAATATAGTGTTGGAGGTAAATATGAAACTCATACAGACCATTTTTCAACATCAATAAGACATTTAAGTATTATTATTAATTTAAATGATAATTATGAGGGTGGAGATTTAGTATTTACAGATCAAAACAACAAAGAAATTAAAAGGTTAAAACTTGGTAAAGGATCTATTGTTTTTTTTCCAAGTAATTTTATGTATCCTCATGGTATTCAACCTATTACGAAAGGAACAAGGTATAGTATCGTTTCATGGCTGCAATAAAATTTAAATTAATAAAAAATTTTTTTACACAAAAAGAACTAAATGTTCTTCAAAAATATTGTTATAACAAAGTAGATCAAAGCACAGATTATAAAATTGATAATCAATCATTTTCCCCTGGGTGGTATAATGATCCATTAATGAATGCTATTTTAGATACAAAGTTACCTTTAGTTGAAAAAAAATCTAAACTAAAATTATTTCCAACATACGCATATTGGAGATATTATGTATTTGGTGCCACTCTAGCTAAACACACTGATAGACCTTCATGTGAAATATCTATTACAGCCTGTGTTAAAAAATATGATAATTGGCCTATGATTGTTGAAGGAAATAAATTTGAATTAGAAGAAGGGGATGGTGTTCTTTACGCAGGTTGTGAACAAGAACATGGTCGTCCTAATGTTTATGAAGGTGAAGGAATGGCACAAGTATTTTTTCATTATGTAAACAAGAAGGGTCCTTTTACACATCACGCTTACGATAAATATTTATCAGAAACAGGAAAAATAGTTTCCGAAGAAGATGAAATAATTTTAAATAAAAAATATAAATAATTATGGAAAAAACAGTTAATATAAATAATTTTATAGCTACGTATGATAACTATATTACTAAAGAAGAATGTAATAAAGCTATCCAACTTTTTGAGAATCAATATAAATTTAATAATACTATAAATAGAATAGACTCCGAAAAATCTTCAATTTTACATAAACAAGATCAGCAATACTTCGCATCACCAAATAATATAGAATTTTGGTGGGAAAGCTTAAAATCTATGATGTTTAATTTTGAAATAGCATGGAATCATTATTTAAAAAATACAGGAGCAGGTGATATGTATACAGATCCTTTGCTTTTTACTAATTTAAAAATACAAAAAACTTTACCTACAGAAGGATATCATATTTGGCATGTTGAGCATGTTAAAGGGTTTGAAAATGAACCTAGAGCTTTTGTTTTTTCTATATATTTAAATGATGTAGAGGACGGCGGAGAAACAGAGTTCTTACATCAATCAGTTAGAGTAAAACCTAAAGCAGGTAGAATAGTTATTTGGCCTGCTAGTTTTCCATATGTCCATAGAGGAAACCCACCGTTATCTGGTGAAAAATATATTTTAACTTCTTGGATGATGTTTAGATAATTAAGAAGAATACGATGTAGGTCTTTCACCTAATCTAGCAATTTTTTCAGCGTCCGTTTCACCTTCAACATTATTGCCATCCCAATTTTCTTGTAATTGAGCTAAGTGAGCTGAATCCCATCTAGAAGAAAATTGACTTATATCTCCTAGGTCTGCTTCTGCATAACTACAATGAGAAGTTGTATCTCTATGTTCTACTTCATCTGAAGTATTAGATGCTCCATATTGAATAGCCCAAATATTTGAAAATTTAGATTGATTCCAAAAAGAATCATCTGAAATAATATATCCAACACCTTCAGAAGCACCTTCTGCATGATTTTTAATCACTATTTTGTCTTCAAATACTATTGTCCAATTTCCTTTACTTGCCATTTTTTCTCCTAAGTTTTAATTACATATATAATTGTTAAATAAGGTTGCAATACAGAAGTTGCATCACCGCTAAAAGTTGCACTCATGTTATGAGAGTGACCTGAACCAGAACCTGATGCAGCAGTAGATTTAGTAGCTGCATTACTATTTTGATTTGCACCACCAACGCTTCCAGCTGGAGTAAAAGGAGGGTTTCTAAAAAAAGGTAAAGTATGAGAGTGAGAAGCAAGTTGTGGGGTAGATAAAGTCGCATTAGCTGTAGAACCCCCAACGTTTCCAGTTGAAGTTACAGTATTTGCTCCACCACTTGAAGCTAAAGCTTTTCCTGGAGATTTACCAACTGCTACGTTATCTTGTAAATCTGGAACAAGAAAAGTTGATGAACCATCTCCAGCTCCGTAAGTTGTACCTACGATTGCAAATAATGCAGAGTAAGTTGATCTTGAAACTGCTTGTCCATTACATTCTAAGAAACCTGTTGGCACTGAAGCAGAAGACCACGGCACAATAGTAGCTGTAGGAATTCCTTCGATACCTGTAAGGTTTGCTCCTGTAAAATCGTATTTTGTTGCTTCGTAATTTGCCATATTCTATTTCTCCTTGTAAGTCCAACCTGTTGTAGCATCTCCTGAAAATACTAAACAGAAACCAGCACCTTGTGTATTAACAACAAGGTCTGCTGCTGCGTTAGCTATATTAGAAGAATTTCTACCAACAGTCAATGCGTTAGTATTGAAATCATATCCTTGATCAATGAAAGCTACTTCATCACCAGCACTTGGTGATGCGGGTAGAGTCACTGTAACTGCTCCACCATTTGTATTTGCTAAAATTTGTGCACCAGCTTGAACTGTTTCTGCTGCAGATATTGCTCTCCATTTTTTAAGTTCACCTGCTTTTACAACATTAGTTCCATCAGAATATAAAGTGTAAGTGTGACCTTCACATAAAAGAACACCTGTTCCAGATGTAGTTTTAAAAGTTAATGTAAAACCTGCATGATTACATCCATCTTCAACTATGTAAGTTTTTTCTACTGAATCTGGAATAGTAACATTAACGTTTGCTTCAAGAGTTCCTGTTAATTTAATTACTTGATCTTTACCGTTTGATAAAGCACCGTTTGTAAAAGTTAAAGCTCTAGACGCATCAGTTACGTTAAATGCGCCATAACCACCAATTGCTTGTTCAAGAATTAGTAAGTTAGTATTTGTAATTTGTCCCCAAGTTCCTGAGTTTTCCCCAGTTGCTTGAACTGTTAATTTTAAACTAGCTGATGTTGAATTTGCCATAATTTAAATTCCTTAATTGCGTTTATATTACTAAAAATTAGAGTTTGTGTCAAACTCTTTATGCAGCTACTTCTTGCCATCCTGGAGGATCTAGGGGAGCTGTACCCGTGTTTACTTCATTCCAGATTAAAGCACTACCAGAACCTTGTGCCATAGTCAAGGCATTTCCTGTTAATTGTACATCAACATGTATAATAGGTGTTACACTAGCTACTCTTGCAAGAGCAGGTAATCCTGTTAAAAGAACTTCTTGACCAGGAACTGCTACAACACTTCCTAAACCTGCAGACATTGCAATACCTGTTACATCTTGTGGAACATCTCCTTGCATTCCAAGAGTGCCTAAAGCACCAATCATAAAATTACCTGTAACAGTTGCGTCAGGAGCAGGATCAACAACACCTAAAGTTGCTTGAGTTACATTTAAAGTATTAGCAGTTACATTTGCGTTACCTGTAGCTGCTAAAGTTCCTGCAGCTGCAGTCATTGCAATTCCAGTTACATCAACGTTTGCATATTGACCTTCAACGCCCCATGCGTTTTCATTCCATTCTTGTCTACCCCAACCTGTTTGATTATAAGCTTGAACAGAACCAAGACCCATTGTTGCTTGATTACCTGTGGCCATTGCATCAGGACCAGCATCAGCATTAGCTAATGTAGTAGTCATTGCAAAACCAGTTTGAAAAATTGTAGTTGCGATATCTATTGCTTCATTTCCAAGAGCACTAGTCATTCCCATTCCTAATGGAACAGGAGATACATCAATTGAAATAGTTTCATTCCCTAAAGTAGCTGTCGCCGAATTACCAGCGGCTATTAGATTAGCAGCAACACCCCAAGAATTATCTCCCCAGTTTTTTGCTCCCCAACCTGCGTTTATTTCTGCTGTTATGGAAACAGAACCTAACGACATTGACATGTCGTCTTCAGGTGTAGTTGGAACTACAATTTGACTTGGGTTACCCCATGATCTGGCACCCCATTGATCTCTTCCCCAACCTGCTTCTACTGTTGAATCGGTGATTACAAGTCCTGTACCAGTGGACATAGAAATCCCTGTAAGAGAAACGATGTTATCAACACCTGTTCCCCAGGAACCAGTATTCCAGGTATTTGTATTCCAACCTGCCATAGGATTTTAACTCCTATGTACTAACCAGAGATTCTTAAAATCGCTGCTGTTGATGTAGCTGCTGGAAACTGAATTGTGAAAACGCCAGAAGTCGCTGTTTTATCTGCTCCAAAATCTAAAGCACATACAGCCGCATTAGTTGCAGTTGCAGAAGTGTTATAGATTAAAGCTCCTCTAGCAGTTAACGTCACACCAGTAAAAGATCTGTCTGCGAAGTCTGCTCTTGCGACACCGGCTGTTATTGAAGTTCCAGCATTTGTAAGTGCACCGCCGCCGGCTGTGTACTGACCTGTGTTAGAAACTTCTCCTGTTGCAGTGTATGCAGTTGTTGCTGAGTTTAGAGTAGCTGAAGATAGATAAAGAGCAATCTTAAACTTGTCATCACCAGTACCAAAATTATGCTCACCTTCCAATAATTCTTTTTTGAAAGAATTTGCAATTGCTTGTGTAATAGCCATAGTTTTTTCTCCTTATTATTATTTACCACCGACACGAGGAACACCACTTTGATATTCATCACGTCTTCGTCTTCCCATTTGTTCTATAGAGAAGCCTTCTAATACTTGTTTATACTTTCCTTCGTATAATTGCAAGAGATCATTTGGCCCCTTTAAAAATGAAAATGCTTCAACTAAGCATGCATATAATAAACCATTGGGAAATTGTTGGCTAATATATGTTTGAACATTTGTACTCGATAATTGTGCGGGTTTCAAGATATAATTTAATTGAATTGTGTAAGTAGCATTAGGAGTTGGAGCTAAAACTATTGTATCTTCGTCCCACCAGCTATAGTATTTTGGAACACCTGTAGCTCCTGTTGGGTTATACTCAGACATAAAACTAGTATCTCTCCACTCTAAAAATTCTCTATTATTTGAAGCACCTACACCATCAGAATCTACTATTTGAGCTGATCTAATAATTAAACTATCTTGTGGTGTATCAATAAATCTTGTTGAAGCTACAACTTGAGCTGTTGCATATCTTCTATTAGAATCTACATCAACATCTCTCATTATTCTTAATTCTGCATTTTCAATAATTCCATCTAAAATAGTAGATGTTAAAACATTTGCATCAACTTCTGTATAGTCTCTAATTTTTTGTATTAATTCTGAATATGTCATTATGTTGTTACCGTCACTGTTCCTAAATTCATATGTGCTTCTCTTGCTATGTTTATATTAGATCCATCTTCAGGAACCATACTATTTGGATTTGTACTAAAAGAAAATGGTGCTGGCAAGGTTAAATCTACAGCTATTCCACCACCTCCACCAGAAGCAAGTGTAAAAGTTTGTGGTCTTGCATTTCTTAAACCTTGTCCATCTGCAGTAGTTGGTTTTGGATCTAGTTGTGGATGTTTTGCTTCAAACTCTGATGTATGTACACGTGCACCATTCCATTCAATAACCATTTCTGTATATGGAAATGCTTGACCAGAACGATCAGATATAAATTGTGCGTATTTTCCTCTAGATAAATTAGACATTTGGATAATAAGTTTTTGGGGTTATAAAAGAACTTGAAGGTGAACCATCTTCTTCTAATGCTCTTTTTAATTCATCTTCATATAATAATTTCATTTGTTGTGTAAGTTCTGGTTTTACTTTTTGTGAAAGGTAATAAGCTAAACCTGCACACATACATGGTACAAATCTATAAGGTACATCAGCTTCATTAGTGTAAGCTCCTGCATCTTGAATTCTTTTTACATAATAATAATTAAGTTTGTTTCCGGCTTCAGAGGCACCTGGAGTTAAGTATAAAGTAATAGTTACTTTATCAATAAATCTTTGTACAAAATATTGTGTAGGAGTTCCTGTATTTGTTTTATTTGAAAGACCTTGATACGCAGATCTATTTATTTTTGTTAATGGAAAATCAGTTGAAGTATTATTTCTATAAACAGCTTCTAGTATATCATCAACACCATAAACTGCTGTTGCATCTGAAGTTCCATCAGACGTTGATCTAAACATTGTATAAACAGCTTGGCCATTAACTAATGTAATATCATTATTTCCAACTTCCCAAAAATGCAAACCTCTGTTTGCCCATTCTTGAAACATTATATTTAAAGAACGTCTTGCAGATTTTATATCATTTCCAGAATAATCAAAACGTCCTAATCTTTCATAGGCTTCGGTGATTATATCATCGATAGCAAATTGTTTTTCAAATACTGTAGTTCCTGAAGTTGCCATTAAGCTCCTGTTATAGTTACTGTAATGCTTCCGCCTGCTCCTGCTAAATTATAAACAATACCATTTTCAAACTTGATACCTGAACCAGGAATATAAACTTCTAATCCTTCAGTACCAAATTTATATGTAGCGACTGCTGTTCCTGGTGATGAAGCATCTGATGAATCATAAAAAATAATTGTAGATGATGCTATACCTAATCCTTGGATTGAAGTAATTCTAGCTCTACCAGCTCTAGCTAAAGTATCAGCTCCTACTGTTGTCATGTTTAATGTCTTCTGATCTGAATCCATTTTTTCTCCTTATTTATCTATTAACACGGTTGATTTAGCACTAGTAATAGCGCTACAAGTCATTCCAGATTTAAATAAAATTCCATCTTCAGGCATGTTAAAAGTAAAAACATCTCCTGGAGGAACCTCTGCAGTGAATTGAGTTCCGCTGATATCTTGTAAAGTTATTGATCCTGTATCAGTAGTAGTTGTTGTATTGGAAAGAATAATTCCTCTTAGTCTTGTTCTTCCACCAAACACTTGACCTGTTGCTGTTATCTGAATCGCTTTTACATCTGATCTCATATTTAATTCTCCTTAAAATTTGTGTAGGCCCGAAGACCCACACAAATTAATTATCTATTACGTATCGCTAAATGGTGTAACAATAGTTCCTGATCCTAAAAGCAGAGTATTGTGTACTAAGTACTGAGCAGATTCTAGTGCTGTAATTTGAACTACAGAACCAACAATTCCACCTTGTGTAGTACCATTCATAGAAAGTACATCGTTTGCTGCTGCTGGAAAGAAAGCTTTTTTAGCTCCATCATCTACAGCGATCATAGCTGCGCCTGTAAATTTATCCACACCATCAGTTATGATTTGAACATCAGTTGCAACTGTATCAATGTAAAAAGTGAAAGTAGCACCAATGTTGTTTAAGTTATTGTAGTCAGTATCACCTGCAGTTGCACCATTAGCATTAGTGTTAATGCTTGGTAACGCATAAATTCCATCTGCATCTTGTGATATTAACAATCTTCCCGCGTGATCAGCTACAGTTAGTGGTAAACCAGCTGCTCCTAAACCAGTTGAGTTGATTGCTTTTGACATACCGGGTCCAAAACCTATAAAGCCATTTTTAGAAATGACCGGTCCTGAAAAGGTTGTATTAGCCATGATTGTTCTCCTAGTTAATTCCACATAGTCTCTAGGCCGTCGACTATACTGCGTCTATGTAGAAAATTAATATATGTATAGTGATAATTTTATACACTACTTTTTAGTAGAGTGCAAGAGAGCCTGTAGTGTGGAGTGGATTTTTCCAACGATGTAGCTTTTTATTAAGTAGCTACTGAAACTGTAGGAGCGACAGCATCGACTTTATTCTGCAAATGAGCTTCTTTTGCTTCTGCAGACTTAATGTGTAAAACAATCTTTTTTACTTCGTCGTCTATCCTCACCATATCAAGAGTATATCTACCCTCGTTAAGATGTTCTTGCTCCCATTTGAGATCCAGTGATTTTTTCTTGTTGTAAAGATCCTGGATGTGTGGTTGCATCGTCATATATAACTTCCTCATAAGTTATTCTATATCTCTCAGATCCAAACATTTTGTCTCCGAGATTTTCCCATTTTATAACATTTTGTCCTAGTTTGTCAACTATGGCCTGTTCAAGGGAAATTGCATCATCATTAGATGATACTTCAAATTTTGCGTAATGATTGTAAGCGATTATGGTAACTATAAATTTTTTCATGGATTTGTTATCTTACTTTCTAAATGAGGCGGAACTATGTCCGCCTCAAATATTTTAATTAGTGATTAAACACCTTCAACACCGAAGATACCTCTATAGTCAGAAACTCCAAAAGAGTATCTTTCTCTAGCTTTGTATCTTACGTTACCAGTATCAAAGTCACCTTCCATAGCCGTTTTAATCGGCGCTCTGTCAAAGTACTTCATACCATTTGGTACGTCAGTAATGATGTAAAACGCATCTGGGTCAGTTAAGAAGTTGTTCACTCTGTAACCTTGAGGAACCATTCCCATTGACGCAATAGCGTTAATGTCATTATCAGCAGTTCCAGTTCTACCTTGAGACTTCATAAGTCTTTCAGCATTAAACTGGTTTTCACTAGGTACAATCATTTTAACACCTCTTGCAGCAATTTTCAGACCTCTTTCGTCTGTCATTGCAGCAATGTCGATTAAAGATTGCTCTAATGATGTTTCATTTAAGTCAGCTTGTACTGCTAAAGTATTAGCAACAGTCCCTGCAATTGTAGGGTGAGCTGTGTTAAATAAACTAACACCGTCACCTGAATTGAAGTTATTGTTAGTTGGTAAACCTTGAATTAAAGGTACCACTGACTTAACTTGTTTAGTGTTCGCCATAGATCTAGCAAGTGCTTTAGTATATCTAGACGCAAGTCTGTCATATAGGTTATCCTCAATCGCTTCTTCAGTGATTGCGAACGCTAATGCAACAGTCTCGTGAGTGTATCTAGCTGTGAAAGTTTCTTGTGCATTGTCGAAACTTACGCCAGAACCCTCAGCTTTAACTGAAGCATTTGCAAAACCTGATAACATAACTTCTTCTTCAAACGCTCTGTCTGAAGATTCCGTCGTATAGATTTCAGCATGCTGATTCTCATAACGTTTATATTCCAGGCCGAATAAAGCATTCAAACCTGGCTCTAGTTCTTTAACTAGTTGTCCTCGTGATATAGCCATATTTTATCTCCTTATATGCCTGCGGTCTGTTTCAAGAAGTGTTCGTTAATAGTAACAATTAAATTCGTATTAGCTGAACCTAATTCATTATTATCCGGATCTTTTGAAACGCCGATTATTTTTAGTTGAGCAGCTCCCGCAGCCATTGTTCCAGAAATTTCTGTTTTTGAAACAAAGTTTGGAGAGGTACCGGCTGTGTACGAAATATCTGCACAATTACCAATATTGGTTTGCGCAGGTGTACCAGCACTTTGTACTTCAAACCTTTGATACGGATCATCAGATACAAAAGCAACAATATCTGTTGCAGTGTTGCCTGCATTTAAATGATTCGCATAAGTAGGTTTTTCAGATGTTGCATCAGTAAAGAAAACACCAGTAAGTGATCCTAATAAAACATCAGTCGCAGCGGCTACAGTAATTGTACCTGTATTTGCCATTTCAACAGGATCGTTGAAATAAATTGCGGCTGCAGATGCAGCAATGTTGTATTCAGATAAACCTTGGTTGTCTCTATTCTGACCAACTTTTCCACTCGGTCTTAGACCGAATGCGCTATCTTGATTAGCCATAGTTGTGTCCTCCTTATAGACATTTATTTAAGTTTATCCGGCGGTTAGGAATTGTTAAAAAATTAACTCTTCTTCGAGCCACCGAAAGTTACACGTGTCTGTCGATCAATATTGATCGGCATACTTGGGTGCTGTTCCTTCATAAGATCGTTATCCACTGCTTCAACGTTGTCTTGAGCTTGTTTTCTATAATACTCAGCACGTTGTTGCGCAATCTCTTCCGGTACCCTTGCTAGCACAAGGCCACCAACTCCGATCACTCCCTTATATTTGCCATCATCTACATGAGGATAATCTGAGTCTGGATATTCATCAGCTCTTACTAATTCATATCCTGATCTAATTCTTCCAGAAACATTCTTAGTGTCTTGGAATCCCATAGATTCAACTCTTATCCATCTGTGTATAAATCCTGTTGGCGCAGGGGGTGCATCTAAACTTGATGGTGGAGTCCAAACTTTTTTCTTAGCTTCTTTTTCTCTAGTTTGACTCGCACGCGAGGTTCTTTTATCGTTATTATTTTCCATATGCTTATACCTCCTTCGTGATATTTAATTGTTTCGCATACTCTTCGAGTGGCACACCTAATTTTTTAGCAATTGCTACCTGTGATGGTGTGAGCCTCACAGTTTTGCGACCAGATTTTGTACTTCTTTTTGCAGATGCAACTGTCTGTACAGGCTTAGTCGTTTCCTTAGCTTCTGTTGTAGCAAATTTCTGCGGAAATTCAAGTCTTATTCTTCTATCTATTTCAGAATAATACTCTTCGCTACTTGGATCAAAACCCTCTTGTTCTGTTAATTTCTTATGAAGATCAAAAGCAGTATAAGTCATAGCTGAATCTTGACCAAACCATGAGTTTTTTTGAGCCCATTGTTCAGCTTTTGGATCAGGTGTACCTGTCGCTGCTTGCTGTCTTTGTTGTAAATTAACTTGAGGTTGTTGAACTTCTGTTTCTTTTTTCTGAGCATACAATTCTTGTTCAGCCTTTGCTTCAACAAATCTTGCTTGTTTATATGCGTATTCAGAAATTAAAGATTGAGCTTCTACTTCAGCATTAATATCTCCAGCTTCTCTTGCTGCAGCTAATTTTGCTTTTGCAGATTCTAAACCAGATTTAATACTATCTTCTGTAGTTTTTAATAAACTTGGTTCCATCTTAGAAAGTTTCTGCTCTGCTTTTTCTTTTTCAGTTAAAACTGATTTAGCATAAGTTAAAGCTTCATCTTTCTGACGTTCTGCTTCTCTCCATTTTTTAGTCAGTTTAGCTATTCTTTTTTGAACGCTATCTGAATAATCTTGAAGCTCATCTTTTTTTGATTCTTCTTTTTTTTCTTCAGAAACATTTTCTTCTAATTTAATCTCACGTTCATTTTCATGAGTCTTATCTTCAGGAACTGTTTCATCTTCAACAGGTCTTACTGTTGGTTCTTCTTTTATTTCAGGTTGTTGAATTTCAGCTGAATCTTTTTCTTCAGCTATATCGACGTCCATTGCTGGCCCTGATGTATCGATATCGACTTTGTTATTTTCTAAGTCTGGCATAGTTTCCTCCTAGTGTTACTATGATTAATATTGATGAAGTATATCTTCGGGTTTATCGATGGTTGCTAAAACTTCATCATCATTTAGCAATCTTACTTCCCCACCGTCTATCTGTATTCTTGATCCAGCGTATCTTGCAAAGATAACCCAGTCACCTTTTTTACACCAAGCACCTTCAGGAAATTTTTCTTTATCATAACAATGTGGTCCCATCTCAAGAACCAAACCACAAGTAGAACCTACTTGTTGTCTCTCAAGTGTATCTTGTCCTAGTATTAAACCACCTTTAGTTTTTTCAGGCATTTTAAATGGTAAAACTAATAGTCTCCATCCAGTAGGTGCAGGTAATTTACTTGATTCTTTTTTCTTTAGACGTTCGTAACCGTCTACTTCTTTTTTATGTTCGTCATCGTATTTATCTAATAAAGCGGATTTAGTTTTTGGGACTTCCGAAGTCGACGACGTTTTCTGGTCTTTCAGCATCATTTTTTTTCTCCTTCTTAGGGTTTAGCAGGGATGATATTTCCTGTGATATTCTTAAATAGGCATGTGCCTGTCCCATCATATACTTGTATTTTTCCATATTGTCAATACCACCTGAGATCATGGAATCACCAATATCTTGATAAGACTCTTTAAGATGTTTTTGTAGTTTATTTAATATTATTAGTTCTTCGTTTTGCATATTTCTTTCTCCTTTTATGTAATAAATTAACTCTTTTATGCCAACACCATTCAGTGACTTTTATAGCATATGTTTCTAATTTAGAAAACATAGTATCTAATCCACCAAAAAAATTATATATAAATTTATCAATCATACTAAACACCAACTTTCTTCATAGCTTTTTTATGACTTTTTGAAAATGACATTCCTTTTTTCATGTCTTTTTTCATACTTGTCATATGCTTTGAAGAATGATGCTTACTGTGTTTTTTTAAAGTTTCTTTTTGTCTTTTCGTTAGTTGTTTTTCCTTTAACATTTCCATCTCCTTCTTGCTTGTCTTATTCTAGAATTAGGATCATTTCTAGTTTCAGCAGAAGATCGTTTAAGTTGTCCGAGTGATCTTGCACAATATGACTTTCTACGTTTAGCTGCTTTTGATCCTTTTTTAACTTTCCCTGTCACTGCAGTTTTTAATTTTGATCCAGGATTTGCTGCTCTATAAGCTCTTACACCTTTAGCAGTCATTCCAGCACCTGATTTTGTAGGTCTGTAATTTGCGTTTTTACCTGTAGTAGTTTTTCTAATTGTACCACCTTTTGCTTTTTCAATTCTACCACCAGATGCTTTAAACTTAGTTCTTGGTGTTGTTCTTAAATTTTTCTTTTCTTGTTTTTCTTCTTGATAATCTCTAATTTCTTGTTGAGTTAAATTACCTAAATATTTACCATCATCGTAAGCTGGAATTGTATTTTTATTATATCTACTCATTAGATTTTTTGCATGTTTGGATTGTTAGATAATATATTTTTTTCTGCTCTTGGTCTAGCAACAGAGTCTCTGCTTCTTTTTCTAAGTTGAGCAATAGCAGATTCTTTTAATGCTTTTTCTTTTTTTAATCTTTGTAAATCTTTTTCTAAGTTCATTATGCAAATGTTTTTACGTTAGTTGGTTTACCACCAGGATTACCGGCTGCTCGTTTTCGTTTGACAGCACTCGCCTTTTGCCCTTTTGACATCCGTGTGGCTTTTGCAAGTGGTACGCACTTCGGATATTTTCGCTTCGAACCCTTGCTTCGTCCACATGGTTGATACTTCCCATTCTTTTTTGGAGCTCCTATGTCTACCCATTTCTCCGATACCCATTTTCTTAATCCACCTTCTGCAAAATTCCTACGCACAACTTAATCTCTTTTTTCTAGCCATGCCAGCCATCAAACCACCATTACCGGCTTTTTTACGACTACCTTTTTTGCCACCAGGTGTAATTTTACCTGAACAAACTCCGGACGCATACATGTTCGCGTACGCCGAAGGGTAAACTTTGAATTTACGTTTCGCTGCTGCTTTTCCTTTTGCACAAAGTTTAGCCATTATGCGATACCCATTGCTTTTTTCATCATTGACTTAGACTTTGTTTTTTTACCTTTAGACATTAAAATTTTTTTCTGTAATTCTTTTGGTAAAGTTTTTTGTGCCTTCGTTAAAGTTGGGCCACCTTTATTATAATAGTTTCTCATTATTTTTTTCCTCCTCTAAATATTTGTGTTCCTTTTATACCATAAATACTTGCCACGACAAGTATCCATAAATTTGTAAACCAGGTCGGAAGCGATTGGAAATGCTCAAAGAAAACTTTTATCTTGTCCATAGCTTGCACGTCATCTGAAAAGACTCCATACGCCAAAACCAAAATGGGTAATGTCAAAATTACAAGAACCGCCTCGTCCTTATAATCCGATTGTCTCGCTTCTAACAATTTACCTTGGTAAGCTTCTTCACCACGGGCTTGTTTTTCAGCATGCAATAGTTGAGCGTCAGACATTGCAATTTTTGCCTTCTGCTTGTTAGCATAAATCTTACTTCCAGCAGAAACGGCTAATTTAAGTGCCGAAATCCACATGTTAGATCCATTTAGCTTTTTTAGACTTCTCTTTTAGCATTCTTTTAGTGCCTCTTACTTCAACTTCTTCACCTTTTGCAATAAAGTTGAAAGCACCATCTGCTGTAGTCTTAGATCTAGGGTCAATTTCAAGATTCATTTTGTCTTCTGACTTGATTTCAACAATTTTATCTAATTTTTCCATAATTTTTCTCCTTAGTTAATTTATAGTAACCTTTTTTTACTATTTTGTCATTATTATTCGTTTCCACCACGAATAATTTCAACATTTGGCATCATGTCTTTAGCATTTGGAAGAGTTTTACTCAAAACAGTTTTTTGAATTGATGTATCAGCTCTTAAATTTGCTAAATCTTCATTTTGTTCAAGTTTTTCTTCTTGATTTTGTTGATTCATCATTGCTCTCATCTTATCAAGATTAATTCTTTCTTGATCTTGCTCTTTTCTACGTTGATTTTCCATTGCTCTAAGGTCTAACTCTCTTGATCTTAGTTTTGCAATAGGATCATTGTCGAATTGTGAAGTAATTTCTTTTTCTTCCTTCATAAATTCTTCCATCATCTCTGCAATCAACTGAGCTTTTCTTGCTTCAATCTTTTGTGTAAGCATTTGTACCTGTTGTTGTAGACCAGGATTCTGTTGAGCCATTTGTTGCATCTGTTGTAGTTGAACTAATTCATCTCTGAACTCTAATTCAATTTGTTCTTGAGACATTAGACTAATATGTTCAAAAATATTCTTCTCTAATGAAGCCATAATCATTGGATTGTTTCTAGCAATGTTAGTTGCCATGAAATTTAAGTGAGCTGTAATGTGAGCTCTGTGATCTTGACCTGGAAACGCTTGAAATTGTTTTCCAGCTAACGCATCAATGTGTTCTAACGCCGGATCTTTTGGCATTGGTTGCATTGGTTTAATTAAAACTTGATCAATATTTTTTACACCTAAAGCTTCATACATATTTCTATATGCTTGATACAGATTGTGCATTTGTGGATTAGATGATGCCAGTTGCAACTCTGTTTGCGCTAGTGAAATACGCTGAGTCTGTGAAAAGATGTTGGGATCGGCAACTGGCAATATATCTACTCTATCATCAAAGTCAGTTTGTTTAACAACTCTTTGACCCCCAACTACATCGTACGGATATTCCGGTGGTAGATATAACTTGAATACTCTTGCTAGTAATTTAAATTCTTGTTTAAGAGCAGAGTAAATTCTTTTGTGAATTGCAGACATAGTTCTACTTCCTCTTTCAAGAAGAGCTACTGTAGTTCCAACTGCTGCTTGTTGATTGCCATCACCAACTTGTAAATCTGCTATTGATGCAAATCTTTGTCCTGCTTGAACAACGATACCCATCAAACTTAATAATGTTTGACTTGGTTCTTTAAATGGAAGCATCATAAATGAATCTCTTAAATTACCACCGGGTGCATCTACATCTCTAAACTCACCTGGTTGAATTGATTGTGCATCATCTCTAATTCTAATACCACGCATTTTAAATCCTGCAGGTAAATTAGATAAAGTTCCTGCATCTAATAATTGTCTTAATGCAGAAGTTGCAGTTCTTGATAATCCACCAATCATGTGAATCAAACCAAAACCATAAAAACCTAGTCCTGGTAAAAATTTAAAGTGTACAAAATAATTAATTTTATTTTTCATTGCATCACCTATTTCATAGTTTCTTCTAATAGATAAAACTTCACGTGAATTTTCTTCAAGTGTTACAATGTATGGGACCTTAATTCCTGATGGCTCACCAGTCTCTTGATTTACATCTTCAAAACCTTCTAAGTCTAAATCAATATGACATTCTAATAATGTATAAACATCGTCGTTTGTAGTTCTTGTTACTCCTTCAAGTTCTCTTTCCTTTTTTTCAATTTCAGTTTCTTTATCTCCAGGTTTTCCAATATCTATATCTTTATAGAATCCACCAACCTGTTGTTTTCTTAAATCGTTTTCAGAAATTTTTACACGATGGATGATTGCCTCTGCATCGTCTAATGAGGTAGCGGTGTAGGGTACAATCAAATCATCTGCAGGAACAAATTTAGAAACTGCTCTTTGTTCCATATCGTCATAGTAGACTTTTTTAAAAGCAGAACCTGCTAATGGTAAGTTAAATAATAACTGATCAAAATCTGGTTCGTACTCTTTCATTTTTTCCATTAACTCGTAGTTCATGAAATCTTTTACTCTAGCTGCTTGCTGAGTTTTTTCTTGCGATGGCATTCCAATTGTTTGAGTTCTAACTGGTCCATCTGCTGGAAGTAATTCTTTGTAAGCTAATGCTTGAAATTGTGTAACAGCTTCTGCTAGTACTGGGTGTGTTGCACCACTAGCCCCTGCAAAAGGTTCTGTTCTATTATTATATTTAAAACCTAAAAGGTCTAAACCTTGAGTATAAGTTTGTGCCCAATCTTTTCTTGAAGCTGTGTAGTCTTGATACTTAGAAGATAAATCTGAGGCTAGTCTTCCAAGTACATCGTCTGGTAAAAATTCTGCTAAGTTTGCATAATGCTCATCACCACCTTCAGGTGACGCTGCTGCAGGATCTAAATTAATATCTACTGATCCATCTTCGTTTTCTGAAACTTCAATATCATCAGGTGATTCTTGAACCGCTTGAACTTCTTCTACAATTTCTTCTTGAATCTCTTCTTCACCAGGAACATTAACTGTTTTTCGAACTTCGTTTGGAAGTGCTTTGTCTATATCTGCCATTATATTTTTTCTCCGTAAGTTTTATCTGTTTAACACCATTATAATTAATATTCAACCCCTGAGGCATGGGCCCTGATTCCGGAGGAATTGTTCTAGTAAGCCTTTTAGTCATTACCAAATTTTTTGTATAATTCTTGTCCTGGTCCTAAAGCAAATTCTTTATATGACATTCTATCATCATATCCACCTTTACCATCGAAGAAGTATTCTCTCATCCATTTTTCAGATTTAGGCATTGTACCACTACCCTGGTTTTTTCTTGTTTCCTCCATAGCCTGTTTTACTGCTTGACCAAATTCATAACCATCGTCCATAAGTTCTTTTACTCTTTTACTTAATTCTGCATCAGGATCCAGGGAGCCTATACCAAATTGTGCTCGGCCTCCATCAGCAAACTTTTTAAAATATTGTTCTGCAAATTTATCTATATCCATGCCAGTTGCTTCAAGGCCTCCGGCTTTAATATAAGCTTCTGTAACCATTGCATTGTATTCTGTATCTCCACCTTCTAACATATTGGTTCTATAATTTTCTATTTTCTCAGTTACCATTTCTCCTGTTTCACCAAATAATGGTTTAACAATTTTTAAATACTCATCTATTTCTAGTTCACCATTTTCATATGCTTTTCTTGAAAATATACCGACCATGTCAGCATAAGTTTTTGGAGACAAAGTATTAACTGCTGCTTCTGTGTCAAGCATGTCTAACATCTTTGTAAAATTTTTAGGTTTTTTAGGAGGGGCTTGGTCAGGCACTACAGGACTCCTGCAATACCGCCCATAGCTTTTTTTTCTATTTTTTTATCAGGACCAGGACCAATTGCTTGGTTTTTTTTATAGAAATCTTTTTTTAAAATAAACTTAGGTCCATCTCTTGTTACAACTTCTACATAATCATCCATATTAAACATGGTACTACCTTCACCTGTAGTTGTATCTCTTTGCATTGATTTAGATGGTTTAACAATTTCTTCTGTTCCACTACCATAAGCCATTCTCATAGATCCACCACCCATAGCCATAGCTCTATTCTCTTCCATCATTTTCTTTTTAGACACATAATTATCTAAATATTGATCTAAGGAAATACCTCTAACTGCAGGGTCGTCTTTTGATTTTAAATCGTTGTATTCGTTAATGACACCCATTAACTCAAGTTGAAATTCTTCTTCAGCAGTTTCTGATGCCATTTTAATTGATGGAGCTTTTCTTAAAGATCTAATTCCACCTTCATCTTCATACTCTTCAGGATCGTTAAGGTCTTCTAAAGTTTCACCCATCTCGATCATTCTAAGCTGATCTTTTAATCTTTGGTCTAGTTCTCTATCGTCAATTGCCATAATTCCTAATAATACACTTTTGGAGTCTGTTGTAAAGGCTCATCTTCATAATCTTCAGGGTGTTTAATTAATCCACCTTGCCTGAATCTCATCACTGCTTGAGTCATAGAATCGACTAAGTCATCGTGATCTCCATAAGGAAAAGCAGCACATTCTTCAATTACTTCTTGTGCAAACTCCATATCAGCAGGTGCATATATTTTACCAGACTCAAACAATGGAGATACTGAATTAACTCTTGTATGTTTATCATTACCACGTGATGGTGTAAAATTTATTACAGGTATTCCAGATTTTCTTAATTCATAAGTCAGAGGGAGCCCGGATGCTTTGCCCTCTATGATCACTGTCTCCGGTTGCCAGTAGCCGTATTGATCTAATGCAACACGTCTTAATTCTGGAAACTCAAATCTACCTTTAATAGAATCAACTAACATTAAACAAGGACCACTATCTTCATTAGGATGAAATACACCCCAGGTGGTAATAGCAGAATAGTCGGCAGTTTCTTTTTTCATGAAAGCTGTATCATAAGATTGTATGACATGTTCTAATGGAGGAATATCATCTTCCCAATTTTGCCACCATTCTCTTTTAATCAAAGCTCCTTCTTCACCGGTTGGGTTCTGCATATATTGTGCATTCCATTTTGATAATGGAATAGATGCTTTAACTCCTTCTAAATCTTTTAGATTCCAATATTCCGGCCACAGGGGATCACCTGATGGCATGATAGCAGGAAACTCAATTAGTTCCCATTGATCAGCTTTAGGTTCTTTTTGTGCTTTAAGTAATCTACCCGCCAAATCTTTTTCATTCCATCTAGTCATTACAATAATAATTGTTCCACCAGGTTGAAGACGTTGACGTGGACCAGATGTATACCACTCATAAGTTCTCTCAAGAGCTTGAGCATTCATTGCATCTTGCTCAGTATGTGGATCATCAATGATTAGAAGATCAGCACCACGACCTGTAATTGCAGATCCAACACCGGCAGCATAGTATTCACCACCTTGTTGTGTTTCCCATTTACCGGCAGCTTGAGAATCTTCTTTAAGTCTTGTTTTAAATACTTCCTTATATTCTGGAGTATCCATAAGTTGTTTTGCTTTACGTCCAAACCTTACCGATAATTCAGTTGTGTTAGTTGATTGAATAATTTTTAATTTAGGATTTCTACCTACCATCCAGGCAGGAAATAAATAACTGGCAAATTCAGATTTAGTATGTCTAGGTGCCATGTTAATTATAACACGTTTTGTTTTACCAGTAGCAATGTCATTAAATTTTTTAGCAACATCTTTGTGATGTCTACCTTCTATAAAATCTGGCCATACGTGTTTAACGAAAGCCATGAAGTCATTTTTAATATCTGTTTCTTTTTTCTTCTCTTTCCATTTATTCATGTAAAGAGCGAATTGCCTTTTAATATCAGGCGGCAGCTTATCTAGATTTTTTAATTTCTCTTTGTCCATAATTGCATTCGAAAAAAAATTTTGCAAAATTTTTTCAGATATGTTTTTAAATAACCAAAAGTATTTTAGGGTTACTTATATATAAAACCTTATATTTTACTAAGTATATAGAGACTCCTATAATTTACAAGCTGATTAAAGTCACAAGAAAGTTCAAAGTTTCTATGGGTCTTGGTACCTCTATCAAGTTCGAGCGAGCCGGGGGGGGGGTGGTGGCGACGAACGAACGAGCGAGCTCGCTCAGGCCACCGGAGGCCGAAGGCCTCCGGCATGGTTCCGGCGCCGAAGGCGCCGAAAAATTTTATCGCCTGCGACATTTTGTCGCATGTGACATTTTGTCACATGTTGTTGCACCACGCGACATTTTGTCGCGTGGCTTATTAACACTAGGAGGTTGTTAATCTAGTAATTCAAAATACTCCTTTGTGAAGTTCTTTTGAAACCAAGTAATACCCTTTTGCATTAGGTCATAATCTTGGCTTAATTCTGCGCCTGTGATTGTGTCATAGATTGCAACAGCAAACGCAGGAAGTTTGACAAATACTTTATGATCTTTGTCATTAAATCTATGAGGTACAGTTATCATTTTAGTTGGCTCTTTACCAAAAAAACATTGGTCAAATGGTGTTGGTATTGTGTAGTCTTTATTATTGTATTTAATTGTTTTCATTTTTATTACTCCTTGTTAATAACCGTATAATAGCACAATGGCGATTAACTCGCCATTGCGCATTTTGACGCATGATAATGTATTTCTCTAACTGTTCTTACGTCTTCATAATAATAACCCTCAAAAATTTTCCATGCT
>Ga0208013_1000204_pt1 | contig 39209 bp, 64 predicted proteins | sample 16_taG_FD_184091 | JGI IMG/M metagenome (GOLD analysis project Ga0208013, IMG submission 184091) | Marine viral communities from the Subarctic Pacific Ocean - 16_ETSP_OMZ_AT15313 metaG (SPAdes) (version 2) | ecosystem: Environmental > Aquatic > Marine > Oceanic | place: Pacific Ocean | collected...
CGAGAATAAATACCGTAGATGGTTTAACTGAACAGCATATTAAAGCTTGGCATTGGCAAGTAAATGAAAAAGGTTGGGTAAATTATCCTGATTGGCAAGGTCGTATTTTTCGTAACCGACCAAATATTCGTTGGGAAAAACCTGTACATGAACAACTAACAGGTTTTCAGACATATGCTCATTTACCAATGGAACAAAAGTATTCTATTGTACATCCTAAAACGATAGATAGACAAATAAAACAAAATATGAAGTATAATGAAATATTGTTTTGATATAGATGGTACGATATGTACTACTAATTGTCACTATAAAGATGCTAAACCATATCAAGAAGTTATTGATTGGATAAATAAAAAATACGATGAAGGTCATCAGATTACATTATTCACATCAAGAGGAACATCTTCTGGTGAAGATTGGTTTTCTTTTACTTTAGAACAAGTAGAGGGGTGGGGTATAAAGTTTCATAGTCTAAAATTAGGTAAACCAGCATATGATTTGTTTATTGATGATAGAGCTATTAACAATGAAGATTGGTATAAAAAAGAAGGTTTGAGTGTATGAATGTTTTATTGTTAGGTGCTGGCGGTCCTGCTTGTCATGGTGCTATAAAATCATTACGGGATATTGATTTTGATGGAAAAATAGTTTCGGTAGATTGTAATCCTTTATCTGCTGGTTTTTATTTATCCGATTCATATTATATTGTACCTAAAGCTTCAGATGATACTTATATAGATGAATTGTTAAAGGTAGTAGAAAAAGAAAATATTGATATTATTTTACCAACAAGTTTTAGTGAAATAGTTACCATAACAAAAAATTCGGATAGGTTTAATGGGGTTAATTTATTTATGTCAAATTATGAGTCGATAATGATTTGTTCGGATAAATTAAAGTTCTATGAAAAATGTAAAGAAAATTTTCCATTCCCAAAATCTACTGATAAATTTATACCTGTTTTTGCAAAACCTCGTGATGGTAAAGGTAGCAGAGGTATAAAATTAATAGATGATTTTGAAGAAAATTATATTTACCAAGAGTATTTACCAGGAACAGAGTATACAATAGATGTTTTATCGGATATGAACTCTGAAGTATTATCTGTTATTCCAAGAGTTAGATTACAAACGAAAGCTGGTATATCTACAAAGGGTAAGATAGTTAGAAACGAAGTTATAGAAAAAGAATGTAGTGATATAGTTAAGTTTTTAAATTTAAAAGGTGTTGTCTGTGTTCAAATGAAAGAAGATAAAGATGGGAATCCAAAGTTTATAGAAATAAATCCAAGATTCGGTGGTGGTACTTTTTTTACAACTCTTGCCGGTGTAAATTTTGTTAAGATAATATTGGATATAGTTGAAGGTAAAGAAGTGGAAGTACCAGAACCTAAAGAGATAACTGTATTGAGATATTTTGATGAGGTAGTATGTTAGACTTATTTCTTGATGCTACTGATATAGTGTGTTTATCACCTCATCCAGATGATTGTGAATACGCTGTTTCTGGTACTATATCAAAATATTACGATACTACTTTTTATGTAATAAATATTTCTTCTGGTGGTAAGTATAGTTCATATGGTGATCAAAGAATTGAAGAAGTAAAAAAGTTTTGGTCAAGTTATGATAATGTAGAATTAATATTTTTGGGAGTGGATTTTATCCGTGATGTTCAATGTGATTCTTTTATATCTAAAATAGAAAAGATATTATATCCTGATTGTTCTCCAAGTATAATCTTAACACCATCATTTGATGATACTCATCAAGACCATAGAAAAATAAATGAAATAGCAAATTCATTAACTAGAAGTAAAAAGATAGGGTTGGTGGAGTATATGACGCCAAGTACTAAAATAGGTTGGGTGCCAAATATGTTTGTGGATATTAATGAACATATAAAGATTAAAAAAGAAAATTTATTTAACTCATTTAAAACTCAATTAGATAAGCCATATTTTACAGATAAAGTTTTTGATTCATATCATTGTAATTATCAAACCATGAAACGTGATTTAGATAATGTGGAATTTTTTAAAGTAGGGGCATTGTATCAATGAAGAAAAATGTAGTATTCTGGATAGGTGTTAAGAATGAAAAATATTCTCAAAAATATGGTGGATGGGAATGGATGGATATCACTAGAAAGTCTTGGGAATATTGGTGTAAAAAACATGATGTGATATTTTTTCCAATGGAGAAGCCAATAGAAGAAGATTTAACTAAGTTTAGAATCAATTGGCAAAAAGCTATTTTTTGTTTTGATATATTAGATGAAGCTGGGATAGATTACGACCAAATTTATTTAGTAGATGGGATGAATATAATTAAATGGGATACGCCAAATGTATTTGAATTGACAAATCATAAGTTTACTGCTTGGAGAGACACCGATAACTTAGGGTGGACATATAAAAGTATAGTTGGGTATAATGATTTCTTTGGTGGTTATGAATTTGACAAACAGAAGTATTTTAGTTCAGGTTTGATAATTTTTAACGAACAACATAAAGAAGTTTTTCGGTCATTTAAAAAAATGTACCATAGAAATATAGATGAGTTTGTAGATTTACAAGATAGAATTGTTAGAAAGGGAACAGAACAAACTCCATTGAATTATCACATACAGATGAATAATGTTGAGATAAATTTAGATTTACCATTTACTTATAAACTTACACATATCCATCGAAAGGAAATGTTTAATCATAATTGGCAATTACCAGGTGAGACTACTCCATTTTTTATTAAATATGGTCATGTTTGGGGTTTTAGTGGATTGCCTAAAGATCAAAGAACTCAAATGATAAAACAAACTTGGAATATAGTAAAGGATAATTATGTCTAATATTGTTTTTATAGTAAATTTACCAGAAACTAAAAAAGTTGATAGGAACAAACCTTATCAGTTTTCAATTGATAGTTGGAAGAGATGGTGTGATGAGACGGGTAGAGCTAAGCTTGTTGTGTTAGATGAACGTATATATCCTGAAGATTATATGAATGCCAACTGGCATAAACTATTCGTATTTCAATTACTTGAAGAAAGTGGTATAAGTTACAATCAAATACTCATAGCTGATGCTGATACAATTATCCATCCTCAGTCTCCAAATCCTTTTGAATTGACAGATAATAAGTTTTCTGTTGTACCAAGCTATGGCAGTTTTGATTGGGTGTGTCGAAGTATAGAGAATTATAAGAAGCATTTATTTCCTGATATTGATGTACCACTTTGGGAATATTTTAATTCTGGTATCATCATTTGTAATAAAAAACATAAAGATTTTTATGATAAGATAATTGATTTTTACTTGGATAATAGAGATAATATTGTTAAATTACAAGAAACCTATGGTGTTGGAACTGATCAACCTATACTTAACTTTTTCGTTCAAAAAGAAAATGTTGATTGTAAGTATTTACCATACGAATGGAACATGCAAGATATGAATAGAACTGAGTTATTAGATGAAGATTTGACTTTTACAAAGATAGGTTGGATTTATCATTTTAATGGGATACCAAATAATAAAGAAGATAGATTAACTTTACATTGGATGAAAAAAACATACGAGCATTTTTATGGCAACTAAACTAAATAAAAAATATGTAATCGGAACTCACGTTATGTGGTTCGAGATTGAAATGTATGCCGACTTTATCGATGGTATGGTAAATCTATTGGAAACTGTAGAAAATAAAGAAAATGTAACTATTGATTTATGTTTTAATCTATTAGAACATTTTGAAAAAGTCGATATCGATAAAATCAAAAAACACGAGTTACTTATTAAGTTTAATAAAGGTGTGGCTACATTAGAGGATATGGGATTTATTGTCAATCAACAAATTAAAGATGGTGACGAGTTCTACTTTCATGCGGATTATAGAAGAGATTTGAACTACAATTATTGTAAAAAAGTTGATTATGTAATGTGGGGTGAAACGGATAGTTTTTTTCCAAGAGAAGCATTTCAAGTGATAGAAACCCTAGCAAACTATACTAATGAACAAAATATTCATAGGTATCTGTTGAGTTTTTCTGATAGAAAGATGTGGGACGCTAGTTGGGATCCTTTAGTTCATCTTGATTATCGAGACTTAGAGTTTGTAGATGATAAGGATGGTCATTTAAATCCAAATCAAGCAAAATCACCAATGTCGATTGAAAAAATGAATGAAATAAATGGTAAGGTTGATGATTTTGATTTTTCATATATTAATTATCCTAAACTAAGTGGTGCTTGTTTGGTATTATCATCGGACTTTATTAAATCAGGTATTAATATTCCATCTTGTTTATTGTACAATGATGATGAGGGACTATCAATTATGTCACAAAAATTGATGGGAGATAACTACTTACAATTTATATGTCAGAATATTTTACACGTTCATGCAAGAAGACACCCTCGGAAAAGGATGTATGTCAAAGATGAAGATAATCCATATTCTTTTTTAAATAAAAAGAATAATGATTTTCAAAAGTTTTTAAAAATGTCAAAAGAAAATATACAGACTCTTGCGAATGGTAATGGAAAATTTAAAGAGTATAATGATTTAAAAAACGAATTGGAGTTAAAATGAAAAGAGCATTAATTACAGGTATTAACGGAATGGATGGTAGTTATCTAGCTGATTTACTTTTAGAAAAAGGTTACGAAGTATATGGTATGGAACGCCGTTCATCGTCTAAGAATAGAACCAACACAGGTCATCTCGAAGGTAAAGTTACTTTCGTTAATGGTGATTTGACAGACCAAAATTCTTTATTGAGATGCTTGAAAGAATCTGATCCAGATGAAATTTATAATTTAGGTTCACAATCATTTGTAGGAGAGAGTTGGAATACTCCAGAACAAACAAGTGATGTTACTGGTATGGGTGTATTAAGAATGTTGGAAGCTATCAGAGAGTATGGCAAAGATATAAAGTTTTATCAAGCGTCAACATCTGAAATGTTTGGTAAGATGGTAGAGAATCCAGCTAAAGAAACTACACCATTTTATCCACGTTCACCTTATGGAGTTGCTAAATTATATGGTCATTGGATGACAAAGAACTACAGAGAGTCTTACGATATGTTTAATGTTAGTGGTATTTTATTTAACCACGAATCAGAAAGAAGGGGTATCGAGTTTGTTACGAGAAAGGTAACTGATGGTGTAGCTCGTATTCATTTGGGATTACAAGATTATATTACTTTGGGTAATTTAGATTCCAAACGAGATTGGGGATATTCACCTGATTATGTGGAGTCAATGTGGTTAATGCTACAACAAGATGAGCCAGATGATTATGTAATTGCCACAGGTGAAACCCATACAATTAGAGAGTTTTTAGATATTGCGTTTAAGTGTGTTGATATAGATGATTGGGATAAATATGTAAAGCAGGATCCAAGATTTATGAGGCCTGCTGAGATAGATGTTTTATGTGGTGATTCTACAAAGGCACGTGAAGTTTTGGAGTGGAGTCCGAGAACTTCTTTTGAAGAAATGGTATCTAGGATGGTTAAAAATGATATAGAGTTATTGTCTTGATAAAAATAAAAATATTCAACCCATTGGCTGGAAAAAATAGGATATCCTTTCAAGGGTTTTTGATGATGCAAAATATGTTGAAGGATTACAGTATCGAGTTGACAGAATCGGATGACTTTGATTATGCGTTTTTGGGTGCTGATGATATACTTGATAAGTCTATTGGACTACAAGAAAGTATAGAGTATGGATTAAAAAATATAGATAAGTATGCTCGTGGTGGGGATTGTTTTATATTTGATGGTTCAGATTCAACTTCTCTGATGGGTTCTTACGAAGTGTTAGAGCAGAGTGATGCTAGGTTTTTATTTAAAAATCAGACATTAAAAAATCGTGAAGACTATAAAGAAAAAACATCATTTAATAAATGGTTCTTTGGTAATGGTTCTGATTTAGATTTGGGATATGATATATCAGAAGAGAATTGGAGTAGAATAAAACTGTCAGGTTGGAACTTAGGTTATATGGCACCTCAAGGTTTTAGACCAGAAGTTCAGACGTGGCATTCCATCAATCCAAATAAGACGATAGATTTATCTGCTATATATTCTGCTGACCATAAACCTAGTAGTGACCATTATGCTGAGAATGCTTCATATTATATGAATCATAGACATGGTGCTTGGAATGTTATTGGTGATAATCCAGGTTATACTTTTCGTAAAGATAAATTACCTTATCAAGAATACATTCAATCTCTGTATCAATCCAAAATGGCTCTGTCACCATTCGGCCAAGGAGAAGTTTGTTATCGTGATTTTGAAATACCTGAGTTTGGTGTTGTTATGATTAAACCTACTATGGAAAAAGTTAGTACTCACCCTAATCCTTATATAGAGAATGAAACTTATATACCTGTTGATTTGGATTGGAAAAATTTAAATGAAATTGTAATAAAAATGCTTGATAGTCCTGATAAATTGTCGTATATTATAGACAATAATAGAAAGGTTTATGATGAGTTATATTCAGCTCATAACTTTTGTATGTATTGGTATGACTTTTTTGTAAATTTAAGTGGAGTAGAAAATGAGTAAATTTGCTTTTATTGTTGATGCTTGCGCAGTACCATCTTATTATGTTAAGTCTGGTAAAGGTTATAAATATAATGGTAATGAATTACTAGTTGACCATTCCGCTTGTTTTTCAAATTCAACTATGATTGGTATGTGGTCTTATCCATTTATATTTGATGGTTGTTTTTTGAATTGGTCAGAGTGGGGAGATTCTTTACCTGATTATGAATTAGAGACTATTATAGTTGCTATAGAAAAGAATTTTGATTTATATACTGTAAAAAAATTAAGAGATAAATATCCTAATGCTGTTATTATTGGTATGATAAAAGAAATATTTGTAGGACAATCTACTTCATATGGTCCAACTGCCAATTTTGATAGCGAGAAACATAAAAAGAGAATAGAATTTTTAAATCAATGTGATGCTATAATTCAACCATTTCCAAAACTTGAAGAATCACCGTTAACTCATTTGATTAATGATTGTAGTGATAAGAATATAGTATATGTTCCTTTTCCTGTTGATGTTGATTATATATATGATAAGTTTTATAAAGAAGACAGGTTTGAAAGTATATTTGTTTATACCACACCAATACATGGAAGAAGATCAAATACTTTAGAATTTGCTAAATATATAAGTGATAAATATGGTATTCCATATCATGAAAAACCAAAACAAACAAATGGGTTTAATGTACAATTAAATCAATTTTATGAATCTTGGTCTAAATGTACTTTTCATTTTAATCTTGATCCGGTTGATTGGTTTCCAGGATCACAAGCTGTACAGGTAGCTTCTGCTGGTGTTATAAATGTGGGTGGTTTAAATGATAGTCATGTTCATTTGTTTCCAGAGTTAGCTACTAATGATACTAATATTTTAGAAACGAAAATAAATAAAATAATTACGAATCAACAGTTTAGAATTGATGTAATGACCTATGCTTTTGATAAGGTACAAGAATTATACAGCTTTAATACTGTAAGAGAACAAATTGGGAGTATTTTATCATGAAGATAGGATTAGTTGGAATTGGCGTTGTGGGTGGTGCACATAAGTTTGGATTTGAAAAATTAGGTCATGATGTTAGTTTTCATGATACGGCTTATGATACTAAATTAGAGGATGTATTAGATACAGAGGTTGTTTATATTTGTGTTCCAACACCATCAACTCCAGATGGACAATGTGATACTTCAATTGTAGAAGAAGTCGTTAGAGATTTAGTCCAAGCTGGATATTCAGGTGTTATTGCAATAAAATCTACGATTAAACCTGGAACAACACAAGAAATGTGTATAACATATAATACACATCAAATTTGTTTTTGTCCTGAGTTTTTACGAGAAAGATCAGCTGAAACTGATTTTATAGAACATAATACATTATTAGCAATTGGAACAGATGATGATGAGGTTTATGATATAGTAAAAAGAAGTCATGGTGATTATCCTAAAAATTTTGTGAAGATGACTTCAACTGAATGTGAAATTTTAAAATATTATTCGAATGTTTATAACGCTTTGAGAGTTATTTTTGCTAATTCAATGTATGAATTGTGTAATAGTTTTGATGCTGATTATGATATGATAAAAAATTCATTTGTCAAAAGAGGAACTTCAACTGGTAAGTATTTAACGGTTAATAAAAAATGGAGAGGTTATGGTGGAGTTTGTTTACCTAAAGATACTAAGGCTATTATTTCTTTGGTTGAACAATTAGGATTAGATTTAGATTTATTTAAAACAATAGATAATGAGAACGATAAGTTTTTAACTACCGTTCCGGGGGGTATGAGAGATGAGTAATATATTAGTTACAGGAGATAGAGGTTTTATAGCTGGCTATCTAATAGAAAAATTATTAAATGAGAATCATACTGTTATAGGTATTGATAATGATTGGAAGTATGGATTTCAAGAAAAAAGTTTTGATAATCATAAAAATTATATTCATTACGATGGTGATGTGAAAGATGTTAATTTATTGACATCTATTTTAGAAAAACATAAAGTTGAATATTTTATAGCAGCAGCAGCTTGGATAGGTGGTATATCTTTCTTTCATAAGTTAGCATATGATTTACTAGCAGAAAACGAAAGAATATTTGCTTCAGCATTTGACTCTGCTATATTTGCTCATAAAAATTTATCTTTAAAGAAAATAGTTGTAATATCATCTTCAATGGTGTTTGAAAATACAAAAGTATATCCAACACCAGAATCTGAAATTAGTAATTGTCCACCACCTGATTCTACTTATGGATTTCAAAAATTAGCAACAGAATACTTCTGTAGAGGCGCTTGGGAACAATATCAACTACCATATACTATTGTTAGGCCTTTTAATGCTGTTGGGATAGGAGAGAAGAGGGCTAAGTTAGATGAGGAAGTTAAATCAGGAAATATAAAACTTGCTTTTAGTCATGTGGTTCCTGATTTGATACAAAAAATATATAAAGGACAGAACCCTTTATATATTTTAGGTAACGGTAAACAAGTTAGACACTACACATATGGTGGTGACATAGCTGATGGTATTTATGAGTGTATTTTTAATCCAAAATCAGTTAATGAGGATTTTAATATTTCTAATAGTGTATCTACTGATGTATTAACTTTAGCTGAAATGATATGGGACAAGTTAAATATTGAAAGTGAGTTTCAATATGTATGTGATGACCCGTTTTCATATGATGTTCAGAAAAGAGTTCCGGATGTAAGTAAGGCTAAAGAACTTTTAGGTTTCGAAGCAAAGACAGATTTAAATTCTATCTTAGATGAAGTTATTCCTTGGGTTTGTAAAATGGTAGACGAAAATCAGATATGAAAGTAGGATTTGCTATAACATCTCATTATTCTGATGAAATAAGACCACAAGGGCGAGAGATATTAGATAGGCTTATTGAATCTATAATCACAAATTGTGAATATGATTTTAACATAGTAATAGTTGATAATCAATCTGAACATGAGTTGTCATATCCAGATGATGATAGAATATCATATATTAGAATAGATGACCAATATGAAAAGGGGTTGACTGGTGCTTGGAATGTAGGTATAAAGGAGTGTTATGATTTAGGTTGTAAATTAATCTTAAACTGTAACGATGATTTATGGTTTGACGATAGTATAAATAAGTTAATTGGTTATGTTGAAAATGATATGAATGAAGATATAGTGTATACCGCTTTAACTGATGGTATTTGGAATCACCCTCAACAGTCAGATAAACCACAAAGTGGTACACATACATTACATTGTGGGGGTGATATGAATAATACTGTTGCTGGATTTTTCTTTGGTTTTACTAATGAACATTATGATAAGTATAAGTTTACAGAAGATGAATATTTTAACAAAGATAATAAATATAATGGTGGAGATGGAGTATGGGGTGGACAAGAAGGTCAGTTTCAAGAAAATGCTGAGAAGGGTATGTGTGGTTTGATAGTAAAAGAATGTTTTGTTAAACATGACAAGTTTAGACATTGGATAAAAGCAAGGAACGTGCAAAATGAAAAGAAGTGATATAATAAGTTTTTTTATAGATAAATTTAAATATAAAACTTATTTAGAAATAGGTGTTGATCGTGGCTTGACTTTTAACGATATAAAAATAGACTCAAAGATTAGCGTAGATCCTGGTGATGGTCGATATTCTTACGCTAAACCAACTTATAAAGTCACATCAGATGAGTTTTTTGAGAATATATGTAAAGAAAAGCGGTTTGATATAATATTCATAGATGGCCTACATCATTCTGACCAAGTAGATAAAGATATAAAAAACTCTTTAAATGTGCTTAATTTGAATGGTATGATTTTATTAGATGATGTTAACCCATTACAAGAAGAGTATCAGATAGTCCCAAGACAAAAGGGGGGGTATTGGAATGGAGATGTTTGGAAAAGTATTGTTCAATATAGGAATGAATCAAATAGTTTTGGATGTGTGTCTTACCAAGTAGATGAGAATATAACTTTTTCATTTATTAAAGAAACGATACAGAGTAATTTTAGTTTACAAGTTCCATCTGAGTTAACCTATAGTTGGTTTAATGAAAATAGAAAAGATGCTTTAGGATTGATGGATGATTTTAGGAGTATACAATGAAAATGTTAATAACAGGTGTAGCTGGTCTTTTAGGTTCAAGATTAGCTGATTGGATAATAGAAAATACTGAACATGATATTGTTGGTGTAGATGATTTGAGTGGTGGGTACATGGAAAATGTACACGAAAAAGTAGAGTTTCATCAGTTTGATATATCAAATGAAAACACTTTTGAAAAGTTAGTAGAATCTACAAGACCAAATGTCATATATCATTTTGCTGCTTATGCCGCTGAAGGTTTAAGTCCTTTCATGAGGTCTTTTAACTATAAAAATAATTTAATGTCTACTGCGAAGGTGATAAATGCTAGTATAAACCATGATGTACAGAGATTAGTATTTACATCTACAATGGCAGTTTATGGTCATGGTAATCCACCTTTTGATGAGAATGATATTCCATCTCCTATAGATCCTTATGGTGTAGCAAAGTATGCTTGTGAAATGGATATTAAAATAGCAGGTGAGCAACATGGATTGGATTGGTGTATTATCAGACCACATAATGTTTATGGTGAGAAACAAAACATATGGGATAGATATAGAAATGTTTTAGGTATATGGATGTATCAATATATGAATGGTGATAATATGACTATATTTGGTGATGGTAAGCAGAAGAGAGCATTTAGTTATATAGGTGATTGTTTAGAGCCTTTGTACAAAGCAGGATTTGATGAGAGAGCATCCAAGGAAATAATAAATCTTGGTAGTGGTACATTTTATACAATTAACGAAGCGTGCGAAATCTTGAAGGGTGTAATTCAAGGTGGTAGTTCTATATATCTTGAATCAAGACACGAGGTTAAGAATGCCCACCCGACTTGGGAAAAGTCTATGGATATATTACAATATGAAGATAAAACTGATTTGAAAAATGGTCTTAAAAAAATGTGGTCTTGGGCACAAGAACAAGCTGATAGAAAAAGGAAACATTGGGAAATATATGAAGTTGAGAAAAAAATATATAAATTTTGGAGAAAAAATGAAAAGAAATAAAATTAATCCTATTTTTACTGTAATTAATCATTATAGACCTATATCAGACAATGAAAAGTTAGTGGAACGTTGTCACGGAAGGACTCCCAAAAAAGGTAGAGTGGATGGAAGAGATTTATTAGTAAATTTTTTGGATTCTCTTAATCAGTCAGCTGAATTTGATTATGAAACTTTGATAGTAGATAATGCGTCTGATACAATTATTGATGAATTTGATATAGCTCTTACTCATAATTATATTTCACTTAAAGATGATAAATTTGGATTAACTCGTGCTTGGAATATGGCAGCAAGTTTTGGATATCTAAATGGTAATGATTTTATAGTTGTTTGTAATGACGATATTACATTTAATTCTTCTATAAATAATCTTTTTGATACTATTGAAAAGAGTGGTTATCCTAGTAGAGATACTTTATGGGGAGTAGTTTCAGATGGTGGGAGCAGTTATCATTATTCTACTAAATTAGAAGGTGGGATAAAAGATGTTACTGATTCTAATAATCATCCCGTTGATGGTGGATTACATGGATGGTTTTATGCTTTTCATAGAGATTATTTTAAGAAGTATAATATAGATGGTAAATTATTTGATGAAACATGGAAATGGTCTGGTGGAGAGAGATTTCAACACAATCATCGTTTGAGGGGTGGAAAACAATGTGTGGTTCTTTCTACATTAGTAAAACACGACAATGGTGGTTCATGGAGACATAATAGGGAGGATTGTAAATTATGATGAGATGGGACTTAATTAATTTTTTTACAAAAAAATTTAATTATAAAAAATATATAAATTTTGGTTAACTCAAGTAGAGTGGAAAAATGCATAAAATAACATCAGTAATTCCAACCTTTAATAATTTACCATTTTTAAAATTAACGGTACAATCAGTTAGACAGAATTGTCATTATAATGATATGCCTATCTTTATATTTGCTGAGAATTGTACAGATGGTACTAATGAGTGGTTAGCAGAAAATGCTGACAAACTTGGTATTGAATATTATGTAGAGACTGGTAATAAAGAACAACGTGGTATCGGTGGTGGTATTGATTTATGTGTAAGCCATGTCAAGACCGAATTTGTAAATATATTACATTCGGATTTTTGGGTAGGACCGAATCAAGACATTGAGTTGTTGAAATTATTTGAAGAGTTTCCTAATGATAGGTTGATTGCTTCATCCTTTAGAGTACAACCAAATATATTTCCAAACGATCCTCCTTATAGACCTGGCACTATATTTGTTGACGTTGACAAGTTTGGTTGTCATGATACTGATTTTGAACAGAATTATTTTGATGATTGGGCTGCTGAATTTACAAATGATAATGATGTACGAGTTAGGAAAGCTGGTGGAGCTGGATATTTCTGTAGAGTAGAAGACCATATTCATATAGGTGGTAATGATCCAAGATTTGAACCTATGTATTGGGAAGATAAGGATTTATTTTCACGTATGCAAATGGAAGACTATAAGTTCATAATGACGAGTAAATCTCTTATCTGGCATTTCACATCAAGAACATCAAGGTTTCCCGATGGCACAAAGACCTTAGATAATAATAAAAGACCATCACATTTAGTGGAGTGGGAGAGAAGAGCAACACAAAGGTTTATAGAGAAGTGGGGTAGATTACCCGAAGAAGATGCTGATAGTTTTGTTGTGCCAATAATTGGTACAAATAACCCTAATAGAATAGAGTGGCCATTTTAAATAAAACACTAATAATAGGACATCGTGGATATATAGGTTCACGATTGATTCAAGAGATTGATGCGGATGGAATTGATATCAATTGGTTTAGACCAGGTGATAACGATATTGATTTTAAAGATTTAACAAGAGAATATTATTCTGAGTATGACAATATAATTTTACTTGCTGGTCATTCAAGTGTAAAGATGTCGGAGAGTAACTTGAATAGTTGTTTTAATAACAATGTTAGGAACTTCATTGACTTATTAGAAAAGTTGGATAATCAGAAATTGATATATGCTAGTTCATCAAGTGTTTATGGTTCAGTTGGTGGTAAAACAGTAAATGAAAAATACTTTGGATTTGAACCATATAATCAATATGATATATCAAAACACGTGGCAGATTTGTATGCTCAAAAGTCAGATGTGGAATACTATGCTCTTAGATTTGGAACTGTAAACGGATACTCACCATTTCTGAGAAGTGATGTGATGATAAATGCCATGGTCAATAGTGCTATAAATGATGGTCACATTAAACTTTACATCAAGGATACGATGCGACCAATATTGGGGATAAATGATTTATGTGGTGCGATAGAATCCATAGTTGAATCGGAGGAAGATAAACGTGGTCTTTACAACTTAGCATCATTCAACAAGACAGCTGAACAAATTGCCTATGGAGTTGCTAGTGTCATGGGTGTTGAAGTTAAGGAGTTTGAAGTAGATCCAACACAAATAAAGAATACAAAAAATCAAACTAAAGCTTATAATTTTTCAATATCAACGTTGAAGTTTAGACAAGAGTTTAAGTTTAAATTTAAAGATACTGTAGAGAGTTTAACAAGGGAACTAAAATACAATTGGGATAAAATGGAGAAAACAAATAGAAGTGAAGCAAAAGATTATGAGTGAGTATAAATCATTAGATAGATGCCTATGCTGCGATTCTGAAAATATAAATGTATTATTGGATTTAAATGAACAACCATTAGCAAATTCATATCATAACGAAGATGAGAAGTTAGATGCATATCCACTAGGAGTAAACTTATGTAATAATTGTTATCATATTCAATTAACTCATATTGTCAATCCTGATTTATTATTTAAGGATTATCTATATGTTAGTGGCACCACAAAAACTCTACATGATAATATGAAATGGTTTGTTGATTATATACTTGAACAAACATCATATGGTAAAGGTAATAGTGTATTGGATATAGCTTGTAATGATGGAACACAATTAGATTATTTTAAAAATGTGGGATTCGATACATATGGAATTGATCCTGCTGAAAATCTATATGAGTTAAGTTCACAAAATCATAATGTGATTTGCGATTATTTTAATTCAGAACCATTTGGATTGTTTGATGTTATAACAGCACAGAATGTATTTGCTCACAATAGTAATCCAAAGGAATTTTTAGATGAATGTGAAAAGATAATGCATGATGATTCTGTACTTTATATTCAGACTTCACAGGCAGAGATGATATTGAATAATCAATTTGATACGATTTATCACGAACACGTTTCATTCTTCAATATAAACTCCTTTGTTGAGTTGACAAAGAGGACTAACTTGAATTTGGTTGATGTGGTAAAGACACCAGTTCATGGTATAAGTTATTTATTCAAGTTGACTAAAAATAGATTTGAAGGTAGAAGAGGAGTCTTCAATGAATTAGAGGTTGAAAGACAACGTGGTTTATATAGTAAAAAGACGTATGATAAGTATAAATTAAATGTATCAGAAGTTGTAAATGATTTTAAAGAATTGGTTGAAAATTCTAAGGGAGAGGGTTTTAAGTTAGTTGGATATGGAGCGGCCGCTAAGGGTATGACGTTCTTAAACTTTGCTGATGTTAAGTTGGATTTTGTTATAGATGACAATTCCCTTAAACAAGAATTGTATACGCCAGGTACTAATATATTGATTAAATCCGTTGAACATCTTAAAAGTTATGATGATGATGACAAAATATTATTCATCCCATTGGCTTGGAATTTTTATGACGAAATTAGAGAAAGGATTAAGGACGTTAGAGATAATGAGAATGATTGGTTTTTACGATATTTTCCAAAAGTTAAAGTAGAGAGGTGAGATGAGTTACATAACAAACATAGATACTCTTTCAGCATTGTTAGATAGGTTAATTTCCGAGAATATAAAATTACATTTTTTTAAGAAAGATGGAATAGTTGAAAATATAGAACATCAGGAGAAAGTTATATCAAAAATAAAAGATAGATTATTTGTTTTATTTGATGATGTTTATCATGGTGGAGAATATGATTATATATCAGAGAAGAGAACTTACAAGCCAGAAGATATAGTTGAAACACTTGAAGAGTTAATTCATAATGATATTACTACTGGTGAAGGTGATAGGGCTAATCTAAAAGAAGCCACATCAGACAATCCATCATTAGAACATTTTACAAGGAATCATAAGTTGATTAGAAAAGCTAATGAAAATAGAGCTGTTGCTAAGAATAAGTTAGATGAACAATTTAAAGGTTACATAGATGAGCAAAAAGACAATAAAAGTTAATTGTGAATTTGCTTCCGAGTTAATATGTGTTATACCTTATGTCAATTGGTTACATGAAAACAATCAATTAGATGGTGTTATCACGAGTAGGGGTATGAAACCATTTTATTATTTTTGTGATAATGTCGAAGAGAAATTTGAGTATAGAACATTTGATATTAATACTAATGGTCTTATCGATGTTCCAAACAATTGGGTACATCATAATACTAAAGCTGTGTTTGGTAAACTATATGAAGAAATGTCTAAGGAAGAACAAATACAAGCGAATGGAGTTTTAGATTATTCTGAATGGATACCACCATCGTATAAGAATTATTACAACGACAATACATTTGATAATTTAAAACCTTACGTTGTTATAAATAATAATTACAATATAGAATTTGGAAACGATATTACAGAGTCAAGAAGGTATTTTGATTTACAGACTTTAAGTGAGATGTTTTATTACTTTCAAGAGAAAGGTTACAATGTAATTTACAAAAGACCAGATAACACAGAATTTGCACCAGACCAAAACGAAATTGCTACCTTACAAGGTGGATATCAATTTTCTGAATTGACCGACCAAGGCACAATGAGTGACTATGGGTTATGTCATTACTATGATAATGTATTTAACATAAATGATATGGAGTATGATAACTATAACGAGTTTCAACTAAGATGTTTTTCTAATGCTGAGGGGTTCATAACAACTAATGGTGGTGGTGGAATTTTAACTTGCTATTTTGATAAAAAAGTGTTATTTTATGTACCACATGGAAAAGAATTAAGAGATGGTTATTTGACGAAAGAAAACTCTTATGTCAATAAATTGTCTAATGCTAAAGTTCATGTTGTCTTGGATAATGGGGACAATAATGATTATACAAAAATATTAAATAAAATGAAGGATATTTTTTAATGAAAATAAAACAAAAAATAGGAATAGTTGGTAACGGATTTGTAGGTTCTGCAGTTCGGTATGGATTTTCACCAAACGTTGGCGTTGATGCGGAAGTACGAGTATATGATGCAAATCCAAACAAATCAACTCATACATTAGAAGAAACAGTTAATGAATCTGATTTTATATTTTTATCAGTACCAACTCCGGCCAATAAAGATGGTTCAATTAATATTGATATTTTAGATAAAGCTTTAAATGATATAAACGAAGTGTTAGAAATAGATAATACTATATTGATTAGGTCTACTGTAATACCCGGTACGACACGAGAACTCCAGTATAAGTATAATCAGTTAAATTTATTATTTAATCCAGAATTTCTAACTGAAAGGTCAGCTAAGTTTGATTTTATTAATCAAAGTCGTTTTATAGTTGGTAGTAGTGAAAAATCACTCAATATGATGTGTGCTGAAAGATTTACTGATTTGATTAGAGATAGGTTTGGTGATTGTGTTGCAGTATTGGAAACCAATTACGAAACTGCGGAGATGATTAAGTATATGAGTAATTGTTTTTTTGCTACTAAGGTATCATTTATGAATGAAATGTATCAAATAGCCGAAAAGTCAAATGTAAATTGGGATGATGCCGTAGCTGGTTTTGTAGCTGATGGTAGAATAGGACACTCACACTTAAATGTACCTGGACATGATGGTAAGTATGGATTTGGTGGAAGTTGTTTTCCAAAAGACATACAGGCGATGATTGACTTTGCTGAAACATTTGGATTAAATCCAACTGTACTGAAAGGTGCTTGGGAGAAGAATTTACAAGTTAGACCAGAAGAAGATTGGAAACAACTAAAGGGAAGGGCAGTAACCGATGAGTGATAAAGTAATAAGTTTTATTCAACCCTCGCGTAATAATTTACGCTACTTAAAGTGGTCTTACAATAGTATCAGAAAGAACTTAGGATACAGACATGAGATTTGTGTGGCATCCGATTATTCTACGGATGGAACGGTGGAATGGTGTGAAGAAATATCTAAAAAAGATGCAAACTTTAAGTATATAGTAAATGATGGAAGTTGGTTCGGAGAGAATAAAGATGAACCAAAAAGAATGGGGCACACATTACTTTATGATCGGCTTATTAATAAGGTGGCAACTAATGATATAGTTATGATTTGGCATAGTGATATGTACGCCTGCCCTAATTTAGATACAGAGATACTTAAACATTTAGAACGAGGTAAGGTAGTAAGTGCAACGAGAATAGAACCACCATTACATCCAGACGGACCTGAAAAGATATTAGAGGATTTTGGTATTGAACCAGAGGAGTTCAAGGAACAAAAATTATTGGAATTTGCTGACAATATACAGACTGGAAGAGATGGTATATTGTATGGACCACTAGCATTAAAACAAGAAACATCAAAAGGAATATTCGCGCCTTGGGCTATATACAAAGATGACTTTGTAAGTATTGGTGGACATGATCCTTTATATGCTCCACAATCCAAAGAGGACTCTGATATATTCAATCGTTTTGTATTGGCTGGATATGAATTAATACAAACTTGGAAGGGGTTAGTATATCATATGACTTGTAGAGGTTCAAGATTCAAAGATGGTGCTATGAGAAATCCAGCAGGTCAAGTCTTTATGAAAAACAGAGAAAGTAGTGAGTGGTTAGCACAAAATCTAAGGAGTACTCGTAACTTCATTCGTAAATGGGGGCATATGGTAAAACATGATGAATATTTGAAACCTATAATCCCACCAAAATATGATATAGGATTTGTCGTAGAGAATTGCAGTACTGAGATGTTGAAAGAATTAGAGCCGTGGTGTAGTGATATTTATGGTGATTGGGTTGGTCATAAAGGTTATGGCGTAAACAAGTATATTGAAGAAGAACAAAAAGATACTCAATTTGATTTAAGTAAGAAAATACATTCTGACCGTATAAAACCAAAGAACAATGTGATTGTTAAGTTTGATTGCAACGAGCTCAATCAGGACAATTTTCAAATCATAGTTAACCTTTCTGAAATACTTCAAGAAAGTGGAGATGTTGGAGAAATGGAATTGGGTATTTTTAAATTAAACATCAAATCATTGAAAACATATGAAAAAGATTTGATTTTTTGTAAGAATAAGTAATATTTATAAGTGTAATAGGAGTTATATGATGGACAAATTAGGTTTATATATTAATAATTTAATGACAACAATTGTATCGAAAGATGAAAAGTTTTTTTTAAGAAAACTTGCATTTGATGAATTGTGTAAATTAAAAATGGATACGTCGGATTTTTTGGCAAGGTATGTTGATGAGTTTGATGGAATACCTGATGAATTAAAAGAAAAGGATACTAAACAACTAATACTAGAGTTCGGAGAACAAAATGAAAATAACAAGTGATGTATTGACTGAATTACAAAAGATTCGGTCAGCAATCGATGATGCTTATGAAAAACTTAATGTCATACTGTATGATAGAGTTACAGCAGTTAAGACTACTTATAAACCATCAAACCCGTCTGAAAAGGTAACTGAAAATTTTAGTTATATTTCAGAAAAGATAAGACTTATTCAAGAATCAGAAGTAATAGGTGAAGAATAATGGCAAACGATCACGCAAAAGATAGATATGATCCACCTGGTGTAGGTAGTGATTTTGATGAACATATATATGGTGATGTAGTTAGGGGTGAAGTCTTTAGATTAAAACCATTAAGTGCGGATAAAGTTTATCGTAAGGTAGATGAATATAATTGTCACGATATAATTGAAAATCAAACTAAACAATTTGATGCTAAGTTAAAAGTATATGTCAAGTCGTAATTTTGAAAAGCCTATAAAAATCCACGGCCGCAGAAGAGTCATCACTAAAAAGATGATTGAAGACGCTCAGGCAGTTACTAAATCCAATGCTGAGGCATCTCGTTGGTTAAGTATTAATTACCTAACTTATCGTAAGTATGCTAAGATGTATGGGTTATTTGAAGGTCATTTAAATCAACGGGGTATAGGGATCAAGAAGGGTTATGGTAAATACCGACAACCCTTGGATGTACTTTTAGCACGAGACAGAAAGAATAAATTAACAAGAAGGTATTTAAAGAAACGACTCATAAGTGATGGGTGGGTAGAAGAGGCTTGTAGTTCCTGTGGTTATAACGAAATAGTCATGGGTAGAGAAAGTGTTGCTCTTTTACTTGATTTTATAGATGGGGATGATGAAAATACTCAATTAGATAATATAAGGTTATTGTGTCCAAATTGTTATTTATCATACAATGGACAAATGCCATCAGCTGGAATATTTTACAAATGAAAAAACAAAAAGTAATGTTAATCAAAGATTTTCATAATGAAAATGGCACACTACACGCGGGTGAAAAAGTCACAATAGAGGACGTACATAATGGATACACTCGTGTTCAAAACAACATGGGACAAATATTTGTTGTTCCATCACATATATTAAAAGAAATTGCTTGACTCTTAACCTTTTTCTTCGTATATTAAATATATGAAAAAGGTTATAAATTGTTATAGAGAAAACAACCCAGTAATAAACAAAAAACCAAGAGAGGTTTCAGTTGAAGAAGGAATGGAAATCGCTACGGAATTATTCAACATACTCAATGAAAGGAAGGATGGTATTGGGTTGGCGGCTAATCAAGTTGGGATCGATGCTGCTGTTGCTGTACTTAATGTTCGGGAGCCGATTATTTTAATCAATCCCAAAATTGAAGAACAATGGGATGAGATTGATTACTACGAAGGATGTCTTAGTTATCCAAATAAGGGAATTCACACTAAACGATATAAAAATGTTATAGTAAAAACCGCACAATTAGAAAGTGGTTTGTACTTTAGTGGAGCACAATCACCTACCGATAGTAAAGGCAGTTGGGAAAAGGAACAAAGTAAATCAGAAGATGCTGATGAAAGATTACTTGAAGCAGTCTGTGTTCAACATGAGATAGACCATTTGATGGGAAAAACAATTCACGATAGAGAAAATAAACCAAAACCAATTAGAGTTAAAAAAGGATTTGGAAGAAATGAAATCGTTGGTATCACAGATGGTGATACCTACAAAGAAATTAAATATAAAAAAGCAAAACCACTTATAGATAGTGGTAAATGGGAAATTTATATAGGAAGCCCGATAACTTGAAAATATCTAAAATATATAATAGTATAAACTATTGGTTTGGAGTAGGTAGTAGAAAAGGAAAAGGTAGGAAATGGATAGAAAAAAATTCTACTGGTCAGGGTTTGATGGTTGGTAAAGTAAACAGCAACCTTCATCAATATTGGGATAAAACTAAAAAATTAACAAACAAAGAAAGATTAGAACGAATAAGAAATAAAGAAGATGATTGATAAAACAATAAAATTAACTGGTGAATATCCGATAGATTGTGAAGGTATTGATATATCTGTAGAAAAAGGTAAAATAAATACTGTAGCAATAGAAGATATAATACCCCACATAAACGAAACACCAATCACAGAACAGTCATTTATTGATTGTAAATTTGAAAGAGTAGATGTTTCGGCAGAAGAAAGTGGTGATGAGTCGTTTCATTATTATGTATATGAGTTTGGTGGTACTTATGACCCATCATTAATTTCGGCAAAGAACTTTACAGGAGTTCAGTTATTTAATGAAGAATATAAAACTTGGTATACCGAAGGTGAATTACAAATGTTATTTATGTTGTTCTGGAAAGAAGAAAATGAATTTGGGAAAATGAAATGAAAACAATAAAACTAACCGCATTTAATGACCTCGGTGATTGTGATAGACAAGATGTTAATGACTTGATTTCGACACTCGTAAGAATGGGTTATGAAGTATGGATGGAGGATGACAATTTCGTTTGTTTTAACTTGGGGAATGAAGATGTAATAAAGGATGAAAATGAACGAACCACTTGATTTAAGTAAAAAGAGACCAGGACCGTGGGACAAAAGAAGAAAAGATATGATATTAAGAGCATTTGTTTGGCTTATATGCATTCCGGCATTTTGCTTTTTGTCTTGGTACGGTGTTTATAAATTGGCAATGTGGTTAATGCATGGCTAGAGATATGTTTGGTAATAGAAAGGTATCCAGAGGATTGTATACCCCCAAAATGGTAACTGACGCTGATATCCGAAATGGATACTTTAAAATGGTATTCTATATTTTAGCTGGATATTTATATTTTCACTTTATAGTGATGGGTTGGAGTTTGTTAAATGATTAACCGTATTATATTATTTGTTATACAAGCCCTTCACAAGATTTACAACTTAAATAGGAGACTCGTATGAAACAAATAATAAAGGATGTATTAGATGATATGTCCACCACTCAGGTGAATTTAGGATCTGACGCAGCAAGAGAAACTATTGCAGGACTTATATCCGCTACACTTAAAGATAGAGGTAGGTGGATTGAGTTTGATGAACTAACTATTAATGGTCAACGAGCAAAAGAATCATGGGTATGTGAAATATGCGGTGAAAATACTTTTGAAGTAGATTATGATTATTTGGGTAGTGGCACTAACCACTTGGGCTGTGAGTTAAAACAGGAGAGCCAAGAAATTGAAGAAATAGAAGCAGAGTTGAAATCATTACCGGGTTATGTAAAAGTCATAAAGGATAATGAATTATGAGAAGATTATTAAGCGTTATTCATATACTATTAGTTTTAGCTGCATTTATATTATGTACCGTCCGCAGTCAAGCTATAATAGAAATAATTCCTTATAGGATCATCCCAGCTTATGATGGGTGTGATGTGGAAATAGAAATAATAAATCCAATTACTGATGATGGTATAATAAGCTTTCATGCAAGTGAGACCAAGGAAATAATATTGGATAGGATAATTTATGAACTAACTAGCCCACTCACATATAATGATGTGTTTACTATAGATGGTAAACCTTACTACCTAATAAGAATACCGTACACTGGAGCTACTTGGAAATAGTGGAAAAACGAAAATATAATATCGGTGGAGTTATGGTGGAAACCGACAATAGTGTTCCTAATAAGTTTAGGGTTCTTAAAATGGCTATGGATAATTGGGCAAGGAAGAATCATCTGCTATCTATTGATTCTCCTAAAGGTAGGAAGTATGGTGATGACGTAGATAGGTATAATAAATTAAAAGAGTTATTTGAATTTCATAAACCAAATTTTATTAAACCATTTCATATGGTTGAATTAAACAAAATGTTTAAGATGTATAATAATGGATGACAAATTACAAGAACTATTAACAATCACTATGGAAGAGTGTGGTGAGTTGATTCAACAATGCAGTAAAGCAATTCGGTGTGATGATTACCACAATAACGAAAAACTAACTGAAGAAGTTGGTGATGTTATGTGTATGATAGAATTGTTACACGAATATGATTTGATTAGTTGGACAGATGTTGATGAGAGAGTATTGGAGAAGAAAAAGAAATTAAAAAAATGGAGTGGTTTGATTGAAGATTAATTTAACATACGATGATGTAAATATTATTCCAAAATATTCAGAATTAAAATCTCGCGAAGATGTAAATCTTAATACACGATTTACAAAGAATACAGAATTGACTATTCCAATAGTTGCATCACCAATGGACACCGTAACTGAAGTAGATATGGCAAAGGAAATGTTAGAGTGGGGTGGAGTTGGTGTTATACATAGATTTATGTCTATTGAAAAACAATCCCAGATGATGAAATCAGTTTGGAGAATTTGGGATAGTTATTTTAAACCAATACCAGGAATTACAGATGATACAGAAAGAACATTAGAAACTGAATGGCAAGAATGGTGGGATAGTGTAAAACATTGGAATAGCCCACCAACAAAATCGGATTGGGATGATTTAAAAGAAAGATTTTGGTTTGCAGATAATTCCATTCGTGATGAAAAGATTTGGTCTAAACGACCACTGTGTGCCGCGATAGGAGTTACGGGTGATTACTTTGAGAGAGCACAAGAATTAGTAAAAAACGGATGTAATGTATTACTTATAGATGTGGCACATGGACATCACGTTTTAGTTAAAAATGCCATAGAGGAGTTAAAAAATGAATTTGGAGAAAATGTTGAAATCATCGGGGGTTCGATTGCCACGGCAGAAGCAGCGAGAGATTTATGCGAATGGGGAGTTGATGGTATCCGAGCTGGAATCGGAAATGGTTCACTATGTGAAACGAGAATCAGAACGGGTATCGGGATTCCACAGGTTAGTGCTCTTTTGGATATATGTTCCACTGCTGATATTTTTGGTGTCCCTGTCAATGCTGATGGTGGCATTCGCAATATCGGTGATGTTTGTAAAGGATTGGCTTGTGGGGCTGACACGATTATGTTGGGTAGTTTGTTATCGGGGACTAAAGAAAGTCCAGGGAATATTGAAAAAATAGGAGAATGGCCCAATGAAAAGCTATACAAGAAATATAGAGGAAGTGCTTCTCTTGATAGCAAGACAGACCGAGGAGAATCTAAAAACGTGGAAGGAAACTCTAAAATCATCCCATACAAGGGTAAGGTCAAGCGGATTATATCTGATATTAGTGATGGTATTCGCTCATCTTGTTCATATGTTGGCGCGGGTGATATATTGGATTTTCAATCAAAATGTGAATTCGTCAGAGTCACCCAAGCAGGTACACTCGAAGCAAAACCACACTTATTATGATTATGAATCACCAATTAAATGGTGAGTTGTTGTGAAGAAAAGAAAAAAAAGAAAATTAAATAGAACTTTGACTATGAGTGACTTTCCAATTCCAACTACTAAAGTACAGATGGATAAGAGAAAGAAAACTAGACAACAACAAAAAATTAATATAAAAAAACAAGTTGATGAAGAAAGAAACACCTAAATATTCAGATGCCGGTAAGGGTGATAAGCCAAGACAATCAATATCACCTATTGAATGGTCAAAGAGGTGGGACCAGATATTTAAACCACAAATTAGTGGCAGTAAACCAAAAAACAACATGAGGAAAGTAAAATGAGTAATTTCACAAAAGCAATAGAAACTCTTATGGAATGGATAGGACATGATAAACGCTCTGGAGATGATCGTAGAGTAAAAGTGAGTAAACGAAAAACAACAAAAAGAAAAGTCGCTCGGAGAAAGAAATAATGGTTTTAGATAGTCTATTAGCAGGAGTTATGTTATTTGGCTCATACGCCGTAAGAACACCAAATGTACAACCAAATCCAGATGATTATGAGGTCAGTATAGGAGTAGAGCATAAATCATTTTATGTCAATCGTCAATGGGAACGAGAACTTGGTGAAAAGTACATTGATGATTTGGTCTGGTTAAAGATAGATGCGGCTGATGTGTATTTTAAACCAGAGTATATGAACAAGGAAAGTAAATCTATTAAATATGCTAAAATTGATTGGCGTAAAACTTGGAAAGATTTATCGTATGGATTTACTAGCCGAAATGATGATGATAATGTATTCAGTAAAAATTTCGAGACATTCATTTCTTTTGGTGTGAACAAAAAGAAATCTTATAAGTGGATACATCCAATAGATGTAGAAGTTTCGTTTGATGGTTATCTACCACCGGATGAAAATAGTAATGTTAATTCAAGTAATTTTGAATATGAAAATAAATTTAAAATAAGCTGGAAACTTACAGATAAGATTACCTTGTATAATTTAGGTGAGATATCCAAACTTCAAGGTAAAGAATTTTATAAAGGCAAGATAGGTTTAGAATATATTTTTTAATATTTATTACAGTAAGGAAATATTTTTATGAATTACATCATTAGAAATTCAGAGTTACAGACACACACTTCAATCACAACTGATTGGAGTAGTTCCACATCTTATCAATTAAAGTTTACTTTTATTTACAAAAAATAAAATATTTTACTTGACTTTAAGTAAATTTATTTGTAATATACTAATTATGAAGGAAAATAAAATGAATAGAAGTTCGATTTGGTCAAACGAGAGAGCAGAGATAGCAACTTGGTTATCTGGCTATTTGGCTATGATAAAAAAATGGGTTGATAAGATTCTTGACAATGAACATCATGAAGTTGATAAAAATAAGATTATTAAATTAATTGATGAGTGGATAGCTTGGTTAGAGGAAACTAAATTAAAAATCATGATGATGAAAGATACGGATCCTGAAATAAAAAAAGAAAAGGAATAGTAAATGAAAAGGTTATTGGTTTTTGTATTTTTGTTTTTAATTGGATGTGAAGATACAAGAGAGCCAGGTTGTGGGGGGTGTGGATTGGAAATCTATTCTTCCTTAGACACGGCATCAACTGGTAATTATCTTTTAGAATATAATGAAGATTTGGCTCAAACCTACATCATGCTACATGCCACTACAGAATGTGGTTGGTCACAACATCTACAATGGGACACGGATTATCAATATTTAATAAATACCGATTGGGTTAGTTTAGTCAACCCAGCAAGCATGACAGACGAAGATGGTGATGCTAACGTGATGTTTGCCACTTGGGAAGAATTCATAGGACATACTATAACTGTATATTGTGGGTATACAGACGATTGTGGAGTACATCATCTGGATTCACTTAAAATAACAATAATTAATGGGAGATAATAATGAAATATGTGCTAGTTGATACGGAAGATAATATTATAGATAGGGTAGATTTGGGTAGTGATGTCGGGGTGAGTGGAGCGAAAACTTATTTTATAAGAAGGAAACAAATAGAAGAAAAAGAATTTGATAAGTTATGGAAAGTAATGAGTGAGAAAGTATACGACCAGACCCTGAGAAATTCAATACGTTTAAATGGATCATATCACCAACATGAGTGGTGGAAAGATGATGGTTATTTAGACATAGACAAAGAATAATATCTGTTATTTTGTCATATTATAATTAATGGTATAATTATTGTACTATTATATGTAGAGTATCGCCACCAAGTGGGATACCGTTAGTTCAAATGAATAACAAACAATACAGGAGAAAACAATGACTAGAATATTAGTAAACCCACAACATTTCAACCGAGATGAATTTTTAACACCCTTTGACCGAATATTTGACGAATTGATGAGTAAGCAATTCCCCAATTTTCAAGAAGAGGTTGGTGTATCTTTCAATAAGGGTTCTTACCCAAAGGTGAATGTATACGAATACGATGATAAACTGGGTATCGTAGCTGAAATACCAGGACTGGATAAGAAGAATGTATCGGTAGAAGTTGAAGAGGACGTGTTAACTATATCAGGGGATAAACATGGTTTTGAAGATGATGGTGCTAAATGTATAACCAGAGAATTAAAACATTCTTCATTTAAGAGGTCCTTTAATTTGGGAGAACATTTAGATGGAGATGGTGTTAGTGCTAGTTTTAAAGATGGCATGCTGTCAATATCAATACCCAAAAAGGAACCAGTTGTTCCTAAAAAACATTCGGTTAAGATTGGATAATATTGAATGAATAACAAACTCATCAATATAAATGATGACGGTTATATTGTTCTTGGGAAAGTATCGGTTAATACCAGATTTACAACTGAAGAGTTGAAAAGTCAATGGGTATTAGCGGATACTATCCTAAGAAATAATGATGAGTTTTATATTTGTATGAAAATAATAGATGTAGAATTTTATGACATTTAATGCTTGACTTATATAGTTATTATAAAGTATATTAGTGTCATGAAGAAAAAACAAAAACAACCAGAATACAATGAAAAAGGAGTTCGTTATATGATGTGTCAATGTGGAGAATACATTTCAGTTGGTGATGATGCCATTGGAGTGAAATGTTCAACTGAAGTCAATAGGAATGTGATGGCTATGTTTCCTGAATTACATGAAGATAAACCAACAAGAAAATCAACAGGTCGTCCAGCTGGATGGCACTTTATGAATGAGTTCGTAGATAAGGATGGTAATGTGTTTCATAAAGGTAAGGAACAACCAAAGTTGTTTGGTACTTTACCAATCACTAAGGTTCAACCTAAAAAGAAAACTAAACGAAGAACAAAGGAGCAGATACTTATTGCTAGACATAAGAAGAAAAAGCTGGCTTTGAAGAAGGCAAAGTTGAGTAAGAATTGAAAAACAAACCATTGAATAGGAATTACTTTAAATACAAAGATAAACCTAAAAAGAAAGATGAAAAAGAATTGACATCTTGTTGCGGACAATCAGCTGATCACAAAGTTTTGAATGTCAATGACAAAGAAGATTGGAAATTGATAGAAGATCGTATAGAAGAACACCTACGGGTGTATTCTGGCGTAAGTGCAGTAACACCGGTATCTTGTGAAAATTGTGGTAGGTTATTACGATATTCCAGTAAGTTGAAACAAGATAAAAAACATTGGAGATAAGTAATGGCAAAAAAACCTGCGTCGTTTGAATACAACGGCACATTAGTTAGAGTTTTAGATGGAGATACGATCGATTGCTATATTGATCTTGGTTTCGATCTCAAAATAAAGAAGAGAATTCGTTACATGGGTATTGATACTTGGGAAAGTAGAACCCGTGATAAAGAAGAAAAAGTTAAAGGACTTGCAGCTAAAGCTCGTAATAAAGAGTTGTTAGAGGCAGGAACTTTTAAAATTAAAAGTTTCGGAACGGGAAAGTTCGGAAGAGTATTAGGTGAGATTTTTGTATCACCAGATGCAGTAGGACACGAGATATCAGAAAATGTTGATAAGTCAGCTGATGGTTTGGTAAGTATTAATGATATTCTAATTAATGAAGGACACGCTTATGATTATCATGGTGGTAAGAAAAAAGATTTCAAGGCAGAAGCTAAGAAAGAAATAGAAGCTGAAAAGGCAGGTAAGAAAGAAGATAAGGTAGATAAACCCGCCGAAGAAGCTTTTGAAGAAGGAAAATAATAATATGGATTTTATTATAGATTTTATTAAAGGTAGTTGGCCAGTATTTTTCTGTTTATATGTCGTACATCAAATAGAAATATTAGATTGGTTAGCAGAAAAGATAGCAAAAATACTACCGTAAATTAACTAAGAGGTTATAATGGCAAAAGCTAAAGGTGGTTTTGACGATTTAAATAGAGACAAAACTAGAAAAAAAACAAGACAGGGGTTAGGTCGTGCCACAAAGTATAGTACTAGAGTGGGCTCTAAGCGATTTAAGAAAAAATACCGCGGTCAGGGTAAGTGAAAAAATCTTGATTGTTTTTAGGTCAATGGTAATACTTATATATGATAGGTCAATGGTAATTGGAGAACATAAATGTATATCATATATAAAACAACAAACAAAATCAATAACAAAATGTATATAGGGCAACATAAAAAAAATAATAGGAACTATCTTGGTAGTGGTAAGATATTAAAACAAGCAATTGTTAAATATGGAAGAGATAGTTTTATAACAGAAGAAATAGATGTCGCCGATAACAAAAAAGATATTGATAAGAAAGAGATTTATTGGATAGCAAAGTTAAAACCTGAATATAATATTGATGTTGGTGGAACAGGTGGAGATTTATTCACTAATAATCCAAATAAAGAACAGATTAGAAAAAACTATAGTATGGCTCATAAAGGTAAAAAGATTACCGAAGAACATAAAGAAAAGATTAGACAATCTGTTAAAAAATATTGGGAAAAGAATAAAGGTAAAGATGTTAGAAAATCTTGGGGACATAAACACACGGAAGAAACCAAGAGAAAAATATCAGAAAAATCATCCATAGCTATGAAAGAGGTGTGGAGAAGGAGAAAAGAAAATAGTGAAAACTAAGGTTTTAGACAAAGGTTTTATTGAGGTTGTAGATTCATTAGGAAATGATTTAACAGTTGTCAATTCAGCCAGAGTATCATTCGGTAAGAGAAAGGAGAAGTTTGATAAGTCAGATGAAAGACTTGTCCGTTATCTTGCTAAATATAAACATTTTAGTCCATTTAGACATCTACAAGTTCAGTTTCATATCAAGGCACCTGAGTTTGTAATGAGACAAGCATATAAGCATGTAGTTGGAATAGAGACAACATCAAGTAGCTCTACCAAAGACCATGCTTGGAATGAGATATCAGGACGTTATGTTCCAGTTGAAGATTATTACATACCTGAAGTATTCAGAGCACAATCAGATGATAACAAACAAGCAAGTGAAGGTGAGGTTGAACTACAAGAAGAATGTTTGAGGACTTGGAATGATTCAATCGACCACGCCAAAATATTTTATGATGGTTTGTTACGAAGGGGAGTTGCTAAAGAACAAGCACGTTGTATCTTACCACTATCTCAATACACCGAAGTATACTGGACGGCATCATTTCAAGCTATAGTAAACTTCATAGAGTTACGAGATGAAACAACATCACAATGGGAAATACAACAATATGCCAAAGTGTTGAAAGAATTAATGTTTGATGTATATCCAAAGACTACTAAAATATGGAGTGAAGTCAATGAGTGGGTATAAGGATTGTATTATAGAAGTACCTGACTTTCCAATAGATGGTATAAACTTTAAAGACATATCGCCGTTACTTGCTCATCGAGAAATATTTAGGTCTGCAATTGCCGACATGGGTAGGTTAGTTAAGAATCCAGATTATTGGATTGGAATAGATGCTCGTGGATTTATATTTGCATCAGCACTTTCAATGATGTATGGTGGTGGGATTGTAATGTGTAGAAAGGCCGGTAAGTTACCAAAACCTACTGCTAATTATTCATATCAAACGGAATATAGTAGTGATGAATTGAGTATGCATTTTGGTAGTGGAACAGCAGTTATAGTAGATGATGTGTTAGCAACTGGTGGAACATTAAAGGCCTCTAATTATTTGGCGAAAATAGCCGGATATGATGTTATAGATAATTTGGTGTTAATAGATTTAAAATATGTTCCAAGAGTAGAAGATTTTAATTTAGAAGTAAAAAGTCTTGTCCAGTATGAATAAAAAAGATGTATTAATTGTCTGTGCTCTTGAAATAGAAACACAAGAACAATTAAATGATTGGGAGCCGTTTTCTGATGATCCTGTATGGAATGTATTATATACAGGAGTCGGTAAAGTTAATGCTACATATGAGTTAACTAAATATTTAAGTAGGTTATCAACATCAACACCAAAACTTATAATCAATTACGGAACTGCTGGTTCACGAAAGATTAAAAAGAAAACATTAGTTGATTGTACTAAATTTGTTCAGAGAGATATGGATGTTACGGGTCTTGGATTTATGAAAGGGCAAACACCATTCGAACCTGCTGTACCAATCATATTAGACTTCGACCATGTGGAATTTAATCCTATTGGTAGAAAGGCAAGTTGTGGTAGTGGTGATTCATTCGTGGAAGATAGAACAAACTATTATGGTGAAGTTGTAGATATGGAAGCATATGCATTAGCCAAAGTATGTTATCATTATGATGTACCTTTTATATCATTCAAATATATTACTGATGGGGCTGATGAACAGGCTCACGAGGACTGGGAAAAGAATCTTTCTGATGGGATACAGAAATTTAAGAAGAAAGTGCTTGACAAATTGGATTATTTTTCGTAAGTTATAGAAATTAATTAAAGGGATAAAAATGGAATTAATGAATTGGTTTATAAAACCATTTAATAAAGGTATGTTGTGGTTTGGTAGTAAATTTTTTGATACTACATTTTTTGGAATTAAGTTAGGTTGGATAGTGGCGTATGGTAGTATGATGTATTTGATGTTTACTCTAATAGATTTAATATATGAAAAGGGGTTTGACGAAGGAGTTAAATCCGTAACAATAGGAGTCAATGAAAATGGCTAAAAAGAAAAAAGATATTCCATTTCATATCGCCCACAATTACAAACAATGGGCTTCAGATCAAGGTTATAAGTTTTGGGCAAGAGATGAAGAAGATGCTGAACTATATGTTCAGAGAGTTGGTGGCAATCTTGGTAAAATAAAAGAGGTAGTGGGTGAGTAAACACTATTACGAAAAAAGTGGTATAATGGACTCTAAAGTTAATATTACTTATGATGAGTTATTCCGTAAAACAGATGAAGAACTTGACGAGTGGATTGAAGAAGCTCGTCAGTATATAATAGAAGATTGGGATGAACGTGGAACACCGCCTATGGTTGGTCAATCAATAGAACAGATAATTAGTTCATTTAAGAAACTAAGAGAATATGATATACACGGCTTTATTGAAAAGGCTGATGATGGCCAGAGAAATGTAATCAAGAACTTCAATAAATTTGCCAATGGAGTCAATCAGTTCTTCCCAACTATGTTAAAAACTCGTATTGGTGATATGGGTGATGTTGGACTTAATTCTATTTACGATAGGATAAAGGAAGATATAAATAAACCTTTATTTTATAAAGCTATGAGAAGAGGACTTCGTAGAGATTCTATGTATAGTTTCAGTAAGTCTATTTCACTGGATAGGAAAGAAAACAAGAAAGGTAAATTACCTTATTGGAATGGTGAAACTGCAGTTGAGTGGTTAAAGTATTATCAAGAAAATAAATTAAAGTTTAAGAACCATAGGTTATGGATTGCTAAATCACATCAGGAGAAGTATCTTAAAACATATGTCACTATAACTGCCGATGAAATCAAACAGGCACATAAAGATGGATTGATTACTGATGATATGATAACTAATCTATGGTGCCCTACTCGTAAATGTAAGTTATCTATCGATGACCTTACTGATACAGTTAGAACTAAAAGTGGTAATGTAAAAACGAATGTCTTTATGATTAGATATTATCATATTGAAAAGAGATTATTCCCATCAGCATTCCAGATATTCAGATTGAGTTTAAACTCACAACCAGCAGTTAATTTTCCACCACTTACGGCAAGACTTCTGTATGAGAAATTTACAAATCATATAGAACAAGATGAACCACTAAATATTTACGATCCTTCAAGTGGTTGGGGTGGTAGGATATTGGGTGCTATGGCTTCCAAAAAGAATATCCATTATATTGGTACTGATCCCAATACTGATAACTTTATACCAGAACTTAACAAGACAAGATACGAGTACGTGGCTGAGTTTTTTAATGAACACGGCTTGGAAACAAATCCATTTTGGGAAGAGAAGAAAAATACATATCATGTTTTTCAAGAAGGTTCAGAGTATATTGGAAACCATCCAGATTTTCAACAATACAAAGGTAAGTTGGATATGGTGTTTACATCACCACCTTACTTTGATAGAGAACAATATAGTGATGACGATGAGCAATCATTTAAGGCCTATCCAATGTATAATGATTGGAGAGATAACTTTTTAAAACCAACATTAACAAATGCTTACAATAGTTTGAAAAGTAATAGATATTTGTTATGGAATATTGCTTCAATAAAGATAGGTCCAGATAAGTTTCATCCGTTAGAAGAAGATAGTGTTGAGATAGTAAAATCACTTGGTGGTGAATATCAAGGTAAGTTAAAGATGTTAATGGCATCAATGATTGGAGTTGACCAGTCAAATGTTAAAAATAGTGTTGTAGTTGATGGGGTTACACTAAAATATGAACCAATATTTATTTTTTATAAGGGTTAATAATGAGTGATGAACAAAAGTGGATTGAAGACAGAGAGTCAAGAAGAAAAGTAAAAGTAGGAGATTGGGTTAATATTAGTAAAGTAGGAATAGGGGGGCTTTATAAAGTAATTGAGATTATTGATGAGCTCTATTTATGTGAGCAAGATGATGGCGGTTACAAACACAAAATAAAAGTTACAGAAAACCAAATAATAAAATTATGAATGAAATATTTCATGAAGATTGTTTAGATACTTTAACTAAACGGGATATAAAATATGATTATGTTTGTTTTTCACCGCCTGATTATGACGAGTTAAATCTAACTCCAATAAAAGATGACAATGAATATTTAGATTGGCAAAAAGAAATATATAGTAAACTTAATCCTACCAATAATGTAGTTACGATAGTCACGAGCCTAAGAAGATTTAAAGCCCGAACTATACCTAAAGATTATCATGTATATGAAATAATGAAAGATTTAGGATATAGTTTGATTACAAAGAAAGTATGGATTAAACCAAAAATAGACATCAACTTAGGTGAGAGAAATAATTTATATCGATATGATAATGCCATGGTACAGAGTTTTGGTAGAGGTAAGATTAAATCAAGAGGCACTAAAAGATATAGAGCCGATAATTGGACAGAAGATTATAAGACAGAAGTGTTTGATGGTATAAGATACACTTATCATTTTCCAGAAACGATGATAAGTAGGTGTATTGTTAATTTTACTGATAGAGGTGATACGGTTTATGATCCTTTTATTGGTATAGGAACTACTGCTATAGCCAGTTATACTTTGGGTAGAAATTACTATGGTTCTGAAATAGATGAAAAGATTTACAATATAGCACATAAAAGAACAGAAAATTTAAAGAATATTGCAAAAAAGACTTGACATATTGATAAATTATATGTAAATTATTATAATTCGTTGGAATATTTAATTAATAAAACAAGTGACAATTTAAAGTCACAAAAAGTTCCGACATTAACACAAAAAACAATAGGAGTCAGAAATGACCAAAATCGCAGAGGAGTTTCACGATTACTCCCTAGAAGACGAAATCGTGGATTTTATAAACCCTTACGACCAAATACGTGGTAGTAAGAATGCCAGTGAACGTCACAAATGGCAAGTGGAAAAGTTGACTAACTTGGTCAACTCTTATCCCGAACTCAGAGAGGCTTATCAAGATGGTGATGTAAGATTTTGTTATTATCATACCAACACTAAAAAGACAAAACCTTATTTCAGATTTGAAATCGCTCATAGTAGAATTACTGCGTGGTATAAGTCTGGTTTTTTGAGGAAACCCGATGACCAACGCGGTACAGAAACTCAATACAAACTATCTACACCAAGAGGACACTATTGGTTAAAACAACACTTTGATAAATTAAGTGGTGAAGAGGTCAATCCCTATGTGTTCAGTACATCATCACATTGGGAAGATGTTTATAAAACAAATGGTGGACACCGTGTTATTTATGGTGTTGATTTTGATAATCCACATGATACAACAGGTAAACACAAAATCAAATTCCCATTTAAATATGAGATTCTTGATGTGTTAAAGAACGAAATGATTGAATATGATTTTGGTCCTGATGATGATGGGAAACTAAGAGTTTCTAATCTTAGAGACATAATACGAATGGTAGGAAATAGGAATTGGAAAGAGTTTAATAGTGGATATCATCCTGTAGATTGGCATCATTTTGATGATGGACTTGAAAAAACAGCTCGTGTTAACCACTCCGAAGTGTTTGGACATTCCAACACTAACCTAGCACAAATACAGATAATACACTCTTATTATACTGATTTCAACCTTTGGGCTAGACCTTTGTCATCTTGGGTTGGGGCTCGTGATTCCACTTTATTGCCATCACTTGTAAAGGTTTTTGGTAACGGATTGGATAGAAACCATGCTAATTGTGTACCAGGTGTATATAAAACTAAAAGTGTTACTGAACAATTGTACAATAAGAATATTCCTTATCAAGTTTTTCAACAATCTTTTATGATTTTTGTTCAAGGATATGTCGATCATTCTTTGAATCAAGTTGATTTATTCAATAAGAGTTATAAAACTGATAAAGACATTCAAGTAAAGTTCATAGAACATTTTGATCACACCTGTGAGGTTTTTTTACAACTAAGGGCAAAAAATGCTAAGGGTTGGGACCCAAAGAGGTTAACACAACTCTTTACACTTTTGTTGTTAACCAAAGATCATACACACAATCCAAAGTCACAAAAGTTTGTCAGTATTACTGAGGACAAAGACTTGGTTGAGTGGTTGGATAAATCACAGAAATTATTGATAAATGAATCTAATAAGAGTGGTGGTGGTTACGATACCTTTATTGGTGCTCGTAGGAGTTTCACCTCAACTCATTATCTACAAAGGTTTTTAAATATGTGGGTACAAAGGTTGATACACCTTGATGTGTTTCTTTTATTAGATCCTAATCGTAATATCAAATCTAGTGATAAAGCTTTGGCTTCTAATACAAGTTGGTTAACTGGTAAAGAAATCGAATCCGATGATCAAAGAGAGTTTCATCACGCTTATAGGGGTTGGATACAAGGTGGAGTCTCTAGTGTGGGGAACTGTCAACCTATTGAAAAAACCTATAACCGAGAGATTAGTGATAGAAATACAGTACAGTATATTGAAGATAAAATCAAGACTAATCCTGAGATGTTCACTAGTGAGAAACTAAGGTTTTGGAACAACGGTGGTATGGAAATACTAGTCAGAGATAGTGATGACTCTAGGTTTAGTTATTACGAATCAGTTGATTGGTATGAAAACTCTAAGATACATTTTTATAGTGATCATTATGTCAAAGGTTCAAAATTAATGAGAGTTAAGAATGGAGCTAAGAAGATAAATTACTATCAAATGATCGATTGGATTGATGACAAACAATAACATACTCGAAGGGAAAGGGGCGCCAATCGACTAGGCGCTCCTTTTCACTTGATATTTAGATTAACAATGATTAAATTAAGTTATATACGGAGATGAAATGAAAGAACTAACACCAGAACAAATCCAAGAGAATTGGAATAAACTCATACAGATAATCAACGACAACTTCTCTGGCGAAAGGCTGGAGAAGTTACTTGAGATGTATGACTACTTTGAAGAACGAATGTGTATGGCACCAGCTAGTGGTAAGGAACACTTCCACAATGCTCATGCCGGTGGATACGTGGAACACGTTTTACATATCACCGATTTAGCACAGCAGATATATGAACTTTGGGATAGAAATGGAGCTATAGTTGATAACTTTACCAAAGAGGAATTGATATTCTCTGCTCTACATCATGACTTGGGTAAGGTTGGTGATTTAGCCGAGGACTACTACACACCAAATGATTCAGATTGGCATAGAAAGAATCAAGGTCTGATATACAAACATAATGGCAATCTACAATTCATGACCGTTACGGATAGAGCTTGTTGGATACTACAACACTTTGGAGTCGTCATGACAGAAAATGAATATCTTGGTTTAAGATTGACAGATGGTATGTACGAAGAAGCTAATAAAAGTTATTATGTTGCTTATCAAAAAGAAAGACAACTTAAATCTAATATTGCCTACATATTACATCAGGCTGATATGATGGCCAGTAAGATTGAAAATGACTTTTGGAAACGTGGTGATTATGCTATCAAAGAAGTAAAGAAAGAAGAAGTCAAAGTTAAAACAGAACAATCAAATGCTGCTAATCAGGCATTTAAAGAGTTATTTGGGGAGTAAATGTACTTAGAATATTTCGATAAATTCAAAAACCAAGAACCATATCTTCACATTGACGAGAAAGAATGGTCATACATCAAAGAGACATTCGAGAAAGATGATGTAAAGGAAAGTCTGGCAAAAGTCGCCATGACTTATCCACAACCTACAATGGAAATATCAGAAAATGATTGTAGGAAAGACTTTAACAAGTTAAAAGGAACTTGGGTTTATGATATATTAAAAGAAGGAGAATGGTTCGGTAGGTCTGAAGAAGGTTACGAGTGGCCTTTGGAATATCAAGGAAAACAATGGTATTTTGCTAGAAACAATACTGGTAATAAATCATCTAACTATTTCCAACAAGAAAACAGGTGGTCAGTAGATGGTTCAGTAAGTCCTGGTCCAAAACGAACTTGGGAGAGCGAAAAGTTTATGACATCATTGATGGGGTCGGCTTATAGTTTGAAAGTACCAAAGATAGATAGGTCTACATTAAGAACTATGATTGGACTTAGAAAGTATATCTGTAGTCAGTTCAAACCTAATGTAGCAAAAGCTCTTTATGATTTATTCAAGGCGAAGAATGTGATGGATTTCTCGATGGGGTGGGGCGATAGACTTGCTGGTTTTTTTGCTAATATGAATACTGAATTATATGTTGGGTTAGATCCAAGGAAAGAAAACCATCCTATTTATAAAGAACAGGCTGATTACTATAAGTCATTACTTACAATGTTCGAGACACCAAAGAAAGTTGATTTCTATTGTGAGGCAGCTGAAGATTTTTATTATGAAGACTATGATGATACCTTTGATATCATCTTTACATCACCACCTTATTTTAATGTAGAAAGATATAGCCACGATGACACTCAAAGTTGGGTTAGATATAAAGATATCGATAGTTGGAATAGTAGTTTTCTACATAAAGCCCTTGATAATATGTTACCGACTCTAAAATCAGGCGGTAAGTTATGTGTTAATATATCAGATGTCTACGGAAATGCTAAGTGGTCAACTGAAAGGGGCTGGTCAAAGATTTGTGATCCTATGAATGAGTATCTTGATGAATACAGAGATATGGAATATAGGGGTTGTATAGGAATGGAAATGGCTAAACGACCAAATAGTGGTGGAGCTGGAACTGCTAAGTCAAAAGAGTATAGTGAAGAATCACTACAACTTGCTAAAGAAACCAAAGATAAAAGGTTCTGTGAGCCGATATGGGTATGGGAGAAGAAATGATAAAAAAAGAAAAACTAAACAAGATTCAGATACCAATATATTATTACGAAGATGATGATGGTAATAAAGTATATGACTATGAAAGTATGGCAGAAGAATTTGAGAATGAGTTAAGTAAGATAGTGGGAGTAACTGTAATGTGTTCGGTATCCGAAGATATTGTTTATGACGATTAAAGAGTTGTTCAAAAAATTCTATGGTATGAAACCATATCTTTCCATCGAAGAGAAAGAGTGGCAACATATAATAACGACTTACGAGAAAGACGAGGTGGTGGATGAGTTGGCTAAATGCTTACATACATATCCATGTCCAATACCAGAGATTACAGAACAAGAGACATTGAAGAGTCTTAGAAAACTAAAAGGCGTTCAATGGAATGACTTACTGATTAACGATAGTTGGTTTCCACGAAACGAAAGGAAATCAAAATATCCATTAACCGATAAATATTTCAAGAGAGATAACTCTGGCAATAATGCTTCCAATGGATTTCATATTCATAATAGATGGAAAGTTGATTGGACAAGAACACCGAGTGGATGGAGAACATGGCAAACCGTAGATGGTATCAAGACTATCGTTAGAGCCTTTTGGAGTTTAGAACAAGTATTAACTAAGGTAGATTTACAGAGTATCAGAATGGCAACTACATTAAGAAAGTATGTAGCATCACAATTTAAACCAAGTATAGCAAAGGCATTTTATGATTACTTTAACAGTGTTAATGTATTAGATTTTTCTGCAGGTTGGGGTGATAGGTTGGC
>Ga0208013_1000208_pt1 | contig 38707 bp, 49 predicted proteins | sample 16_taG_FD_184091 | JGI IMG/M metagenome (GOLD analysis project Ga0208013, IMG submission 184091) | Marine viral communities from the Subarctic Pacific Ocean - 16_ETSP_OMZ_AT15313 metaG (SPAdes) (version 2) | ecosystem: Environmental > Aquatic > Marine > Oceanic | place: Pacific Ocean | collected...
TTCTTCAACTTTTTCTTTCAGTTCACCAAAGTCTATATAAAAATTATTACCAGAGCTTCTTAACACTTTGATCATCGCATCCACATCGCCCCCCGCCATCTCTATCGCCTTTGTTGGGTTTTGTTTAATAAGATTAGTAAGGGCCGTAATCACTACAGGGTTTACACCTTGCTTTTGAAGAACTCTGGTCACGCTGTCTAACAGAGCTTTTGGGTTATCAAAGCTATCTAAACTTCCTACTAACCCCTTCATAGACTTAAAATAATTTTTAACTTCTGTGTTGCCATTTTCGCCTAAGAACGCAGCATACCTAGTCTGGAAATAACCATTCACCGTTGCAGCTATTTCTTGTCGCTCCATTTGTGAAACTTGGTTATCTTTCAATGCTTCTGTAAACATGGCGAAAACCTTGACATATTCATCGGCTACAGCACTTATAACACTATTACCATCAATATCCTCGCCTGCTTCCGCCATTTGTTTCTGCTGAGCTAAAACAGCCTGTTTAGTGTCGTAACGTATTTTATATGACCAAGCTTCCTTGTTAATCTGTTCTTCACTAAGTGTCTTTTCTCCTAACTTGTTAAGGACCAAGACCCGGTAGGCTCGATAAGTACTTTCATGGTCTAATATCCATTTTTGCATTGCAGTCTCTTCCGTGTCCACTCCAAAATCCTCTGGTCTTGAACCCGTGACTCGTGTAAAGAAGGCCGCCTGATCTGACGTACTACCCCCGTTTGCCGCAATGAGGTTATAATAAGCCTTTTGTGCAAGCATCTTTCCAGCTACCTCGTTAGAGCCTACAATTTCAAGAGCCTTACTCATCTCTGACACGTAGTTTTGGTTAGCTTGTCTCTTTCTACCTGCCTCAGTAGGGCCACCCGATGTCGATCCCTTAAAGAAACTTCTGAAGGCTTCAGTTACATCCGGCTGATCTATGACAGGGATTGCTTCGATCTGGGTTTCCAGTGTCGGGGCTAGTTCACTCATTATTAATCACCTTTTCTGAAAGTCTCTCGGCGTTTCCGGTATACCCCATACGCAAGAGTTTCTGCCAAGAGTCAAAAACATCTTGATCAGACCTTGACCAAAGGGAATTCCTTATTTTATCTTTCTGCACTTCTGTAAGTTTAGACCATGTAAGTAGGCTTTCTATACTCGCCAGAGCTTTTTCAGCAGCCTCTTTGTTTTCGTTATTAATTGCATCCCAGAAACTACTCACAAGAACACCCGTCGCTTTGTATACAATTTTATACTCTTTTGATGATGCATAAATAACGTCATTTGCGTCGTAAAACTCTTGGACTTTTTTTACTGGGACACCAAGCGCAACGGCAATAGTCTCGGCAGTATTTAAGTCAAGTCCTTGGATACGTTTTCCCGACTTGGTTTGGTAGATGTCGTCCCACACAATCCCTTTTACTTTAGCCCCTATATCTATAACTTTAATTTCTCTGAAGGCTTCAGCAAGTTTAACCTTAGAGTAGTAGGGGTCACCCCTCGTAATAGCTGCCATAGCCGCAACAAGGCCTCCGGCAAACTCATATGATTTACCTCCACCAGCGCCTAAGACAACCTCTCCAAAACTGTCCTCTCGGTAAGACTTCAGAGTCTGTGAAATACCATCGGCTACAGAGACCCGTACTGCGAAAGCAGTGTCTACACCTGCGTACTGGAACAAGGCGTCTAGGGGACCGTACTTAATCAAGTCCTGTGTCTTACTTCCTTGCCCAATCTGGAGGGTTTCAGGCAGGAAGTAATTAACTGTATCAGTCAAGTGTTGTTCGTTTACTACAGATAAGCCTGTTGTACCCCAGAAAGGTCCAAGCATTATTGCAAGACGCACTCTCTCGCTCTTTGTCAGGCTTCTGCCTACGAATATGTTTTCCATAGAACGAAACATAAAGGAATAAAACTGGAGTGGAACCTTAGATAGGCCATACTGTGCAGTCCCTTTATTAGCTTGTGTCATTCTAAGCGTGTAGGCTTGCTCCTTGTCTGTTATCCAGAACCTAGCCTCAGAATTATTTAACTTGGCAGTCCTACTGCCTTTTATCTGGACCCTATGGTACTTAAGGGCAGCCACGCCGAACCCTGTATTACGGGAAATCTCCTCGCCTTTAACAAAAGGCTTCATCCCTGCTCTGTATACCTTGTCCCAAACCTTACCTGTACTGTGCATAGCCACCCGACCAGCACTGCCCTTAACTCTTAATGCTCCCCTAGACTCTAAGAAACCCTCGGCAAGATTAGAGGGGTCAACCTCATACCGTCCAAGGTCAATATAGAGTTGTCTGAGGTCTTTCATCTGCTCAGTAGTCATACCAAACTCTTTGCCCATCCCCTCTAGGAAGAGGTCTAACTGAGGCCCTCTTGGTATGCCCCTAGATTTAAAGAGGTACCTTCCTAGTAAGGCACCTTCTATACCGTCCTTCATGCCAGCCATAGCTACGATATTAATGCTCTGCACACTTTGTAGGAATACCTGGAAAGGGTCGCTAAAGAAGGTACTGGAAAAACCAAATCTGGTCAGAGCATTACTCGGATTATCAGGGGTGTACTTACCTCCTGTAACAACCTCAGACATAGTATCTGCTAGATCGCCAAGGAGTTTTTCTCCCTCAGGCACCATACCAGACCTAAGCTCAAAAACTCTCTTTCTGCTTTCGAGTAACTTAAGGAGATCAGTGTCGCCTGCTAATTTCTCTGTTCCTATTATGTCATAGTAGTCTCTGTCTGTCCAACCCACATAGTCAGGGTTCCCACCCTCTTTATTTACTATGTTTTTTGCAGCCCTGCCTAAGGATACCTTGGCCGCTGTATCGTAATTTTCTGAGGCCACCTGCCTACTTACGGTATTAGTCTGAGCAATAACGCTACCTAAGGGGTTTTCATTATAGGTTGGACTCCCCCCATAGTGTAAGAGAGGTACGTCACTCCTCCTTGAGAATGTCACAAATTCATCGGCAGTGGCTGCGGGAATGAAAGTATCTCCAACAACGCCTTCGTATACTCTCTCGTCCCTAGCTTTATATAGAACTTTACTAACAGCCCTTAAATCCCAACCTTCATCACTAGCAACCTTAAGGAATTTACTGACTGTATCCATGTCTAGGTTTTTAGCCCAAGAGTTGTTTGCAGCTACGTCAGCGTCGGTTAAGGTACCGTCAGCGTGTTTCTTAAATAGTGTCTCAAGTTGTTTAACTGTTTTAGTAGCCTGGCTTCTTGTTGTTGTTGACAAAGCAACCTTAACAATCTTACCATCAGCCCCTTGGAAAGTCACAAAGTACTGGGCCTCAGGATTGATACGGGGACCACCAGCATTATACCCTAGAACATCTTGGGGGTCTAAAGCATGAATTGTGTCTGTGTCTACGATGTACCTAGTCTCAACTAATCCGTCAGTCAGGTCTGTTTCAACCTTAAAGATATTCTTCTTAGGGCCTGAGTACTTAGAGAACTCTACAAACCTCCCTGTTGTAGCTTCTACCACCCAATCGACATCATCAGGAAGCTTGGAAACCTTCTGCCCCGCCATTGGTCTAGCCTCGTCTCCGAGAACTACACTGACCCTTCTGACTTTATTCCTGTGAAGTTTTCTAATAATAGACTGGGCTTTGAGGATATAGTTGTAGTTACTTAAGTCTACTACACTCAAGTAGCCTTTAACTACTTTTTGACTAGGTTCCTTGCCATTATGTCTAGCTTTCCAAGCGTCTACAAACGCATCCTTAGACATCCAATTTCTTTGTTGCGCTAAGTCCCTAGACTGTAGATCAAGAACTATGTCCCCTACTTCTTCAAACTCCCTCGAAGAAAGCTTTCCAATGTCTGTTGTGAGAACCTTAGCAAATTTCTTTATCGTAATCTTACCTGTTTCAACCCTCTCAGCCAAGTTATTTAAGGCTTGGTTATCTCTTAGGTAAGCACCTTTTATTGGGTTAAGATGGCTGAGACGAGACAGGGCCTGTCTAATGGCTCCTCCTATTGCCTCTACTTTATGTTCTACCTTAACAAATTTATCTAAATCTATCGGCACTTCGTACTGTACTAGGTACTTACCTTCAACACCATCAACAGGGATCACTTTCGCTTCAGGTATGTCCTTAGCAATTTTCTCGGCTGTCTTCTTAGATATAGGAAGACCTGTTCTAGCATGTCCAAAAAAACCGACTACGGTATTCTTTTCGTAGTTAATCTTAAAGTTGTTTAGGCTTCTGCCAACAGCTTTAGTTACTTCCCCTTGGATTTTAGTCACCCACCCAGTTATTGCGGCCTCGTCATAGGTATCACCTAACGCCCTCTTAGCGTAGGCGTTGGCGTCTTTAGTGGCTTGAACAACTCTTGCACTTATTGTAGAAAAATTTAACGTGGGCCTCACCTTAGCATTAGGTGCTGCATCATTAAATGCTGATGGACCTAGATCAGATAGGTTACTTGTGTCATCAGTAGCATTAGCTATTCGTATAGCAGCTTGCTCTGCGACTGTTTGGGAGTCGCTTGCAGCACCTATTCGAGTTGCTGGAGTAGACGAATGTTGCATGTCATTGAGTAACTTGACTCTACCCTTTACTGAAACAACCTTCTTCAACATACCTTTGCCTAATGTACCGACAGGAACGGCAGCAGTGGCTAAGTCAAATACGGCGAGCAGTCGATCAAGTTGAGCCGCCGAATAGTCACCTAAGCTAGTAGCCCTAATCGACAGGTCTCCAAGTGCTTGAGGGTTACTGCTTAAAAATACCCCCTGTTCTTTGTAATCTGCGACAATAGGCTCAAGGAAGACCTTGAAATCTTCGAGAGACATATCTCCCGTAATGGCGTCAAGGAAAACCAAGCCTTCCTTTTCACCCCTCGACATAAATACGTCTTCAAGTATATTCCAAGGCATCCTTAGAAACTCTCGGTCTAAGAAATTGAGGAACCAACCTGCCTTATTAGAACCCGACTCTACCTCTTCTTCAATTTTTTCCTGAAGATACCTTAACTTTATCGACGAATTTACTTCAAGGGCAGTGAGGTCAGGGTTTTTCATACTCGCCTTAACGAAAGCAAAGTATTCTTTCGGGTTCAGCAATTCGGTTTTCTCTTGAATGTCTGAGATATTTTCAGCGTCCTTCGCCTTGTTCTTAGGGTTTGTCAAGGTTTCCTCGACTTTTGCTATGACTTCATCATATGCCTCGGAAGATAAGGCAGCAAGGTCTTCAGGAGTTACCTCGTCAGATACCTTACCAAAAACAACAAGAGAGTCCATATCTCTGTTCTTTACCTGTGTAGTACTGGGAGTAGACACAGGAGCTTCTTTTGTATCTTCTCCAAGAATTACTGGAGGCCTATCTTCACCAAGAATTTGAACCATTACACGTCCTTAACCGATCTTTAAAGCAGTTTTGTCATTCAAAAGCCCCGTTGTGGGCTTCGCAGTTTTTCACGTTCCATTCATCCGCCTTTGGCTTAAAGCCAGCCTTTTTTTTTGAGTTCACCGTATGTGTCTTTAAAATCTGGCATAAGATTACTTAGTCCACTCAACGCCAAAGCCCTGCCCCTAGCTTCAGATATATTTCCAGATAAGCCACTCTGTTGAGTGGCGTAGCCAGCGGTAGCTCCAAACTGAGACCCAAGCTGCCCTACCATAGGTGTAGCCCCTGTGTTCTGTCCAACAACCATAGCCCTAGCCCTTCTCATTTGGGCTTCTCTTAAAGCAGTGTTTGCAGTCCTTCTCTGGGCAAGTTGAGCCGACTTTTTTTGCTCCCTCGCTGCCTCTTGTTGCGCCCCTAAAGAGGCTACGCCTAATCCTAGTTGTAGTATTGAAAAAACTTCTGGCAAGGTGTTTACTCCTATCTGTAGATAAAGACCAAAGAGTCTGCTGTCTTTATATGGGGCTTAAACCCCAGTTTTGTTAATAGTCTTATGTTTTTAGGCTGTTGGTGGTCGTTAGGAAGGTGGGCGAAGATAGCTTTGTAACCCTGAATCTTGAAGAACACCCACCAATCTTTTAAAAGGCTCCTCATTTGCCTGAAGACAGACACATTAAACTTTTCTATGTCTGAGAAATGGATAAACACCAACTCTTCTGTGTACTCTAAGTCTACCCCAAAGGTATCCCCTCTGATACCCTTTAGTCTAGTACTTTCTGTTGACACCTTGTAGAACTCCAAACCCTAGTAAAACAAAGTCCTTACCTGTAGTAGACTCAAACCTAAGTCTCATATTACGGCCTGAACCTCTGCATTTCAACCTTGATGTCACAATGTTATCAGGATAATCCCATTCTGTCAAGTCACTTGGATCAACTACAGGAGTATACTTTAGTCTGTACGCCTCCTGAGCAGCAGAGGATACCGTCTTTCTGAAGTCCCAGTAGGTTGAAATCTTTAGGGAGGATTCTCTGACAGGTGTGTATCCGTCATTCTCATTTCCTGTCCAGCCTGTTTCAGTGGGTCTTAGGTAGACCTGTACGTAGGGTGCGGTCTTCTTTCGTATAAGGTCTCCCATAAAGTCGTAACCAGCTTCTGCGAAAGATACATAGTCTCCCCCACTGTCCCAATCCTTAAAGGTGGTGGAACTAAAGGATGCTATAGTGACCTTATTAGTTCCCCCTGTTCTATCCAACACTAGTAAAGCTAGGGCAGCGTCTGCTGTAGCTACTTGTGTTTCTCTCTGTACAATAATTGTGTCACTACTACTGTCAGTAATAAGAGTGGTCCCGTCATTCGCCGTGACGTCTACGTCAATGAACTCTGAGCCGAAGCTGTCTAAGTAGGCGGCTGATATAATATACTGTTTATCGTCTGCACTACCTGAAATATCCCAAGGGTAGAAGGCTTGCACAGGAAGGTCCATTATAAGCACCTTATTCTTTTTATTCTTGTCGGCGGATGACTGGCTATTTTCTGGGTAAAACCAGTATACTCTCTTATTAACTTTATCGAAGATTGCCTCACACTGTAGTTTGGCTTGGCCGTCAATGCCGTCAAAAAAGGTTTGTACTGTGCTGATGCTGAGGTTCTGTTCACCTAGTCTCCCCGATACTTTGTCTGAGACTAGGGTGTGTATACCGTTTTTAGACCACCAAATAGGAATACCGTCAGCTTCTACATACGTCTTAACTCCGTTTATTCCGACAGATGTAACTTTGTTTACAGAATATGCAGCAGGAGAGAAGATTCCCTCAACCCCTGAAATCTGCCACACCCCATTCTCGGCAAAGACTAGTAATGAAGTGCCTACAACAGCGAGCTTTTGGATGTTAGCCGCCTCTTTGATCGTTATGACACCCCCATCAGTATCTAGCAAATCACTAAGGCTCTCTGATGAAGGGTCGTTCTGTTGGTAGCACCTACCAACTTCATCAATATCGTCAACTAACCTAGAGAAAAGTATCTTACCTGCGTTCTCTGGGCTTTGAAGTCCGGCATAAAAAACACGGCCTGAGAAAGAGGCCACAGACTTAAACCTTGAAGACTCTACTGTGTCAAGACTATCCCCAAGGGTATCTGTCTGCTCCTCAACATCTGCGTTGAATGAGACTGACCGTTCCTTATTAAAAAAGTCGAGGATAAAATGGCCGTTACCTAGTATAGATGAACCAGAGAATATTTTTTCCCACTCAGACTTGTCAAAGTCCCCGTCAGAATTTTTACCAGAGTACCAAGGGTGTGTCAGTGGAGGCCAGGCAGTACTGCTATAAGAAGCGTTTGCTGCGACACCTTTAGTTCCGGTCCACCCTCCGTTAGCACTGTCATACTTCCGAGCATCGGTAACACTTGTATTAGGCTCTTCTTCGCTATACTCGTCAATGTCCCCCTGCCACTTAAAGTCCCTCACTTTAGGAGTAATCTTATTGACTACGATACTTGAGTCACTTATGTACTCAAGATAGAAAGGTTCAATAGCGGGGGAGACAACAATAAGAGACCCGTCAATGCTAGTTGTTTCAATCTTATTATCTACAACTTCAACGCTGTTACTAGGGTCTAGGTCACTATTTCCTAAGTCTACATAACTACTTCCAGTACTTCCATCAGCCTGTGTAATACTCAGTCCAGTCAACTCAGAAGCGGAGTAAGGCTCCTCTACTGTATTGTAGAAATAAATCCTGTCCCCTTCTTGTAACACCAGCCAGTTTTTACCAGCGATACCGCCTACGTTATACCAGATACTAGACGTAAAAACCTCTGTTCTTGTTGTGGTGAAACTGGAGTCAACATTACTGTTCTCTAATTCGACAGCTAAACGTCTTCGCCTAGAACCATCCCTTTCAAGGACACAGTTCCTTTCGTCAATAGAGGCATCCTCTGGGAACGTAAGCTCTCCTGCCTCAGTTACCAGACCTTTTACGAATGTGTTGACCGTTTTTTGGTTTATCGTTTGAGGCATTCTTTCGCTTCCGTTCCGTAAAATCCTTGGCAAACTCGTTTCTTCTAGCTGCCTTAGTTTGCTTCATATTCTTCAAGTAAACTTCAACAGCCCTCTTTGCTTTCTTTAAGCTAGAGTAACTTCCTTGAAGGTCTTTAGGAATAAGTCCTTTCTCAAAAGACACTCCAAAGAAACCATAACCACCGGGCTTTATCTGGATATGGACTTTAGTAACGAGTTTGTCAGATGTGATCACACAAGTCTGTTTCTCCGTGTTCTCTTCTATGTTCATGTTCTACCGTACATCGGCCTCTTGTTTACCTGCTCAGTCTTGTATAAGTCATTTCTAATATGAGACTTCAGCCTACGAGCAGCTTGCTCCACCTTAGGATCAGTACCCGACTTAAACAAGGAGAAACACGTTGACTTAGCTTCAGCTAAGAAGTAAGGAAATAGTGTTTCATCCAGATCGGGTACAAAACTATCTGTTGTCGAGAATGTGGGGAAGAATGAACCGAAAGCCCTTGTCTTAGACTGCTGAAGAGTAGACTCGATTGAAGCATCGTAGGCGTTCATAATGATATTTTCATCGTCGAAGGACGTGTAGTAGGTAGGCATAGTATCATTACTGACAAAGATGTCTAGGTTACCGCTAAGAGTTTCAACCTTTAGTCCGTTTTGGTTCATACTCTCAAGAAAGTAGTCATGGTCTACATACTTAACTTCAGTATAATTCTCGCCTGAGGCCGCTGTATTGTACGAAACTTTACTTACTTGTTTGACGTTTGTAGGATACTTAAAATGGGTAGGCCTTGTGCTGTCAGCTAGTGCCGTCAAGTCCATAAGCTTCTTATGCTCTGGGATGTCTCGGCCTGCTATTATGTTATAGTAAGTATCTTCTATAACAGAAGCAATCTGCTGCGCCTCTACCGTATCACTGATGGTATTCACGTCCTCTGAGTCCATATCACTCAGGATTGACTGAACCATCTGGAGAAGTGTACTCTTCATTAAGTTCCCTCCACACAAACAACAATGGTAGTATCTACATGGGCTGTAGCACCACCGTTGCAGCTTATCTTTACATAATCTGAGCCAGTTACATCCTGATTACTGGCGGGTACTAATGTGTCAGTATCTCCTGCCGCAGAACCAGACTGGGTAATCGTAAGAGTTCCCATAGAGTTGTTGCTGGAGTCGTATACTGTAAAGATAACATCGGAACCAGCTATAGCTCCACTAAGAGTAGTTTGTACCTTAGCAACATTACCTGCGTATGGGATGGGAATGTATATGTCACCTGACGATGCTATATCGTCAATGTTCAAGACCAGTGTATAGGGACGAAATTTCCAAGAGCCACTACCAGACCCGTCAGCAACATAGACCCGACCAGCCCCTGAGGTATTTGCTCCTTTAGGTTCATGGCACTCTGAACCAGTAAGTGAAGAATGAAGTGTCATTGTGAACCTCTATGTATAGGAAGGTGGCCCCAGTTAAGGGACCACCAAGTTAGATTAAACGGAAGGGTCAGTTACGACAGTAACGATACCTTCAGGGCGGTACTTCTTGACTCCGTAACGAGCAGTAGTTACATACTCATGCCGTTGGTAGTCTTTGTTGTACTCGTAGTCAACTTCAGGCATTTGTCTCCAAGCACCAACAAAAGGATTGGATGCAGGGTCAGCCGAGAAGAACAAGTTAGCTACACCATTGTCAGACGAGAAGTCATTAGTGGTGGTACCATCACGTTCTTTCAGAGCCGAGTCAGAGATAGTAGACTTGAGGAAGTTGGACGTGTATACGTCGAAGCCATAAACATTAGCAATGAAACGCATACCAGTAGTTGCACCGTCTCGGACGATACCTTCCCACTGAGGGTTGTTGCTTACATTTACGAGGTTAGTCAGAGTTGACATCTGGAACTCAACCGAAGGATCAACGATAGCAACCAAGTTACGATCACCGACCTTAGACTTCTTCAGCGCATAACGGGCAAAGGCAAAGTCTGCGACTTCGATTTTACCGGCGTTACCACCAGAGATACGATGCGAAGCACCGTCAAGAGTTTCAGCGGAGTTAGCTGAGACACCCACTTCAGACATAGCCAGAGACATTGACTCGAAGTGTTCCATGATAGCTCTTGACTGTTCTGGAACAAATCTCGACTCTAGTTCAGCAGAGTAGAATGAGTCCTGTGCAGCTTTCTTAGTAACATAAGTAGCTGACTGGAGGTACTCACCAATAGTGAACGAGAACTCGGCAGTATCCAGTGGTGTGTATGACACGGCAGCATCTTCAGTGTAGTTTGCCACGTCAATTTCACCGATAGTCGGAATAGTGAAAGTAGACCCGTCAGGGAAACCTTCCAACATTCTGACGTACTTCTGTGCCATCATTTCATCCCGAAGGATGTCTTTAAGTTCTGAGGACCATACCTCAGAACGAATTAACCGACCCATATCGGTATTTGAGGAAATCATACCAGCCATTAGACTAGTCCTTTCTAAGTGTTACCAAACTTATCCCCCAACCTCATTTTGTCTTCCATGAGTTGTCTTTGGACAGAGGGGGTAAAGTATTTGGATGAGTTTTCCCGACGCATTGCCTGGTAATAACTCCAGTCACGTTCCGTCGAGGCTTGAAGGTTGACACTTTCTGTCCGAACAGACCCGCTTACCATAGGCTGTAAGGTCTTATGTTCTTTGCCAAGCAGAGTAAAGAAAGCACTAGGAGACTCAGAAGCAATTTCCTGCATTTTTTCTGGGGACATACCTAGTTCTTTAGCCTTCTCACTAACCTTATTAGGAGCAGCATCGCCGTATTCCTTTTTAAGGCTCTCTTCTACGAGAGCAATATTCTGTCTCACAACAGTATCTTTCTCTCTCTGGCTAAGTGTCTTTTCGACAAGGCTCTTCAGGTGATCCTCACTAACACTTGACGGGGTGTCGCCTAAATTAGTGCCTCCTGTATGGTCAGACTCTTCAGAAAAAACGGAGGAGGTATCCGTAGCCTTGTTCTGAAGTGTTTCGAGAATTTCTTTGGCATAGTCCTGTTTATTCAAGTCTACTCTCATTTCAGCAAGCTGACCTTCAAGATTTTGAATATAAGTATCTGCCTCAATTTTACCTTTAGCAAGTACTTCAGGGTCTCTCCAATTCTCGCCTTTCGTCTGTGCGAGTTGATCAACAAAAGAATCTTGGGTTTGTTCTGGTGTGATCGGCTCTTGTTGCCCTATGGTTTGGGCTTCTTCAAAGATTGTCATTAGTTACCTTTCGGTTAAGGTTATTAAATTTAGCAGGTCATCAAGTACAGCATTGTACTCATTGACTGCAATTTGACGATACTCCCAATTAGGAATATCGTAGTCTCGAACACACTCCTTCTTAAAGTAGTTTTGTTCGAGTACTTCTTTTAGGTCATCAAAGGCATTGCGGTGAGCAAGGACTTCTCCTCTACGCCTCTCCTTCTCTGACTTAGGTACGTTTTTAAACCAAACTGAGTTCATCTAAAATCTTACCTTAAATGAAAGGCCGTTAGGGCCTACGTCCACCGACTTGTTTTTCTTTTTTATAGTGACGCCGGAAAGACCCAGTGTTGTTTTTGTCTTACTTTTAACAGGCCGAGTAGCTTTTTTAGCTGTAGGTTTTCTGAATCGCTTACTTAAGAACTTCATTCTATTGTTGATGTCTGTCATTTTAAATCCCTAGTTCAGCCTTCTGGGCGAGGTCTTGCTCGTTCTGCATCTCGGCCTCTTGCATCACTTGTTGGGTAGCTAATTGCTCAGAGATAGCCACATTATCACTAAAGAGTTCTGGTTCACCAAGCTCTTCTGAGAGTATCCTAGCAAACTCTTTACCTGATAGGTGTGCTGCAACAGACGGATCAGAAAGCTTAAGCTGGTATAGTTGCTGTAAGTTCTGTATCCTCCTAGCCCTCTCTGCAAAGTGCCTAGCACCGATTGGCACAATCTTACCCTCTGCTGTAATATCGTCTTTAGTAATAGACTTAAACACTTCGACGCCATAGTCTTTGTCTAACACTCTTACCACGTCTGACGTATTAAGGTACCTTCTAGCCATCTCCAACATACTATTCAGGATTGGCTCTAGGAAAGTTCTTTCAAGGTGTGCTGTCTTATGTTCAAAGATGCGGGACGCAGAGTTTTGTAGTGTCTGTACTTCGAAGGCTGTCTTCTCTCCAGGAGTACGGAAACCCATTGCCTGTTTAGGGGCACCTGCCATCTCTTCCATCTTAGCTTCGAGTATCTGGATTTGAAGGTCGGCTTGTAGTGCGGTGGCATCTGGTGCCATGTAACCTACATCACCCTCTTCCCCCATGTATATACGGGCACCAGGCTCAAATTCAAAGTCTTCTACGTCTCCCTTAACCTTCAGGATTGGGTAGGCGATCTGGTCAAAGACATCTGCCTTAAGGTTCTCTAGGTGGTCGATGCGATATTGCATACCGACCAAGTTGTCTAGTGGACCCATTGCGTAGAGGTTGTCCGGTCTTGGTCTCCAACCAGCGTGGTAGATAGGTGAACCCGCAAGCCAGCTTGGGTTCTGTTCGTTAGAAAGTACATAGGCTCTATCGAGTACCGTGATAACTCTATTTGAGTGGAACTCGTTATCGCCTTTTTCGTAGATGTCCCCGTAGAAAGTCAGAACCTCTACATAGTCTGACTCGTAGTACTGCCGAATATTTGAGAAGCCATCAGCTACGTAGGCGTCACCCTTATACTTGTCATCGCCACCTAGTACAGAACTTCTTGCGGCTAGACTTTTTTCAAACACTTGCTTGAAATGTTCGTTCTCAGGGTTTTCGTCGCACATACGTTTGATGTCACCGAGAGACTTTAGGCTTCTAATTACCTTAGGTGTTGACTCAAAGTCTTTTGCCGAAGGGTTAAAAACAATATCAAAGGGAGAGATACGAACTAGCTTAGGCCCTATGTAATCAATTACAACTTCGTCTTCAGGGCCTGTTAAATACTTCTGCTCCCAGTTTAAGGTGGCGAAGCAGTTTCCGTACTGGATATAGTCGTACAGGATGTCGGAGCAGGTATTGACAAAAGCTGACTGCCTAACTTTAGTATCTAGGTAGGCCTGGATTATATCCCTCTTAGCCTTTAGCTCTGGGCCACCCTTCTCTGCCTCAAACTTCATCCACTGTCTTCTAGGAAAGAGAGTAGCAAAGTAGTTTGCATGGAGGTTATCCATGATTTGAGTTAGTTTCGGGGTTGTTGTCGAGTTTGACCAAGGCAACATAGAGTTTTGGGTGGTCTTTGTATCCGTAGCGTATAGGTAGTTCCGTAACTCTTTTTTCTCTTCTAACCACTTACTACGAAGCTGGTTCCACTCATTCCATCTTGAGGCTATTTCTACCGCCAAGGTATCTGGATTGAGGATTTGTTCTATGTCTATGCTGTTCATTACCCAGTACCTCTGAATCTGTTATTAGCCCAGACTATATTAGTCCTTTTGCCTTTACTATAGGCCTTAGATGGTTTGACTGCTAAGTCTACTACAGCGGCTAAAGCATCTTTTACATCGTCATGCGGAGGATTACGACTTGATAACTCTTCTTCAAGCACCTGTATATTACCTCCTCTGTAATGCCAGATAGAAAGGTTATCATATCTAGGCTCTAGGATAGCAGCAATTCTTTCTTCCTTACTGCCCTTATTAGGACGATATTCATTAATGCTGAGAGACAACCCATGCTCTTTAATTAGCTCTTTCAGTTGTCTGACGATAGCTTTCTGAGCTACTGTAGTCTCTGCCCGAAGTTTTCTAAAACCCCACTTAGTTACTAAGACCAAGGCATGTTCAAAGTACTCAGAAATTCTGTCCGTTTTGAATCTGTCGATGTCAAGTATAAACACATTATTTGAATTGTCAATACCTATTACGACAATAGCTGTATAATCTGCCTTTTTATTTAAGCTAAATGCAAAATCAACAGCAGCGAAGACGTTCAGCCTATTCTCTTTGTAGTACCAGTGCCCCTGTTCTAATACTAAGTGTTTACGGTCATAGTACTGGAACTTGTCTGATCCTACAGGAACATTGTCTGGGTCAGAGGGGTCATTATAGTACTGTGCCCTAAACTGCCCTTTGTCCAAGTACTGTCCACGCTTCTTTGCCAGCACTCTAATATCAAAGCCAAACCACTTACCATCTTTGCGGTGTTGTCTAGGCCAGAGAAACTCTCCTGTACCATCACCGTCTTCTTCTACGGGTCTCTCAAAGACTTCGTAAATATTCTCTTCACCAACCTTAGTGCCTTTGTGGTCGTACTGGTCCTCGACCATTTGAAGGAGGTCATTATAAAGGTCTGCTGGATGGTACCTGGTGCCTACCACCCATTCCTTTGCCTCTGCCCCTTCAATGGAGGAGAGAAGGGAGTATTGACTCTTAACCTTCCCTCGGCCCTCACCTGTGTACGCATTCTCGTAAACAACAATATCGTCCAGAACAGCTATGTCACAGTGCAGGCCAGTCAGTGATGTTGTCAAACCACCTGTAAACACAGACGGGTCTCTAACATTTTCCTTCTTTCGCTCTGGGTGGTCTAACATAATCTCTGAGGTAGTCCACCTAGCCCTTTTACCTTCTTCAGCATTAACGTGATCAGGCCAGTATCTCTGGTAAGCCTTGGAGGTAAGTATCCCTTTGATGAAACCTAGCTGCTTCTCTGCAAGGTTTGCTGTAGCAGAGATGTATAATATTCTTAGAGTAGGGTCTCTGGTTAATTCCCAAGCCACTCTAAAGGCAACAAGACGAGACTTGCCGTGGTCTCTTGGGAATAGAAGTAGTTGATGAGTCTTTGAATTTTCCCTAGTCCACCAGCTACATACATCTTCGTGACACTGCCCTAACACCTGTTCTGGAGCTACCAGCTTAATAAAGGTAACTAAGTCGTTTTCTGCTGCAAGTCTAATATCGGAAATTGACACAGACATATTAGTCTCTAATACTCCTGAGGTACTGCTCTAAAAGCTCTCTGATAGACTTGATGTTCTCGTCCATTCTAGCCATTGTAATAGCCTGACCCTGGACTACCTCTCCAAGCCCCTCAATCTTAGTGTCGTGTCTAATTATATCGGTCTGTGCTTTATCTAGGTCGTTCCTTAAAGTGGAGACGAACCACACGAGAGATACAGTCTGCATAAGTATTGCAAGTATCAGTGTTATAGGCACAGACTTTGACAGGTGCCAGCTATTGTCTACCATAGTGTTCTCCTTAAGTCTAGGGTTTTAGTAAAGTATCCCTAGTCTTATTAGTAAGTAGGCCAAATCACACTCTGGGGAAAACCTGACTGTTGTGGTACATCTAGTAGGGCTTGTCTATAATCGGCCAACGCCTCTTGTTCCTCTGCCGTTAAGGAGTTCCACCTAAGGACATGACCAGCAACAGGGTCAACCTCTGAGACAAGCAGTTCATTACGCTTTCTACGGACTTCGCCTGCTTGAATCTCGGCTGGATCAGGTGTAGGCGGGGCCGTAAATTTAACCGTAGTCTTATCTACTTTCATTAGGTTGAATAAGCTGCTGACGTCAAACACTGCCCCTACATCACTTGGGTTACAGGTGAAAGGCACCCACCCAAATTTAGGGTGATTGACTTCGCAGTCTATTGTAGTCTCGGAAGACCACTCTGGGTTTTTATATTCCATTTTCTTAACTCCTTAAACTGTTCTAACGTATAGTGCAGGGTAGTACTTTGTATTTGCGCCTATCCCACTTGTATAGAGCCTAGCCTGACCAGACTGAAGTGCCCTCCATGTCCCTGAAACGGCTGTTCCTGTGGGGGCGGCTGTACCTGTCATCTGTATAGTCGCAAACCCATTTTGACTACTTGATGTCGTGTAGACCAGACCACTGCCTGCGTAAGTAGAGTCTGCGGTAACCGAAGTGTTTGAAGTCCCTGTTGTACTTTGATACAGAACCATAGTTGTCCCTACCGCCCCAAGACTACTAGAACCAGAACTAGCTTCTTCCCATGAAGGAAGACCTGAGGATACCGTCAGTACCTCGTCCGTTGAGCCTATGGCCAGGCGAGCAAAGGCTCCGCCAGCGGTACGGTAATATAGGTCTCCAGTCGCATCCGAAGTTACGTTGACTGTCGGGGAGGTCAAGGTAGGTGACGTCAGCGTCTTATTGGTAAGGGTTTGGGTTGTAGAGTTGGCGGTTATCTCCACCCCTTCAACAGCTAACTTACCTGCTGACACCCTTGTAAGTGTCGTATCAGAAGCATGTCCTACGTTTATTCCCGTAAACTGTGGACTATCCCCTGTACTGACGCCTTGATCTATAGCCTTAACGTCAGCTAAAGCAGTAAGCTCAGAGTCCATTAAGGCCCCTGCACCCTGTACATCACTAGACGTGATGTCTGCCCTAACTTTGGTAGAAATCTGTGCCCCAGTTACTTTTTTCGAAGTACCTGCCTCATTAATTTCAAATTCATTTGCGTCAACTACGGAGCTTGCTCCGGTAAGCTGAGATATTTTTACATTAGCCATTTAGTAAACCCTTTTCCATGCTCCGTTTGTGTGTTTGTAGACTGCTTCTGGTCGGTCCCAAGTACCTTGCCATTTTACGAATACCTCCGAGTCTTTCCAAGTACTGTCATCTTTAACGTACATATCCCCTGAAAAAAGTATTCTAGTCGGGTCTCCGAGGATACTGCCTTCCGCTTTATTTTGCACGAACCTGATAGACCTTGTATCAGAGCCGCTTTCTGTTTGTCGAGTATCTCCGTTTTCCGTTGCTCTTGTGTACTCTTCGTCAACAGCTTCGTATACCCCGAACCAAGCGTGTGTTCTTCTTCCTGTTGCGCTCAGGCTGGAAGTACCTGAAACAAGAGATACAGCGGGGTACGCTCTTATAGCTAAGGAGACAATACCTGTTGAAGCTGATAAGCTACTGCTAGTCTGTCCAACAAGCCCTGCTACCGAAACGATACCTGCGGAGGTTGTCAAGGAACCGCTTGGTCTTCTTATCGCATTGGCTGTCGCATTAAGATCAGCCCCAACGTCTTCAGTAACTCGTCCGTCGCCAGCTTCTGTTACCCTACTATCACCTGCCTCAGTACGTCTTTCCTGGTGTACTCCTAAGGAAAGTTCGACCCTTGTTATCTCTTTTATAGAGGTTGAGAAACTCCCTGAGGCGACTAAGGATACTTCAGGCCTGCCTATTTTTCCTGCCTGAGAGGTCTGACTACTCAGAGTAGAAAAGTCTACGTAAGTCCCTAGAGTTACTTGGGCCACGCCAGTTAAGGCACAGCTTCCAATCTCTGTAACCCTACCGTCCCCTGCCTGAGTTACCCTTGAGTCACCGTCTTCTGTTACCCTTTGCTCCTCAGACACGTCTGAGTCAAAGGCTCCGAAAACTGTTTTCTCTGCGGCGTCTAGTTGACTACCTGAGGCAGTAAGTGATGTCTCTCCGTTGTAGTCTGCCCTACCAGTAAAAGATACAACACTAGTTGCAGTGACATCCGAGGCTACTCTTATTATCCCTTTTAAGGCACCTAAGAAACTCCCCGAGGCGACTAAGGATACTTCAGATTTGTTTACTCTTCCTGCTTGAGAGGTCTGACTACTCAGAGTAGAAAAGTCTGCGTAAGCCCCTAGAGTTACTTGGGCTGTTCCACTTAAAGCACAGCTTCCAATCTCTGTAACTCTGCCGTCCCCTGCTTGAGTTACCCTTGAGTCACCGTCTTCTGTTACCCTCTGTTCCTCTGATACGTCTGAATCAAAGGCTCCGAAAACTGTTTTCTCTGCGGCGTCTAACTTACTCCCTATGGCAGTAAGCGATGTCTCTCCTCTTCTTATTCGTAAACCCAGGAAGGTTGCCGCACTTGTCGCAGTAATATCTGAGGCTAAATCCTCAACAGTAAAGCCTTCTGTGATCCTTCCGTCACTGGCTTCTGTTATTCTGGGGCTTCCGTCCTCTAGTGTTCTCCAACCTTCGGGAGCGTCAGCAAGGGAGCCTAAGGGGGCCGATCCTAACGGCGCAGCACCTAGCAATTAGGATACCTTTACATTATGAAGTTGAGCCATTATGGCTTTTTTCTTACAGTTCCACTCGGTCCAATATGTGTCTCCATTGAAAGTAAAACTACGTTTTACTACGGCGTATCGTTGACGTACCCTATCCGCCCAAGTATCCGCTAGTGTACTTAAACAATCTGCTAAGGCTTCCTTACAGTCTGGGTTATGCTTACCCCCCATAGGGTCGTTTACAACCCAGTGTTGGCAGTCTTCATTGGTGGTTTCAGGATCATAAGCCTTAACTAACGTGTACTCTTCGTCGAGCGACGTGTACTCAGATACATTGAAGAAATCAAATGGATCGGAGATGACGGCCTCGCTCTCTATGTAAGCCTCTAACTCAGTTAAGGTATATATATCCTCCTCTACTTTGTACTCGTCCTGCCAGACAATACTATCTTCGAAGAGGGCTAGCGCTTGGGGGTTTACTCTATAATTCTCTAGACGGGTCACTTCTTCATCCCACCCGGTATCCGAAGGCCAAGTGGTCCTGAAGGTGGAGGGATGGTCTGGGTCTCCTATAATATCATCAAAGAACTCTAATAGAGTATCTAGGTCTGTCTCTCCACTGAAATCAGCTTCAAGCGCCGTATAAAACTCTGGGCAACCACCATAGTAGTCTAGGGTTTCTGAGTTGAATACCATCACGAAACTGCTCCATAAACATGTGAGTCTGAGCCACTAAACGTGCAGGAGTAGCTATTTAAGGCTACGGCCTTACCAGCAGCACCGCCGGTTCGATATGAGTCGCCTCCAGCAGCACCCCAACCGCCGCCGCCAGCACCACTAATTTTATAACTACCCGTGCCTGAATAGGTTGCACCTGGCCCGCCTTGGGTTTCAGCAGCACCGCCCTGCCCACCATCGGCATACAGGGTATCTGCGCTTCTTGTGGAAGAAGGGAAGTAACGGCCACCACCACCGCCTCCAGATGAATAGACAGTCCAGTTACCCTTCTCTGATGCCGCATAGGCGTTACTGCCTGAGCCGCCACCACCGTTACCCCCGTAACCGTGGTAATTGCCGTACTGAGAATGTGAGCCATCATTACCTAATGAACCACCAGCACCGCCGTTAGCATAGTGTCCATCACCACCATCGCCACCACCAGCACCGCCGCCACCGCCGCCGCATCTATTAGAGGACTGGTTCAAATGACCACCGCCCCCACCGCCACCGCCACCGCCAATATAGCCAGTGGTAGTTTTGATTATCACATTTGATCCCAAGCTGATTGCAACACCACCTGCACCGCCGTTTGTTGACGTGTGGCTATTTGCACCACCGTCACCACCAGCACCGCCCTTGCCCATGATGTTACCGTTGTTGATGATGTAAAGACCTTGTGGAAAAGACCCTATTGTCAAGGCAGGAGTAGACGTGGAGTCGGACCAGACGTAGATGCCTGAATTGATAGTAACAACCACAGGGGCTGTGCCATTCCATCCGGCGCTTGAAGCTAGAGTGTTTAAGTTTACTTCTTGTTGATTTGAAGATATTGTAAAAGACAGCCATAGCTGAGTTGAATTTAGCTTAACTTGACTAAGACCAGTACCGTTGAAGGTAGCAGAAGTGATAGTTTTAAAGTCTATGTCTTGACTCACCTCAGCCTCCCCATCATGTAGTAATAGTCAAAACGCCAGATGCTACCGAGAACGTAGCTCCTACAGGGCCTTGTGAACCTGTCGCACCTGTGGAGCCTGCTGGACCTTGTGGTCCTGTAGACCCTGTTGGGCCTGTGTTACCTGTGGCACCTTGAGGACCAGTGGCACCCTGAGGTCCGGTAGCTCCATCATCCCCATCGGAGCCATTAGAACCATTTGAGCCATTTGAGCCTGCGGCTCCTGTATTACCGGTCGGACCTTGTGAACCTGTTGCGCCCTGAGGACCAGTGGCACCCTGAGGTCCGGTTGCTCCATCATCCCCATCTGAACCCGCTGCACCTGTATTACCGGTCGGACCTTGTGGACCCTGAGGACCCTGAGGACCAGTGGCTCCAGTTGGGCCAGTCGCACCCTGAGGACCTGTTGCTCCATCATCCCCATCAGAACCAGCAGCCCCTGTCGCACCTGTTGAACCTTGAGGACCAGTATTACCAGTCGGACCAGTGGCACCCTGAGGACCAGTGGCACCCGTTGCCCCATCATCCCCATCTGAACCCGCTGCACCAGTGGCTCCAGTTGGACCTTGGGAACCAGTCGGGCCGGTTGGGCCTTCAAGATCAGTGTAGCTGCCCCAAGTGCCGTTAGGGTTCTTGAAGCGAAGTGATGTACTAGACCAAGCATGATCAGGTGCGGCCCCAGTTGAACCTGTAGAGCCAGTCGCCCCTGTTGGACCCGTGGGGCCTGTGGCACCTGCTGGACCCTGAGGACCGGTTGCCCCATCATCACCATCTGAACCCGCTGCACCTGTATTGCCAGTTGCACCCTGAGGACCAGTGGCTCCAGTAGCCCCATCATCACCGTCTGAGCCATTAGAACCATTGGAGCCTGCTGCACCAGTAGCACCAGTCGGGCCAGTTGCTCCTTGAGGACCTGTAGCGCCTGTCGGACCTGTGTCGCCTTGAGGACCAGTAGCACCAGTCGGACCTTGTGGACCCTGTGGACCGGTAGAACCTAATACGTCAATATCTTCTGCCAGCACAGGGATGAACACCTTAGCTGTCCCTGTGAGACTAAGCAGACTGCCTGTACTACTCTCCATCAATGTTCTTGAGAGAGTGGTCCCTGAAGACGTGTAGGTGCCTACCCCGATCTCCCAAGCACTTGCTTCTTCGATAACGTACCTAACAGAGTCTCCGTTAGATACCCCCGCATCAGCGAAAGACTGGTACGCTTCCTCAGCAGAGCCTAAGGTAACAGTACCAGTCCCTGTCGTGCTTGTGTTCATCCAAGCCCTATTAACTAATACAGTCATAGACTATCCTTAAGCAATAGTGAGGTCGATATTTCCTATAGAGAATTGTAGGCTATCTCCATCAGCGATAGTCTTAGCTGCCGTCAAGGCCCCATGCCAAAGGAGGTTTCCTGAGGTTGATGCGTCAAAGATACCTAAGTGCGTCACCGAACCCCAACTTCCGCCGGAGGCTGTAAAGGTTACCGCACCTGAGTTAGACGTTGTACCACCTGGGCTTGAACCAGCATTAAACGAAACGGACTCTCTTCCGTATCCGTTTCCAGATAGCTCTGTACCACCGCCTGAGTCTGAGGGTGCCGCTGTGTATAGAGCTACATACCAAGTAGTCGGACGAGTGGCTGACCCTGTGGTCATCATCCAATCCAGTAGTAGTTTTTCTGCGTAGTCTGATAGTGCCGCCATTTGTTTTCTCCTTTAGCTGTCCACCTTAAACCAAATATCTTGGTCTGATCCACCTGAAGGCGCTGATGTACTCACCGTCACCTTTTTAACAATACTGAAAATGTCAGTCCCCTCAATTTGAAGGCCTCCAGCATTTAGAATGTCATTACTATTCATGTCCAAGTCAGCCGACATACTGTTAGGACTGCTACCATCTCTTGAGACTGTGTTATCCAGGGAATCCCTAAGAGCCTCAAAGTTATTATTCAATTGAGTTGTCGAGGCATAACCAGAGGTAATAGTTGTTATAGTAGGTTTTTTAGCCATCAATGCACCTTTAACCCTAGTCTGTTAGCGTCTTCATCAAGAAGTTTTATGGCTTCCCTGTCCAAGTCTTCTTCTTCTTTTTCTCTCAGCTTCTTCTTAGCCTTTGAGGCAGTGTCTTTTTCAATCCACCCTCTGTCTAAAAGAAGTTTAGCCGCAGAGAAACTACTGCGGCCATTTGACTTCATCTCTTCAGCAATAGCTAGTATAGCCTCGGATTTGACTTTTACTTCCGCTTCTCTCCTCCACTTTGCCACATGGACCTTAAGTTGAGGGGCTTCTCTTATAACTTCCCATACGGGCCAACTTCCAAACACAGCAGTAGCAAAAGAATACTCAGTGGGGTCGTGAGAAACCAAACTACGATAAAGTTTATGAAGGGAGAGATAAGTCTTACCCTTTACTTCTATATCTTCTTCTTTCGTTGTGAAGATGACGTGAGTTGTGTCGGTGTACGATAGTTCATAAAATAAGGATTTAGTCCTTACAACACCTTTAATAGTCTTAGTCTTGTCTGGTCCAAATAGCATAAGGGGGTTCTCCTAGCAGTTATAAGGAGAAGTATAGCACAGGTAGAAAGGGGGTGTCAAGTCTTATTTTAGGGTATAGTTTAAATTATTTTCGGTAGAAGTGAAAATAGTTGTTGACAACATTGTCAAACATAGGTATAATTTCATTACCCCTTCCGGGGTTCCTATACACTTATCTATGTTCAAATGCTACATAAGTATATACCCGCCGAGGTATCACCTGTCAAGGGGTGGTGCCTCTTTTTTTTTAAGAGGTCATAATTTTTCCTAGAAAATATTCAGTTGTGTTGTACATATATAGGAACCCCCGAGACCCCCTGCTGGGGTAGCGCCACGATTTGAAATAAATATACCAGATGCGGGCGGAGGGGGGTCTGAGTTGGTATCGGCTACAAGTAGAGCTACTAATAACTTACCGTGCAGTATTCATTGTAGATTCTACACACTCTCGGCCCTTTTTTAATTCTATTTATACAGGCACACTTGACAGTCTATATCCGGTCTGATACTGATGGTTCATCGAAACAAACCGGAGAAATTGAAAATGACAAATACGGATGGAAAATGGAAAAGGGCTGGACCGAACGGTGAAGTCGAGGTTACAATAAAAGGTCGACGCTATATGGTCGAAAAGGCTTTAGACCATAACGAACGCCACAGTCGTACTTTGGGCAAAGCCGAGTATAAGATCATGCAGCGGAATGAGTGCAGTTCGGAGTGGGAGTGGGTTTGTACAGTTCAGGGCAAAGAATATGCTAAAGAACTTGTCATGCAGAGGTTGAAGGCGGTAAGACGAATTGTTGATGAAATCCTACGAGACAAGGCGCAAGACTACTAAACCAACAGCGGGGCTTCGACCCCGCTCAACCAAAGGATGAAAGCATGGCTTACAATAAATTGAGTACGTATAAAACTGCATGGACAGAAGACGGCAGCAATGGTTGTGTCATATATACCAACACAAAAGTAGTTGAGTGGAGCAAAGACACAGTAAAACTCAATTCTGGCGGTTGGGAAACTGTCACAACAAAAAGAAAGATGAACCAATCAAGTCACCAGTTTGGTCTAGGCTTTGGTGTATTCCAGAAGGACTATGTTTGGTATGTTGATACTCCACAGGGCGATACCGTTAAATATTTTGACGGCATGGAGATAGAAAGGTAATACAATGACCAGTTATCGATACGTAGTAATTACTTGCAGGGGCGGAATTGGTGGACATGACCACGGCTCTTGGACAGGCCACCCAGACAAAGAGGACGCCCTAGAATGCGCCGAAAGTGTCGGCGGCATACCCTACAAGGTGAAAATCAAGGGCGATAACCACGTTCTGAAACAAGTCAAACGGGAGGCGAAAAAATAATGGTTTTACCTCTATTAGGATTAATCGGCGGCATTGAGATAGAAAGGTAATACAATGATTGATGTAAAGTATGGTGTATCTTGCGATGGCTTTGGTGGTTTAATTGAACAACCTAAGTTTGAAGGATTAGATGTTAGGGTCTTTCAGATCTTGGATAGTGGGCATGTAGTATGGCGAAACTTCCATGAATGGCAGAGCCACGGCGAAAGAGCTAGAACCTATGGTTGTAATATGGAAGCCGCTGATTTTAGTTTGGGTTGATTTATTGGTGACACTCTGATAAGGGTGTCACTAAATAAACCAACCAGAGGAGGATAAAATGACTAAAGAAATTAATGTAGTGGCGATAGCAGCCGAGATCGCTGACGAATGGTTACAACTTGTGATTAATGAGTATGCCTATACCACGGCAGAGAACGGTGATCAGGTCTATACTGAAAAAGCACAAGACTTGTTTAATCAAATAAATGATCATGTTACTGGAATAGTTGAGGAAAATATGTATGGCTGAACAATGTAAAGGTAAGGTTCTATCCCTGTATGATTATACTGGAGTTGCCGTGACGCCTTGGGCCAAAGCTGGACACGAGTGTTATTGTTACGACATCCAGCATGATCCTGATGATGTGAAAGAGAAGCATTTTCCTAGTGGTGGTGTTATTTACTACGTGTATGCCGATTTACATGCTTGGGAAACTATTTGCTCACTTTTTAACGCTTTCGAAAATGAGAACTTAGCATTTGCTATGGCGTTTCCCGTTTGTACGGATATGGCAGTGAGCGGGGCAGCACATTTTGCCACCAAAGCAAAGAAAGACAAGTACTTCCAATATAAGGCAGTTAGATATGCCGTTTGGTGCGCTGGACTATTTGATGATTTAGAAGTGCCGTATTACATTGAAAATCCAGTTTCTGTATTGGCTACCAAATGGCGCAAACCTGACTATAACTTCCACCCCTACGAATACGGTGGATACATCCCTTACGATGAAGCAAAGCACCCTCGGTGGCCTGAGTACATCGCACCATTTGATGCTTACCCAAAGAAAACTTGCCTGTGGACAGGTGGTGGCTTCAAAATGCCAACTAAGGTAGCTGTTGATGTACCAAAGGGATACTCTACCCAGCACAAAAAGCTGGGCGGTAAGTCAGCCAAGACCAAGAACATCCGCAGCGCAACGCCCCGTGGCTTCGCTGAGGCTGTATTTGAAGCAAACCAATCACGCCGACAAATTCAATAACCAACGTAGGAGCATTGCTATGCAAACAATAACTGAAATGAACAGAACCAACGCTAAGTTGGTTAGAGTAATCCTTGAGGATAGACTTCCTTCCATACTTAAAGAGCATGGATTGAGTTTTGAGTTAGGTAACGCAAGATATGATGATGATGGAGTGAAATTTACAGGTTTTAAAATATCTGTGAAAGGTGCTTTATCCGAGGCAGAAAAAGCATTAAGAGATGAACTTCAAACTAGAGATAGAATGAAGTTTAAGATGTTGGACCAAAGCAAAATAGCCGAGCTTGATGGTATGGATATTTCGCTCGTTGGTTTTAAGCCAAGAGCAAGAAAAAAACCTTTCATAATCCAAGACCTAAATTCCGGTAACCAATATGTGATTGGAGAGAAACTAGCTGAAAGGTTATTTAAGAGTGATGCTAGAGAGGAGTAAGTATAGAATGTGGGGACTACTTAAAGAGGACGGTTTGTGGTGGTGTTCGAGTCCGAATGTTGAAGGCTGGATAGGCCCGTTCAACACTCGGTCTGAGGCTCTAGACTGGCACAGGGCTGATGATAAAAGGACTATGGATCAATGAGTATGTGTGGAGAGATTGAAAATACAAAAGCAGAGATCGAAACTTGGGAGTACAGGGCGAAGAAACTCCGAGAAAATCTTCTCAATTTGTGGGTTAAAGAATGTGACAATGTAATTGATCCAATTGTCTGTGTTACTTTTGAAGAACTGCGGCACATAGACAAGGTGCTTGCCGACTTACGGCGGCGGCTTGAAAACTTGGAGAGGTGAGGGGCATGTACTTACATAGAGTAGGGTGGGCACTGTCTGTGCTGTTTAATGTTGTATTGGGTGGCTCAGTATACCAGCCTTTTTCAGCACGAAACTGGCAGTGGAAGCGGGACGGCAAGATAAATTTAGTGTGGTTGATAGACTTGACCACAAGCAAGGGTCACTGCGCTCGGTCTTGGGCTTGGTGGCGGCCAACAGTTAAATAGGAGGATGGACTATGAATATTAAGACAGCAAGAGAATGCGGCGCAGAGGATGCACGTCTGGGCCTACGTTGTAAGCCCCGATATGAGGAGGATAGTGTCTCTTACTGCTTTCTCTCGGACGATCAAGTGAGGCAATACCTAATTGCATATGACTTCGAAGAGTTGGATGCCGCTGGCCTGGTTGACTGGTACAAATATGATTGACCTGACGTCAAGTGAAGTAGTAGTTGACAATTCTGAAATACTTTGTATAATAAAAGGGAGGCTTCCGAAATGGATATACTATGACCAGACTAGAAAGAACAGACAAACTACCCTGCCCGTTTGAGGACTGTGGCTCAAGTGATGCCTTCGCTTGGTATCACGACCAAGATAAGGGCCATTGCTACTCATGTGGTAGTGACTATCCATACCATAAACGTAGTCGTCCTATCATTAAGGGGATAGCTGATAGCTACGATGATAATATCTTTGACGAAGGAGAGACTATGACCACTAAACCTGAGGCTGTTGTTCAGCCTATCCTTACCCCTATGTATCGAGCAACAAGGGGTATAACTAAAGAGACGATGGAGAAGTACGGGGTACAGACCTTTGTCAACTTAGTTAATAATGAAGATGTCAAGCATGAGTACCCGTACACAACAGGTAAAAAGACAAGGATATTGCCGAAACAGTTCTTTACTTCTACTGGCTTTAGCGGTGACGAATTGTTTGGGATGGACAAGTTTAACTCTGGCTCGGCTAAGGCAATCACCATCACAGAAGGTGAGATGGATGCTATGTCTGCCTACCAGATGCTAGGTAGTAAGTATCCTGTTGTTGCTCTACCCTCTGCTACTCCGAGCAGACGTATGTTGGAGAAGGTGCGGGAGTACCTATCATCCTTTGATAAGATTTATTGTAGTTTTGATAGTGATGGTAAGGCAGACCATCTTGCCGAGAAGCTGGCTGGTATCTTCCCCAACAAGGTATACAAGGTACCACACACCAAGTTCAAGGATGCTAATGAGTTCCTTGTTGCTGGTGCTGAACATGAGTACCGCAATAGCTGGTGGTCTTCATCCAAGATGAAGCCAGACAATGTACTCTGCACCAAGGATGATTTTCTCTCCCTCTACCGTGACACTCCTGACTATGAGGTGTTTGCTACTGGACTGGATGAACTGGACAGTAAGATGATGGGTATTCACAAGGGTGCATTCACTGTTGTCCTCGCTGAGACAGGGATTGGTAAGACAGAGTTCTTCCGCTACCTTGAACACCAGTGTATCACTACTACCAACTACAGCCTTGCCTTTTGTCATGGCGAGGAGTCACAACTACGGGGTATTCTAGGTCTCTTCTCCTACAACCAGGATAAGAACCTGATCCGCAAGGACAAGGTGCAGGAGCTAGGGTACGAGGAGAAGTACGTCGAGTTCATTACAGATATGACATCAGGTGAACGGGTGTACCAGTTTGGCATCCCTGTTGGCACCGATGTAGAGGGTATCGTGGATCAGGTACGGTTCCTTGCGGTTGGTATGGGTATTGACTTCATCTTCATGGAACCTATTCAGGACTTTGTTACTGCCCGTAGCACCAGTGAGAAGGAGGCCATGCTTACTGAGTTGACAACACAACTCAAACGTCTGGCTGTTGAACTGAATGTGGGTATCATCATCATTGCACACGCCAACAAGGAAGGCGAGGCTAAGTACTGTGCCTCTATTGTACAGGGCGCAGCCTTTGAGATCGTACTCAAGAGGGATACACAGAACCTTGACGAGACTGTAGCTAACACCACTTTTGTCTACGTTGGAAGGAAGAACAGAACAGGAGGAGGATCAGGCTTTGGCGGGGCAATGTATTTTGATTATGAAAAGTTCACCCTTGAACCTACTGCTATCGAACCACCGGAGGACACATGACAACCGTTGTAATGGACATAGAGACCGAAAGTCTCACGCCATCCCACATTTGGTGTATCTGTACCCTTGATGTGGATACAAAGGAGGAAAGGACATTCTATAATCCTACCTCTGTCCCAGAAGAGAAGGAAAAGTTCAATGACTTTTGCCGTAATGTCGATAAGTTTATTCTACATAATGGAATCGGTTTCGATGTACCAGTTATCCGTATTCTTCTTGACTCACCCATAGACAATGATCAGGTGGTGGATACCTTGGTTATCTCTAGGTTTAAGGACTACTTGATAGATAGGTCCGTGCCTCATACTTCTTCATTGTATCCCTATCGACATAAGCATTCGCTTGAAGCATGGGGTGAACGTCTTGGTTATAAAAAGACCAGTTTCAAGGCGTTTGACAAACTATCTCCTGAACTGGTTGACTACTGTACTCAGGACGTGAGGGTGACGTACCGTCTTTATAAGAAGTTGTTACCTACTCTTCGAGATAAGACACAGGCCCAGGCACTAGAGGTAGAACATAACATTCAATGGTTGTGTGAACGAATGACAGACAACGGCTTCTGTTTCAGAGAGGACGAGGCAGAAGAGATACTAGGAGATGTAGTAGACAGGAAAGAGAGCCTTGAGGCTGAGATGCAAAGGGCTTTCCCGCCTAAGTTACAGCAAGTACATCAGGTAACACATCGTATAGCTAAGGATGGTAGGGAGTTTGTCTCAGTCACTAAGAACAAACAGAGGTATCCTATCCATACAGTAAAGGATGGTATGTTGTTGTGTTATGATTACGTTTCGTTCAACCCTGCCTCACCGAAGATGCGGATCGACCGAATGTGGGAGGCCGGATGGGAGCCAGTGGACAAAACGAAAGGACATATTGAGTATGAGAGAACAACCAGACCTTTTTGATGTTAAGACCTGTAATAAGTGTGGTGAGACTAAACCCTTCTCGGAGTTTTACAAACGCAAGTGTACTTGTAAGTGTTGTATAGCAGAGTATGATAAAGCCTACCGTCAAGAGAACAAGGAGAGGATAGCAGGGTATATTAAAGCCTACCGTCAAGAGAACAAGGAGAAGATAGCAGAGCAAATGAAAGCCTACCGTCAAGAGAACAAGGAGAAGATAGCAGAGTATGATAAAGCCTACCGTCAAGAGAACAAGGAGAGGATAAGAGCAAACGAGAAAGCCTACCAGCAAGAGAACAGGGAGAAGATAGCAGAGCAAAAGAAAGCCTACCGTCAAGAGAACAAGGAGAAGATAGCAGAGCGAGAGAAAACCTACCGTCAAGAGAACAAGGAGAGGATAGCAGGGTATAAGAAAGCCTACCGTCAAGAGAACAAGGAGAAGATAGCAGAGCGAGAGAAAGCCTACCGTCAAGAGAACAAGGAGAGGATAGCAGGGTATAATAAAGCCTACCAGCAAGAGAACAAGGAGAAGATAGCAGAGATAAGGGCTAGGAGGAGAGCAGTGAAACGTAGTGCTGTTCCTAAGTTCCTCCGTAACTGCCCTCTTGAAAAGCAGAGGCTAGTCTCTATTTATAAACTAAGGGACATCTTCTCTAAGGCCACAGGAGAGCAGTACCATGTAGACCATATGTGGCCTTTGACTGATGGTGGCCCCCACTGGTCCGGTAACTTACAACTCCTACCAGCACAGGAGAACCTAACTAAACATGCCAGTGTCTGTCCAGACATAAAGGCAACAGTAAAGGAGGCACTAAGGAATGCAAGACAGAGGTACAAAGTTCAAGAGATACGGATGGAAGTGTAACGAAACTAACCTCAACACACTTCCCGACGATGCCCCCGCTGGTGCCCACCACCTAGCCGAGTGGCTGACCCTAGAGGGTAGGCGTTCCTCGCTTGTCGAGTGGTTAGGTCAGTTAAAGGATGATGGTAGGATACATGGTAAATTCTCCCATATAGGGGCTTGGACTGGACGTATGGCTCATAGCAAACCTAACCAAGCAAACATACCTGCCGCCTTTCCTGGCACACCTAGAACTGCTGTAGAGGCTGTCAAGGCTAAGTACGATGGACGTATGAGGGGGTTGTGGCATGTGCCTGAAGGTAGTTGGTTGGTGGGTACTGACGCCGAGGGTATACAGCTAAGGGTATTGGCTCACCTGATGAAGTCAGAAGAGTATGTTCACGCTATTGTGTCGGGCAGGAAAGAGGATGAAACAGACATCCATAACCTGAATCGAAAGGCCTTAGGTATGTCTCACATTACACGGGATATGGCAAAGACGTTTATCTACGCCTTCCTACTGGGGGCAGGTAACGCAAAGGTTGCTGAGATACTAAGGGTCACCCCTCGTGAAGCAGCACAGGCAGTTGAAAACTTCCTACATTCTATCTCTGGTCTAGCTCGGCTTAAAAACAGAACTATCCCTGTCATAGCAAAGGTAGGTTGGTTCACTGGGTTGGATGGCAGAAGGGTGCCAGTACCTAGTCAACACAAAACACTGGCAGGTATGTTACAGAATGGCGAGGCTACTATTATGAAACATGCTGCACTACAGTGGACAAAGCAAGCAGACAAGGCGGGGTTTGACTACAGGTTAGTTACTTGGCCCCATGACGAATGGCAAACAGAAGTGAGAGGAGAGAGAGAAACAGCAGAAAAATTAGGTGACATCCAACGTCAATCAATTGTTGACACTGGGAAAAACCTTGCTATAATGTGTCCTCTAGCTGGTTCCACCGACATTGGAACAAGTTGGGCTGAAACTCACTAACTGGATCAACCACGATCCTATCAATCAAAAAGGAAACGATATGTCGAAGTTTACTACCGTCACTACCACTGGTCCCGTCCGTTGGGCTAGGGTGTTTGAAGAAAACCGTGACCTCCACGGCTACCAAGGGCAGGCTGAGGTAACAGAGGGTGAATACTCTATCCTCCAAATCCTGTCACAGGAGGAGTATCAGAAGCTGGTTAATGCCAACTCACAGAAGCGACCTAAACAGAAGCTGCTGCTGAATGAGCAATTGATTGGCATTCAGTTCACACGTCCACACAAGGTCCAGCTTTCGGATGGTACTGTAATCACGAAGGCCGGAGGACAGCCCGTAGTCAAGCACCCTGACGGGACTGCATGGGACTTTGAAGAGGATGGCACTATTGGTAATGATAGTGTCTGCGAAGTCAAGAGCCTTATCTCTAGAGGTAAGACACATGACGGAGAGACCTATCACCGTACATCTCTGATGGAGGTTACAGTCCTTGAGCATGTAGTCTTTGAACCTGAAGAAGAAGCGGCATAAGGAACAGACCTGTGGGGGATACAAAAAGGAGACCTAATCCTATGGCTAAGGACTTAAGGCAACCTAAGTACCGCCCGCAGGTCATACCTAACAAAAAGAAGAAGCTGCCGAGAAAGGAAAAACACAAATGAGCAAACCACTTAACAGGCTTCAAGACTTTGGGTACTACCAAGAGTTTGATAGAAACGATCCGTATGAAGGGCAAGGCACCTGTGATCAAGGAAAGGGCAGTGGTTACCTCTGGAAAGAACAAGAACCTGATGCAGTAAACCAACCTCCTCATTATGGTGACGGTACTATAGAATGTATAGACTACATGAAAGATAACATGGACACTGTTATGTTTATGGGGTACCTTGAGGGAAATACAAAGAAGTACCTCCATCGTTTCAGGTATAAGGGAAAGCCTATGTTAGACTTAAAAAAAGCCCGATGGTACTTAGATAGGTTAATAAAGGAGTATGAAAATGGCTGACATTAAGACACTAGTAGACGATCTTTACTCAGTACTAGAAGGTAGAGGCGGATGGACAGGGGCGAGAGGGAGTGCTATGGGCAGTACAATATCTCTCCTCGCTAATAAAAGGTTTAGTAATCCCCAAGAACCCAGACGTTACCTATCCTTATCTAGTGTAGGCTCTGACTGTAAGCGTAAACTTTGGTACCGTATTAACAGCGATGATAACCAGGAGACCCCTAAAGGGGCAGACCTGTTGAAGTTCTTTTATGGAGACATGATCGAAGAGTTAGTTATCTCTCTGGTCATAGCATCGGGGCATGAAGTCAGGGGCCTACAGGACCGTCTTGATTGTTTCGGCATCAAAGGTCATAGAGATTGTGTTATTGATGGCATGACTGTTGACGTTAAGTCAGCCTCACCCTTTGCCTTCCAGAAGTTTAAGGAAGGTAAGTTGGAGTACGACGATCCCTTTGGGTACCGTAGTCAGTTATCTAGTTATGTGGCGGCAGCAAAGGATGATCCCCTTGTAACCGATAAGACACACGGGGCCTTTCTCGTTGTCAACAAGGTCAACGGTGAGATTGTACTTGACGTACACGATATGACTGAAATGATTGACAATAAACCTAAGGAAATCCAAGAGGCTAAGGACATGGTAGCCGGACCTATGCCTACTACTCGCCTTGACCCTGTGCCTCAGTACAAAGACTCACCTAACACTAAACTTTGTATGTCTTGTTCTTTCTGTTCACATAAAGAAGAGTGTTGGCCTGAGGCCCGTACCTTCCAGTATAGTAAAGGTCCGGTCACTTTAATTGATGTTGTAAGTTTACCAAGGGTACCGGAGGTACTATGAAAACCTCTAGTGCAAAAGCTAAAGGACGTAGGCTTCAACAAACGGTGAGGGACAAGATACTGTCCTTGTTCCCTACATTAGAACTTGACGTGGACGTCAGGTCTGCTATAATGGGGGAAACAGGGGAGGATATTAAACTATCTAAAAAAGCTAGGGAAGTCTTTCCTTACTCAGTGGAATGTAAATCAATGGCTAAGGTTGCGGCGTACACCTACTACGAACAAGCCAAGGCCAACACCCCAGCCGGAGCTAGACCTCTAGTGGTCTTCAAAGCAAATCGTCAGAAGCCAATGGCTATGTTAGACTTAAATCACTTTATGGAGTTGTTTAATGATAAAGGTACATAAGATAGTCGAAGAACCTCACGAAGACCCTTATGAAGATGATGGTATCTGGTCTGTAGTTGCCCTGGCAGAAGGTGACGAAGAGGACATGTTCCAGATAGTCATTAGGTTTTGTGACCTTGACTCTGCCTATAAGTTCACAACCCACTTTAAGAAAAGCATCGAACCTATTCTTTTAGATGAAAATACTGGAATGGTGGGGTCAATATGATGTTTGACTTCGAGTCAAAGTTAAATGCCTTGGTAGATAATTACGGTCTCGGTCTGTTAGTCAAGCAGAGCGATATTGAAGAGAGGGTGCTGGTTAAGTTTATGATAGACGAGGGTTACCTTGACCTTGACGATTATTTCTTCTTAGATGTAGAGATGGAAGAGTGGGAAAGGATGGAGGAATGAGTATTTATTGGATCACAGGAGGCGTTAGGTAATGCGTGTAAACGGAGAAACGGAAGACAAGACTTTTGGGCCGACACTACCTATCTCAGAAGAGATACACAAGATGAAGTACAGAGGCCCTAACGAGGGATTTAAGGAAGCGGTAGTCCGTCAAGCTAATGCCTTAAAGGATAGCGAGGAGCATTTTCTAAAACTAAAAGAAATTTTTGGGGAGCAGAGGTTTCTCCCTGCTGGTCGGGTACAGTCGGCTATGGGAGCGGCAAGGATTGTCACACCTTACAACTGCTTTGTGTCCCGTACTGTTCCAGACAGTATGAATGGTATCATGGAGGCAGCAAAGGAAGCGGCCCGTACCATGCAGCTAGGGGGAGGGATTGGCTATGACTTCTCTACACTACGTCCTAAAGGGGCATTAATCCGTAGCCTCGACAGCCGTTCCTCCGGCCCTATATCTTTTATGCAAATCTTTGATGCAGTGTGCAAGACTATTGCCAGTGCAGGGCACCGCAGGGGCGCTCAGATGGGTGTGCTTAGGGTAGACCATCCTGACATTGAAGAGTTTGTAAGAGCTAAACAGAATAATACAGAGCTAACACAGTTTAACATCTCAGTAGGGATTACTGACCCCTTCATGGTGGCAGTAGAAAACGATGAAGACTTTGACCTTGTGTTCGAGGGTAGGGTGTACAAGACTATCAGGGCGGCAGCTTTGTGGGACGAAATACTTAGGGCCACATGGGATTGGGCAGAGCCTGGAGTACTCTTTATTGACCGTATGAATAAGAAGAACAACCTACATTACTGCGAGACTATCGCCGCCACCAATCCTTGTGGTGAACAACCGTTGCCGCCTTACGGTGCCTGTCTTCTAGGTTCCTTTAACTTGACTAAGTATGTATGTCTTAAAGACAAAGAAGAGTGTTGGCCCGGAGAACAGGTATTTGACTATGACCAGTTTATCCACGACATCCCTCATGTTGTAAGGGCTATGGATAACGTAGTTGACAGAGCCACATACCCTTTACCTGAACAAGAGAAAGAGGCGAAAGATAAAAGGAGGATGGGGCTAGGTTTAACTGGTGTAGCTAATGCTATTGAGGCTCTTGGTTACCCCTATGGCAGCCATGAGTTTATGGGCGAGCTTTCTCAGATTATGTTTACACTCCGTAATACAGCTTATCGAACCTCTGTTGCCTTGTCGCTGGAGAAGGGATCATTCCCTCTGTACTCCGAAAGGATGCTTGACTCAGAGTTTTGTAAGACGCTACCTGACGAGATAAGGGGGCTGATAAGAATGTATGGTATACGAAACAGCCACCTACTTTCTATCGCTCCTACGGGAACCATATCCTTGAGTGCTGATAATGTGTCGAGTGGTATTGAGCCAGTATTCTCCCACTCCTATGACAGAGTTATTAACACCCTTGAGGGTCAGGTGACGGAGACTGTAACCGACTACGGGTATAGGGAGTTTGCCGTTAGAGGCCGTACAGCCAATGAGTTATCCGTCTTCGACCATGTACGGGTGCTGAACTTGGCTTCAAAGTACGTTGACAGTGCCTGTAGTAAGACATGTAATGTAGGTGATGATGTTACTTGGGAGCAATTCAAAGATGTATACATGCAAGCCTACAAGGGCGGTGCCTCTGGCTGCACAACATTTAGGGCTGGCGGGAAAAGGTATGGTATCCTGTCTGCCAACTCAGCAGAAGATGTAGTAGAAGAACCAGAAGAGGAGGAAAATAACTTTATTGACGAAGGAGCAGCTTGCTACTTCGATACTTCAACCGGACTAAGAACTTGTGAATAGGAGAAAACACAATGCAAAATTTTAACATTAAGAAGTACCTGCCTATCATTGTGATAGGGGTAATCGCCCTTATGATATTTGGTAGTCTGTTCAACTAAACCCTTCTCTCCCTAGCTCAACTGGACAGAGCATCTGACTTCTAATCAGAAGGTTGTAGGTTCGAGTCCTACGGGGGAGGCCAACAAGGAGCCTACTATGGTAGCGGTAAGAAAAAAGTTTAGTCGTAGAGACTACGAAGCGTTTGATGGACCTGCTAAGGACGCTTTGACTCGCCTTCTAAAGACAAGGGGCCACAAAATCTTAGACACTTCTGAAACCTACTACGCAGACGTTGTATCTACGAAGGGTGGCTACACCTATCACAGTGAAGCAGAGGTTAAAGTATCTTGGAAGGGGCCTTGGCCTGAGAGTTGGGGAGAGATAAGAATACCAGAAAGAAAAAACAGACTGATAAAAAAACATAAGGATGAAGCCAAACTACTTACGTTGTTAAATTTCTACGTCTTCCGAAAAGATTTTAAACAATGTTGGCGGATAAAGGGTACCGCCTTAACCGAGGACCGTATTAAAGAACCAGCCCAACCTCATTCCCGCCATCTTAATAAGGAAACAGGGGGCAGGAAGAGACACATACTTAAGGGTGAGTTGTTCTACCATATACCCTATCCTGAAGCTGAACTAATAAATCTCTAAGAAGAGGAGAGAAAGATGCTAAGACTGCTTGCCGCATTAGCTTGTTTTACTTTACTACATAGCCCCACACAGGCGGGGGTGACTTACGACAAAGAAACAAAAATCGTGTCACTGTACGGGGTTACTAACTCTGTACAGTGGGTGAGATTGAATACCATACTAGCGACCAATGAAGTCAGGGGCCTCCGTATGCAGGGGCCAGGTGGTGACTTCTACGCTGGCCTATCCTTAGGTCGGCTTATCCGCCGAAATAAACTAATAGTGACTGTCCCAAAGGGTACCACCTGTGCTTCTGCCTGTGCTTATGCTGCCTTAGGTAGTCCTCTTATATACACAGACGGGAAGTTAATCATACACAGGGGCTACTACAGGATGATGCCTACGATGATTACCGTTGACGAGTTTGCCCGTCTGACTAGTTCAAGCCACCATGACGGAACTAAGTATCTTATTGAGATGGGCTTTACCTTTAACTTTGCAAAGTCCGTTATAGCTGATACATCCCCTTGTCGTTTCCTTGACTTAGGCAGTACAGACTTTATCAAACAACTGCGGGACAACGATCCCTTCTCTGTCAAACCTAGACTAGCCATGAAAAGGGTTAATAAATGCAATGGGTAGGTTTTGGACAACAAAGAAGTGGGCCGTATGGGCTTACTTTGGGGCTGTCTTTATACTAGGGGCTATGTGGTACCAAGTCCAACTAGACGTAAAGATAAACGAGTGGTTTGGTACGTTCTACAACATGATACAGAGGGCCTTGACGGAACCTAATTCTGTTACTCTGCCGGAATACTTCAAAGAACTACTCAGCTTTGGTAAGATAGCAACAGTCTATATCTCTGTTGTTCTTATCCTATCTTTCTTTACCTCCCACTGGCTATTCCGTTGGAGAACGTCTATGGTCGAATGGTACCATTCAGTCTATAGCAAGGTATCGCATATTGAGGGTGTGGCCCAGAGGGTTCAGGAGGACACAGTTAAGTTCTCTCGACTGATGGAGAACTTGGGGGTGGCGTTAGTAGAGAGTGTGATGATCCTTCTGGCCTTTGTACCTGTGTTGTGGGGTTTATCATCAGGTCTCACGACTACCTTCTTTGGCGGCTGGCAGTACGGACTAATCTTTTCTGCCGTTGTCTGGAGTGTGGGGATCACCTTAGCCCTATGGTTAGCAGGTAGGTTCCTTAACCTTGTTGGAGTTGAGTACGACATTCAGGCAAGGGAAGCCGCTTACCGCAAGGTTCTAGTCAAAGCAGAAGACGGAGAGGTGAAACCTAAGACCTTTGCTGATTTATATAATGACGTACAGTCAATTCACTTCACCAACTATTTTAGGTATCTATGGTTTAATGTTGTTCGCCTAGCTTGTCTTCAAGCTAACGTACTAGTGGGTTACGTTGTTCTTGCACCAACCATAGTAGCAGGAATTATTACACTAGGTACTATGCAGCAAATACTGAGGGCATTCGGTAGGGTGGAGGGCAGCTTTATGTACCTCTTCAAGTCGTGGCCTACTGTGATTGAACTGCTGTCTGTGTGGAAACGTCTATATGAGTTTGAGAAGGAGATTTAACCCTTTCGCAGTACACTTTATACTCTAAGGTAGTCGATGTCTTTAGCACCTCATTTACCCTTTCAACCCAAACTAAACACTCTTCTTCTGTCTTAGCTTCTCGCTCCCCCCATCCGTCTAGTTGCACCCAAGCAGCGTTGACTAGGAAGAGGATAACAATGGTTGTCTTCACTCTTTTCTCTTAATAACCAGGCCCCTGAACGGAGCTATGATACCCCTCCCTATCTCCTTAGGTGACGGGAGTACCCACCCTAGTATAAGCAGCAACATGTACCAGAGGGGTACATCGTTGTTCAAAATCGTCACAGTACCACCGTTGTCTATTGTAGTGTTCTCAGTCTGGTTAGCCTCCACCTGAGACACCGCTTGAGTGTTCTCTTGACCTGCCTGCACATTTGCAGCTACGTTAGGGCCACCACCTGTCAGGAGAGATAGAGGCCCTCCTCCACAGGCAGATAGTAGAAGTATTAGTGATAAAGAGATTACATACTTCATTTGGATTTTCCACTAAGCAGAGCTATTGCAAGGCTATTAGAAAGCCTGTAGGCTCCAACCCTAGATGGAAGTTTAACACCGGAGTCTACTAGGTACTTTTTCATACCCTTCTGGTCATTGGTGTAACCTGCTGCTACGAGGGCAGCCCCTACTGTTTCAGCCTCCTTGTCGTACAAGTCCTGCGCACCTGACCAACCCGAATAGGTTACCCCATCCTTTTCAATAGACCAGTTCTCCCATGTTTTTTTAGCATCCTTTTCAGTGAAACCACCGTAGATAACCCAGTCACGTAGCCTTTTACCAGAACCTACGGAGAAGTAGTTAGGTCTATCTAGCCCTTGGGCCTTGCTGTACTCCCACAGGATTCTGGCCCCTTCTCCAGCCTGTTTATGTGTGGATACTTCCATCTGCCCTACTACGTCTTCTGGGTTCAGGCCGTGTTTTTTGATAAGGTAGGGAAGGAACCTAACACCGGAGTCAATCTGCTTCTGTGTGATAGCTCCATCGTTACTTCCCACAAATTCTATACCTATAGTATTAGAGTTACCTATATCTCCTTGGTTCCAACCACCACCTGCATGAGCGCCGTATACGGTGCCTTCCATAAACTGCTCAACAGTCCCATCAGGCTGTACAGCATAGTGTACCCTCAAACCTCTGTTCTTCACAGCCCCAAAAACATCTGAACTAGAGCTACCTGTGTGGTGTACCATAATAGACGTTGGTGCTATTTTCC
>Ga0208013_1000209_pt1 | contig 38644 bp, 54 predicted proteins | sample 16_taG_FD_184091 | JGI IMG/M metagenome (GOLD analysis project Ga0208013, IMG submission 184091) | Marine viral communities from the Subarctic Pacific Ocean - 16_ETSP_OMZ_AT15313 metaG (SPAdes) (version 2) | ecosystem: Environmental > Aquatic > Marine > Oceanic | place: Pacific Ocean | collected...
TTATCGGATAATACAGGTGCTTTTGTTTCTTCTCCTTCTTCGTTGTATTCGCCTTTCTCTATGACTATATGTCCTAGCTTAACTATACAATGTTTATGTGTTGGATATTCATTACCTTCGTGAGTAGCTACTCCTAAAGCAGTTATCTTTTCTTCAGCTTGTTGTAAGCTATCAAATTCGTATTTTCCTATTCTTTTTTTCATATTATTATGTTGTTAATGCTATTAATTCTGCATCTGATAATGCTTCTTTATATACTTTTATTGCTTTGCATTTTCCGTAGAAGTATTGTGTAGTACCCGAGTAACCCGCAAAACTCAACACACTTAAAGTATTTGCAGAAAATGTACTACCAAGTGTATCAGTATCAACTTCTACGCCATTTACCCATAATGCAAAATCATTCAATTTATACTTAAATGCAATTTTATTAAATTGAGTTATATTGCTTACACTTACATCTGCGTTTACTTGTGTACTGTTTGATGATATTAAAAAATATTTAATTTTATTGGATGCATTATCAAAACCAATAGCCATTCTATTATTAGTAGTTCCATCTGACATAGTTATTCTTCTATCTGTAGAATCATCTGCTAGTGCAGCAATCTCTGCATAAAATACTCCCTCCTCACTATTAAAATCAGCAGACGTACCTGCACTATTACAAGTTTCTGCATCTCTTGTTACTGTTGTACCTGCTGTTGGTATATAACTTGTAGCATAGGATAGTGCTTCTACTTGTGCGCCCCATATATACATTTCTTCTGTATCTTGCAAATCTCTTACTATCTGAACCTGTATGCTAGTACCTGAAGTTGTTGTAAATGACCCTTCTATTCTAACCCATTCCGAAGTACTTAGAGAACTTCCGTAAGTTTGAGATAATAAACTGACTGAATTATCATTATCCCATATTGAAATTTTAGGATTAACTGCATCTATGTTTTTAGTATAAAAGCTAACAGTATAATCTGTAGTAGCAGACAAAGTAAGAGTGTCTGTTATTTTTGCATAATCAGCAGTTGAAGTTAATTTTGTAGCATTATTAGTTCCGTCAGGACTTGTTGTTGAGTTTAACGTAACTGTTATATCATTTTTAGTCCAATCACTTTGACTAAAATCCTCACTATAAGTAATAAGATTAGTACTAGCAGGTTCTAAAAGTAAATGACCATCTGTATCGTCTAAGAAGTCAATACGAGGAGTGTCTTCTATAGGGGTAAGGTCTTGAACTGATATGTTTGTTACTGAACCTATAAAAGAAGCGTCAGCCATAAGGGTAACCCATTGATTTCCACCCGCAGTAAATTGTTGGGTGTATGTTCCACTTGCACTTCTTGACACTGCTCCCGCACTTGTACCGCCTAAATAAATTAGTACACTTCCTGAAGTGTATGAAGTAACAGTATAAATTACTTGGTATTGCTTTCCTAAAACAATTCCACAATCTTGATACATTATACTATTAGACACTTGTGTACCATCACAACTTGCTATACCATCTCCTAAACTCCAACCTGTACCTAAAGTCCAATCATCATCAGGGTCTACTTGTTTTACTGATATATCAGATATTGTAACTACTTGACCTGTTCCTATTGAGTCTATTTTAATAAAACACCCTGAAGTACTTTGAGCAGTCATATATACGGTTTCTGTTATAAAACTTGTACTGCTCGTTTCTTGGGTATATAAACTACTTACACCATCCCAAAGCCTAAATTTTACATTACCTGTATTTACTTTAAATGTAATAGATATTTTGTATCTTACTCCTACCACAAGATTAGTAGGGATTGCGTAAGACGAATTAAAATAAGCATACCCTCCTCCCGAATCATCAACATAGGTTATGATTGTATTGCCAACATCATAAGTAACAGTATTATTAGGATATTCGTGAAATTTGAAAGCCTGATTAGTATTTTCAGTACGAACAGCTAACTCAGAACCCTCAGCATACGTAGGTAATACACCATATAAAGTTCCTGCCTTATATCCGTTAGGAGTTACTACAATACTTACATCATCTAATAATAAACTCATACTATATTATTTAAAATTGTTAATTGTGATTCTAAACAAGCTTTAGATTCAAAGTTACCACCATCAGCAACAACTCTAGATTCAAGGTCATTTGCCATCTCTTGAGGAGGTGTTAAAACTCCCACACTCTCTAGTGATATACTTAAAACTATAGCTACTCCACTTGTAACTCTTATTGAACTAACATTTGACATACATGTACCTGATGGAACAGTTAAAGATAATAGAGGAGTTGGGTCTACTTGCCCATCTATAGTTATAGTTCTTATACTGCTCTCAACAGGAAATTCCAATCTATAAAAATTTCCAGTTATAGTACCATCTGATGGAACAATTATAGTTTGAGTTCCATTACCCGTCATCTGCCTTAATTCATTATATAATGGTATATCCATTTACTTTATTTTTTAAACTAAATATTTTAATTCTATTGATAGGTTGAAAAATGTATCGTTAGCTCCACTAGGATGTTTAATCATAGGTAGTAAAAAATCTCCCTTAGATAAACTATTTACTATAAAAGAATCATCATCTATAGTCCCTAATTTAGTATTAAGTGAATAAGTAGAAGCTGTAAACTCATCTAATATAACCATAGTATTATGAGCTGCTCCCACCTGAAATTCGTCTGGCTCATCAGCAGTTACATTACTTCCCTTAACCAAAGCAAATGTAACAGTTTCAGTAGCATCTTTACCTGTTACCCATCCACAAACATTTGATATAGTACAATCTGCAGGAGCAACAAAAATAGAACTTCTTAACATATTGGAAACACTTATAACAGTTGCATTGTCAATAGTAGAAGCTCCATAATCTTTTGTAAATTCCAAATCTTTAGTTACATTCATATTTGCTGGATAATAATAATTTGAATTTGATGGAGCGCAATACCCTCTTAATACAAGAGTGTATGTTTTAACAGTTCCAACAGCAGCCCACTCTAAAGAGCCACTAGAATTTTTAGTTAATACAGTGTCGTTATTAGCTATACTAAAATCTAAAGGTAAATGAAGATTAGCGTTGCTTAAATTTTTATGTTCGTTAGAAGCCATAATTTTATTTTTTAATAGTAATATCCTTCATAATAACCACATCCACAATAACCATTACAACCACAGTTTCTAGAATTTGTATAAATACTATCATACATTATAATACCATGATTTTTCCAAACACCTGTTCTGCATGGTTTATTATCATCATAAGTAGGGTAATCTCCAGCTTGGTCTGCTCCGTTAAGATACTCTATAGCATCCTCTAAAAATATTTCTCCCTTTCTGTAAGTGTCTTGTTTATAGACATTTAACTCATCAGGACTTACAATATGACTAAATTCATCTATATTTGTAACAACACCCATACTACTACTATTCATTTGAATCTCATTGATAATTTCAAATCTAGTAAACCAAGCTAAGCAATCTAACAGATAGTCTGTTAGAAAAGTTTGATTTTCAGTTGTTAGTGTTCCTCCATCATTTTGTTCTTTTAGCTCTCCATAAAACTTAATACCCAACTTATCTTTTACATGAGCTAGTTCAGTAATAATTAAATTATTATCACTAATTAAATAAGGGTCAGTATTAGCGTTAGTAAAAGATTTACTAATTACTTCTCCAGCCGTTATAAGTGATTTATATTGTCTTAAATTCGCCATATTAGTTTTGTTCTATAGTTGTTTCTTTTTTTTCAGATTCTCCGTCTACATCCTCATCTTTTTCTACCACTATAACCTCTCTATCCGAAACAAACATATCTCCATCTTCTAACATATCAAAATCCTCATCTAATAAAGCTCTCTGTTCGTTTATAGTTAACACTTGTTTAATATCTACATCATTAGCGTAAGAAACTGGTGGCTCATAATGTATCTTTAAGTTCTTAGGGTCAAATCCCATTTCATGATATAGTAGTTTATGAATACCTGTTAGTAATAAATCTGTAGTTTCTTTAATAACAGTAGTCATAACTAAGTCATAAGCTATTCTAATCTCACTTCCTGTATTATTCATTTTACCAGAACTTACAATACCACTTAAAGATGGTTGCCATCTATGAGCGGTTATAATATTTTGGTCTGTAATTTGTTGAAGCTCCATCCAACTTCCATCTCTATCATCTTTTAGTATCTGCACATTAGCATTTGCTGTGTCTCCATTTTTAACGATAAACATTATTTTACCATTATTACCTTGTCCACAAAATTTCTTTTGAGCTTCTTGAACTAATTTTTTAGCTTCTTCTTCTCCCATATCTCCATTTATCTCCACGATAGCTGAAGGTTGGAATCCATTTTGGAATTGTGTATTATTCCATAATCCTATTTCATAATCTACCGATATATGTTCTAGTCCAGCAACATAATCAGGTAATCCATAAAAACTAAAAGTAGGTTCATAATCTTTAAATTGCATTACAAATCTACTTGATGTTACTCTAGGGTATAGAGCTATTTTTTGTATTTCATCTTCTCTACTTCTCCAATGTTTCCAATCAGGATGCACATAAACATCTCTTTTGTTTTTAGACATTCTAACTGTAGTAGCGTCTAAATGATAAAGATTTATACCTCCATCATATAAAACACCTTCTACATAAGCGTTACCAAATGTATAATAGTCATCAGCTAATTTTTTGAATACATCTCTCAATGATTCTCCGTCAGCATTTACATCTTTAATAAAATCTTTTGTAGTATCATCTTTACAAACGAATTTAGCTCCAGCTGTAAATACAACCTTTTGAGCTAATACCGACCTATGAGTAGATGATTTTCTTTTAAGCTCTGCTAGGTATTGAGGAAAAAGATTATCTTTCCCAAAAGGAATAAACTTAGTATTTATCCTATCTAAATCTAGAGGCTCCACTACATTAGGAGGAGTTACTAAATCAAATACACCAAACTCAAAAGTATTACTCTTGGTTTTCTTTGTCTTTACCTGACTCTTTTTCGGACTCGTTTGTTTCTTTGACTTTGTTGACTTTTTTAGCATCTGTTTTAGTAGTTTTTGTTTTTTCTATTTTTTCTACATGTGTAGTTAGTCCTAAAACTTCATAAGCGTGCGCTAATTCTTCTTGAGTTGCTATAGCCCATTTAATTTTAAAACCATCTTTATATGTAGTACCTGATGATAATTTTGCTTTATATTCTGCCATAATCGTATATATTTTTAATTGCTGTAAATCTACAACATTATTTTCACAATCACACATATAAATAAAAAAGATATAAGGGGGATTTTACTCCCCCTTTTATCAATTCATATAAATATTATGTAGTTGTAGCTTCTAAAGTTGATGTATTAACATCAAGAGTACCAGTAAATTCTCTTGGTAACTCAAATTGTCTTGCTACTAAAGTAACTGTTATTCCATTTTCTTCAGAATAAGCAGCTCCTGTAGCTCCTTCCATACCTGATAAATTAAGGTATGTTTGGTTTTTAGTTAAAACATCTTCATTTGCATACAACTCACTCAATCCAATTACCCAATTATTACCATTAGTATCAACTACTATTCCCATCATACACTCACTCAAAAGAGCTTGTAATTCGTGGAATTTAGCATTCTCCATCATAGGGATGTAGAAAGATAAGGTACATTCAAATGCTGTAGAGCCATTTTCTTTTGTAGCTGCTACCGCAAGTGTTGGAGTTTCATTCTTAAACTCATAAACATACCAAGTAGCTGTTGAACCTACAGTATCTACTATAGATGATATTGCGTGGTTACCAGCTGAGTTGTCATAAGTACATGCGTCGCCTGTAGCGAAGCTTCTTAATAATATTTGCGATATACCTCCAGTTGATTGTAAATCAGTGCAACCAATCGCTAAACCTGTGTCTATTGCCATTTTATTTAATTTTTAATTGATTAATAATTACACTAACATACCTCCGTTAACTAAAGAGTCCCAACCATATTGGAAGCCCATAGTGAACGCTGAACGAATATACATTTTTTCTGTTACCTCATCATAGAACATTTTTAACTCATTCTCTGGAGCTGAAACATCAGTACCAATGAAGAAGTTATCTTTAGCTCCGTAAATACAACCTTGAGTTGTTTGAATACCAGCTGTAGCAGCAGTAAACAATGGAGGTATATCAGCTCCTGTTAAAGCAGTTAATGCTTCATCCCACTCATACATAGCTACTAATTCAACACCTCTATATCTCAATCTTTCATAGTTAACACCTGATTGAGCTTCTGAATGTCCGTAATCAACCGCACCCGCAGTAGCTATAGTTGTTAATGAACCATAGTATGCGTTATAAATGTTTGGAGTAACGAACATTCTTTTTTCTGAAGCTGGAACTTGTTGTAGTTCAGCTGGAGCAGTATCAAATACTGTTTGTAGTAATAAAACTGCATCTGCTGGGTCAATTGCAGAACCTACAGCAATAAGGTTAGCTGCAGCTGTTGTTGCAGCAGTAACTTCTCTTAATTGAGTAGCTCCGTTAATTGCTGTACCTACTGATAAAGCTTCCCATAGTCCATCTCCCATTGATTTGTAAGAACAGTCTGCTACTGCAGCTCCTGAATCTCCTGCCCACATATTTCTTACTAAGTCATGCTTAATACCATCTCTAGTTCTGTTGATAATTGCGTCAGCTAATTCTGTACCTGAAAGGTCAGCCATATCAACTCCATTTCTATAAGACTCTACAATTACATCATCTTTAAATTCTGTCCAACATTGTTCTTGTTTTACAGAAGTGTTAGTTGTTGTAATTACTTTTGGAGCGATTGTAAATCCTGCTGGAGTACAAGCGTTAGCTCCACAAGCGTCGTTTACTGCTGTTATCCCCTGTAATTTAGGAGCTAACATAAGGTTTTGTTTATACTTTACATTTGGGTATATTCTGTAATTACCCATAATGTCATCTGATGTAAACATTGGTTCTAATAAGATTTTTGAAGCGAATTTACCTTCATAAACACCTCCTAATCCATCTAATGCTATATTTGCCATTTTTTTTCTTTTTTAATTATTTATATTGATGATTTGATTTTAGAAGCTAATGCATTAAAAAACGCCACTTCATTACTTACTTCTTCTTTTACTTCTACTACCGCTGGGTCTGAATCTGTTGAGATTTCAGTTCCTTTAGCGTTAGATTTGTTGTTTAGCTTTTCAATTTCTGAGTTTAAAGAATCTACAGTATTTTTTAATTCTGTAATTTCCTCATCTTTAGAAGTTGATAAAGCATTAACATCTACTACTTTAGATTCTAATTCAGAAAGCTTGTTAGAGATTTCTTCATTATCAGCTAAAATAACATTTACTTCTGATACTTCTGTTTTATCAACTCCGCCCTTAACTGCAGCAACAATTTCTTCAACTTTAGCACCAAACCATGATTTTAATTCTTCTGTCATTGTCTTACTTTTTTTGTTATTATTTAATTGATTGATGATTTCTTTTTGAGTTTTATTTTTAAACTTACTTATATCGTATTTAGCTGCAACCATTACCGCATCTGATACTCTATCAATAAATCCGTATTGTAACGCTTCTTCTGAATTGAACCAAGTCTCCTCATCCATCATTTCTTCAATTTGAGATAATGGTAAATTTGTTTTCTTGGAATATATATTAGCTATTTCAGAACTTAACTTGTCTAGCAGGGTTGCTGTCTTTCTCATATCCTTTGCTTCTCCCATTGCCCCACCCCAAGCGTTATGTATCATATATAAAGAGTTCTCTGACATTATAATTTCATCAGCAGCTAAGGGAATAACGCTACCCATACTTGCAGCTATACCTTCTACATAAGCTACAACCTTTCCTTTATATTTTTTAAGAGTGTTGTATATAGCCATTCCATCAAATACCTCTCCACCAACACAATTAACATGAAGGTAAATATCCTTACCTTTTAATAATTTTATATCTTCAACGAAGTCTTTAGCTGAAACACCATAACTACCAACTTCATCATATAAATAAACATCAACAAACTTATCTGTTTGTTTTGCGTTTATTGAATACCAACTTTGTTTATTATTCATTTTACAAATTTAATTTTAATTAATACTACATTTACGAAAAAAGTGGAAAAAAGATTTACCACCTAACATTCTTAACTATTTTTGATTTATCTCTCTCCTTATAAACTATGTTCTGAGCTGTCCGTTCAGTTATATCATATTTTATTGATAAGTCTATAAAACTATGAGTTCTATTACCATCATTTGTTACAAGTAAACTATCAAAATCTTTAATTACCATATAATTCCTTAGCCTTTTTGGCTCTATCATACCCCTCTCAATTAAATGAGCTAGCATATCTTTTATTTGAGGTTCTTCCCCAAACCTTCCTTTTAATTCAATATATAATAAATCAATATACTCTGTTATTATCTCTGCCTTATTTTCTCTTTGAGCCATATTATGATTCCCAATAATTAGCAACCTCAGTCCAAAATTTAACTACAGCTTTTCTACATCCTACACAACTAATAGATTGTTTAATGTTTGGAAAATGTCTATGCCATTCTGCAAATAAAAATGGTAAACTTGTAGGATGATACACTTCTTTAGAATCCATGTGATTTTTATTTCTAATAACATTCTCCATTATCTCTTTTCTTTTTTCTCCCTTAATCTTTTCAGCTACTAATTCTATACTCATATTATAATTTATTGGTTACTCTTTCCATTTACCTAAAGGACACTCTCCATAAAAATCTTTACTTAATGTAGTTTTAGCATCTAAGAAACAACTACATTTACCACACCTTGCTCCCCATTCCCATTTAGGTTTTTTTAACATTAAAAAATTTCTGTAAAAACTACAGCTTTTACAAGTATCTAATCTCTCCTGTTTAACTTTTTTATTAACAAACATATCTTAAAAACTTGCTTCAGCTTCAATAGTTTTTATAGTGTTCTGTGTAGATGTTATATCAGCTTCCACTACTACTACCCTAGAACTTCCTCTATTAGATGATTGATTAGTAACATCAAATTGTGTTTTAGCAAATGAGGGGTTATTAGTTACACCTCCATCAGCAAACTTAACTCCACCACCAGCACTGTTCATAGCGGATAACTGACTTCTAAACATTGATGTACTTCTTTTATTTATAACAGCTTCTCCTCCTTCTAATTCAACCACTCTACCTCCTACAGCAAACTTCTCTCCACCCTGAGCATGAGAATTACCATAAACCATACCACCATCAGCGTATGTACTGTGTTGACCACCATAAGTATAATAAGACATAGCTCCAGAGCTACTTCTTCCTCCTCCACTACTACCACCACTACTACCCCCACTACCCGAAGGCATACCTGCACCACCTCCTACTCCAAAACTAGATTTAATCTTACTAACAACTCCTTTTATTGCCATATAAGTAGCACCTATAGCTAATAGGTTAAGTGGGAAAGGTATAGATTTAGCCGCAGCAGATACTGTAGTTATAAATCCTGAAGCAGCTGTAGATATATTAGAAATTGTTTTCTTTAGATTAGCAGCTACAACTTTACCTGTCATAGCAACATCTATTACTTCAGCTATAGTTTTCTTCTTTGTAGCTAAGGTATTTATTGTTGTAGCGATTGCTAATATCTTTTCTGCTGTAGCAGCAGCTTTAGTAACAACTACACCAACCTTTCTTAATCCTGACAACTTCTCCTCATCTCCTGCTAAATCTTGCATCTGCTGACCTAAGTCTCCAACACTACTTATATAATCATTCATAGCTGCTATTTGAGCTTCAGTAGTCTCTATAGTGTTTCGTTTTAATTCCTTATTAATATTCTTTTGTTCCTCTGCATATCCAGTATAAATGCCGTGTTTTTCTAATAAATAAGCCGCTTCTAACATTAACATAAATTGTTGATGCTCCATTTCTGTAATCTCTTTATTAGCAAGAGCTTCCTCAAGGTTTAGTTGGTCGGTTTCATACTGTTCAGTTAACAAATTTGCTTCTTGGTCTTTCTTTAATTTAGCTGAATCTAATTCTTGTTGAGCTATTTTGTTTTCAATTTGTGTAGTTTCTTGTTTATGTTTTACAAGAGCTTTTTTATTATCGTCTAGAAATTGAGCGTCAAGAGCGTCTAATAATGCTCGTTCATCTTCTTTAAGTAAATTCAGTGATTTAATATAAATCTCTTCTTCTTCCTTAGCATCTTTTAAATCTTGTAATTCTTCAGCGTATCTAGCTTTGTTTAAAGCTAATAGATTTTTTGTTTGAGCTAGAGTACCGTTAATTTCTTCTTCATCAGTTAATTTTTTTTGGTCTAAAAAAGCTTGTATTCCTATAGCTTTAGCCTCTAACATTTTTCTGTCAATTGTTAGTTGGTTACCAACCATAGCTACTCCCGCTTCTTGTTCTTTTACTAATTGAGACATAGTGTATTTAGCAGATGTTTTTATCTTAACACATCTACCATCTTCAGTACTCCATTCCCATCCTTCTTCACATCCTTCTTCTTCTCCTACTCCAGTGGATTGAGAACTCAATAAAGATAGTACATCTATTCCTCCAGACCTTTTCTTTATAATACCCTCAAGACTCTTTGTCTCTGTCTCAACATAATCCTCTGATAGAGCTGATAAAAGTTCTACTGGAGTCATATTGTATTGTTCTAAAAGAGACATTAGATTGTTAACTCTATCAGATGTGGCTCTGTCGCTTGCAGAAGATAAAGCATTACCACCTCCAATCAAACTAGGGTCATCTATTACCGCTTCTATTAGACTTATATAATCTGACTCCCAAACATCCATACCTAATGGACCCGCTCCTTCTTTTTTAATACTCTTACCAATTCCATATTTATCTGGTGAGCCTGGAGCTTTAAGTCCCCCAGGCACAAATTCTTTTAATTTTGCAACTATAACATCAGATTCTACCTTAGCTTTCACTATACCTGCTTGTAAATCTATAAATATATCAGCTAAAGCTCTTTGTGTCATAGCTTCAATTAACTCATTTGTAGAATCCTTTATATTTTGTATATTGGTATTTTCATCAATAAGTTCTTTATTGTGAATCTTCAATACTTTATTTAAGTTATCTACATCTATTTTTTCTTGAACCTTTAATCTATTATATTTTTCAGTCGCTACAGCGTTATCTTCTAGATTATCCCCCTCCTTCTTCATGATTTTAGCCATCTCCTCTTTGCTTTTAATAAGAGATTTAGTAGAGATTCTAACTTTTTCAATTTCCACTTGAGTAGAAACAAAAGCGTCATTTACTCTTGTTAAAGTAGGATTAAGGTCTGTAACAGCTTCATTAACAAACATGAACTGAGAAGCTAAACTTCCTAAAGCAATAATAAAAAACCCTATACCTGTAGATGCTATAGCGGTAGTAAGAGTAAGTAAAGCTCCTCTTGCTATAGCTATAGCTCCAGCCCAAGTTCTCATACCAATAGTTGCTCCAACAGTTTCAGCAGCGAAAGCTTTAATCGCCATTCTAGCTGGGATAAGACCCACTACAAAATACCCAATCGCTTTAGTTACGAATGTTATAGTGTCCCATAATTTTTTTAATTTTTTCTCATCTTTAACTAATTGATTTAGCCATTTAGCAAGGGAAACAAAACTCTTTTTTAGAGCTCCTCCAAATTTTTCAACTATAGCTATTGATAACCCTTGAAAAGCTGATTTAACTTTTAATATACTCCCTTCTAATGTATCTCCAACAATACCAGCCATTTTATCTCCAGCTCCACTAGCTTCGTTTAATTTTTCAGTTAATTCTTTAACATCATCAGCTCCCCTCAACATAGTACCAAAAGCAGCTACTTGTCTAACATCCATAAATGTTAATACATCTCCCAAGTCAGTACCCTCATCCTGCATATCCTTAAATACCTTTAACATATCACCCATACTATGTATTGTATGTCCTACTTTTCTAGTTAATTCGGATGTAGGGTCTTGCATTTTAAGTAATATATTTCTTAGGGATGTACCAGCAATTGAAGCTTCAATACCAGTATCAGCTAATTTAGCCATAATAGCTGTTGTTTCTTCAATAGTAAAACCAGCCATAGTAGCAATTGGAGCTACTTTAGTCATGGATGTTTGCCATTTTTCAATATCTAAAGCTGAACTTGTAAAAGCTACAGCCATAACATCTACCACTCTACCTGTTTCAGTAGCATCTAATTGAAAACCTCTAACAGCGTTACCAGCAACTGTAGCGGCTCTAGCTAAATCACTACCTGTAGCTATAGATAAATTAATAGTAGCTTCAGTAGCTTCTAATACTTCAGCAGTTGTAAATCCTAATTTAGATAAATTTAATTGTAAGTTAGCTACTTCAGAAGCGGTAAAGAATGTTGAACGACCTAACTCTTGAGCTGAGTCTGATAATTTTTTGAACTCATCATCAGTAGCTCCACTAACAGCTTTTACTTTAGCCATGGTAAACTCAAACTCTTGAAATGTACCAATCATTGTAGTTAAAGCCTGATTAACCCTTCTAAAAGCTGTTACTAATATAGAGAAAGCTGCCGCTCCCTGTATAACACCCATAGTCATTGATTTTTGTAAGCTAGTGGATTTTTTAGTAGTGTTATTAGCATCTAACATAGCTTTCTTTGTTTCTCTTAAAGCTTTAGATTGACCTTTAATAGCATTTTCGTTCTTTTTATATTGTTTCTCAGCATTTTTACCAGCATTAGCTCCATCTTTCATATCCTTCTTGATGTCTCTTTGCTGTTTTCTTAATTTCTTAAGACTTTCCTCAAGTTGTTTTATTTTAGCTACACCCTCAACTTTTACATTTATTATCTTATTTATCTTTGCCATATTTTTTTATTTATTAACCTGCGAAAATATCTATTACTCCACCACCTTCTTCTAGGTATTTAAAATACTCATCTATTTCTTTTGGTAAAGCTGTATCTATATTGTTATACACTCCTAATTCTGTTGCCATTATATCTGCTTTTGATACAAAGTCTGATTTACCTGAGTTCATTCCAAATTCAGTAGGATATTTAGAAGCTAGTCTGTGAGATATACTATAAGCAGCTTGTCTCATATCTTTTTTAGAAAGATGAGAAAATAAATTTCCTTTTTGTCTCATCCAATTTAGTATTACATTCTGACTAACATAAACCCCCTTTGTATTTCTTACCCCATAATCATTTAATCTTTCCCAATAATCAACTAAACTTCTAACATTTAATTCTACTAAATCATCAGAAACTTGCACATTAGCTCTAAAACTTCTATCTAAATTACCAGAAGCTTTATGTCCCTGCTTATCTAATATAGACCTCATAAAACCTATAAGCTCTTTACCTATTTTTTCTAATTCTATTTTTAAGTGTTGAAATTCTGCCATTAGTTTGTTCTTCTTTTTAATGGTTGACCACCATAAACATCTTCCGCTGTTGTTGACCTTACAATAGGCATTAAATTGTCATACGAATCAGTATAAAGAATAGGTAAGATTATATCTTCTTTAACATCCGCAACCGCAATATCCGTAATAGTGGGTTCTGATGTTGTTGAAAGAGTTACATTAGTTACTAAACCTACTCCTTCGCAACATTCCTCATTTTTTGGTGCACTAACAGTTACCCCCGTTAACCTATCCTCCTCAGTTAATGTAGTAGTTGTAGAAGTCATAATACTATGAGTCATATATATTGGGCCTCCTCTTTCCATAACAACCCCCTCTCTATTAACACTTAATGCATTTTTAGATGGAGTTGTAGATGATATTCCACTTAATGTTGGTTTGCTTGATTTTATTTGTCCTGGCATGTTTTATAATTTTATATCCATTGTATAAACTCAACTTTTGTCGTTGTATTTTTTAGAGGAGCGTAATCAAGAACTTTATTTATTCTCCAATAAGAACCATTTATATAAACTAATTTACTTAAATCTAAAGTAGCTATGTCAGATGAGTTTAAATTTATATGCATAGTTCTAATTCTTGGATTTGCTTTTAATTGCTCTATCATTTTTTTCCAATATAAACTATACAGACCCTCAACTGATGTTGATGTTGATGTCGTTGGAGGTTGTATAATCTCATCATTAAATGATAAGTTTGTAAATTTATTTCCTGAATCGTTATCCCAATCTACAAATGTAGCTCTTGGAGTTTGGTTAGACCAAACCCTTGAGTTGTTTGTGTCCCAATAATTCCATCCTGTAACTATATTAGAGTTGTTTGGATTATCAATATATCCTTGATAAAGTAGTATTCTTGGATTATATTTATATAGTTTATCAGGTCTTTCAACTGTATACATGCTAATATGGCTTAAATCCCATCCATATAAAGATTCTGATGAGTTTATAGCTGGAGTAAGTGGCGGATTATTATATTGAACAGCTGGGTTCCAATCACACCAAGTTGATGAAAAAACAGGATTTTCAAATTTTGTCATTCCTTTCTTATAATCTTCTCCTAACTCCTCAAAATAATTAAAAAAGTTATATTCTCTACCCACTTCCTTGAATGAATCGTTAATATATCTCATTAATCCATCACTACCATCATTCTTATATTGAAACGAAATTCTCTCATTAAGTCCAATATTATAATCATCTTCAATTTCTTTTGATAAATCTAATTTGTCTGTCCAATCATAAGATAAACTTTTGTCTTTGTAAAAATCATTAAAAGGTTCAATATAAACAGTTTTAGTAGTAGGGTCAGTCCTAAACTGAAGATTAAATAAATGAGAGACACCCTTTATGAAATTAACTTGAGATATATTGCAGGGAAGTAAGTCAGAGTATTTATATCTTTCTCCCCACTGATAGTCTGATGATGTTGGAGTTATTTTAAAATATGGAGTTTCGTATCTTTCCCAAATATTTATAATATTATCAACATCTGGGTCTGTGTAAAAGAATCCAAAATAATCAAGTGGTGTTGCAAAAATTAAGTAATTATCGTTACTTCCTGTTATACTCGTTCTAAAATTGTCGTTTACAGCAGCTACTCCCCACCTAACATCAGAAGCTGTAGCATTTGACCTTGCTTTTACTCTTACCATAACTCTTACTTGGTCTCCTGTGTCAAGAGTAACTTCAGCTGAATTTCCTACGCTAACAGCGTTTAACATAGGAATTACTACCTTTCCTGGCGAAGATGGGTACTCTGGAGAAGTTGCGTCGGTTTGAGTTGTACCAATATAATTATTATAATCCCAAGCACCAACCTTAGCGTTATCTTCTGATGTTACAGCTAGAGGAAAATTAAATGAACCACTACCACCATGATTCAAAAAAATACCCATATACACTTTTAATCTACACTTAACATAAGCTTCTGTTGTTTGGTCATTTTCAAAGTTACCAATTATTAATTCAGCTACTGATTCAAAATTATACTTACCTCCAACAGAACAAGTCCAAACACCTGTAGACGCATCGTAATCTCCATTTATATCGCTAACTATTTTGTCATTTTTTATTGTTTTCCATCCAGTATCTGTATATGATGATGAGTTAATAGTTTTGTTATTACTAGCTACTAATGTTTGATAATCTGTTGATGTTATTGTACTATCCCATATACCCTTACTTCCTCCTGTAGGACTATCTTGATTCCAAAATTCTCTTGAAACCATAACTTCAGGAGGTCTTAGTTTATCTAACTTATCTAAATCAGGAGGGAAATGACATATTAATTTTTTAAAATCAGCATTTTCAATAAAATTACTTGAAACATTATATCCAACATCACTAAACATAGTTACAAGTAGATTATAAAGATACCATGATGGTCTCATATCTTTAGTTTCGCTACCAAGTTGATTTTCTTCAAATATCCAAGCTCCTCCCCATCCTGAATCCCACTTACCATAATCTATTAGTGGATAAACAATATCATTTGTCGCTTGGGTGTCTGTCCAACTAGATATTATATTAGCAGGAGTGTATTCTATTGTTTTAATTTCTCTAAGAGAAACATTATCAAGAGTACCTATAAATCCACCCGAACCTGAATTTAAACGAAAGGTATTTATATTAGCTCCAGTTCCCGCATCTCCAAAAATAAATTGATAACTCCATACCCCAACATTATTAGCTCCTGACCATACAGAAGTATCTCCAGCGCTATTTGTTATACTTCCTTCTAAAGACCCACTAGTGTAAGATGTTATTTCAAAAGAAACTTCGTATCTATTCCCAACAGTTAATTGATTATTTATATTTGTTATGTCTTGGTCTAATTGTTTATATATTGCCATAAACCAAACTATCTGACCAGAAGTCCAGAGTAAACCTGTAGAGCCTAATGTAAAGTTCCAATCTCCCGAAACACCACTTATTACCTGAGTTACAAAATCTCCATTCTTTATTAGTTCTCCATGTTTATCAAATGTATCACAAACATTTCTATTTTTTATTTTAGATAACCATCCATAATTACCACCAAAAATAGTACAAGAATAAGACAATGGTTTTGATGATTGTTTGTTTCCCTTTACCTGAATCTTACCTTTAAAAAAATCTATAGTATCTATTAATATTCTACAATCTTTTAATCCAACAATATTTTTCGTATCGTCTATTTTTGCATTATATATATTGTCAAATAATTTATTATTATTTTTTGTAGCTGGAACATCAAATGATTTTGAGAAATCTCCAAATCTTGATTCTAAATCTCTACCATCTGAAATAAGGTAAGTTAATGCTAGGGGAAAATTCTCACTATCAGTAATATCTAGTGTTCCTAAAACACTATTTTCATAATCTAGTATCTGTACTTCTATTTTAGCCATTAGTTAGATTGTGTGTTTAATTTATGGGAATGCGTGTACTCTATATTGAATTTAACAAGACCTAAACTTTCATCTACAGTGCTTACTGTTGAATTATTTATAATTACAGGGAAATAATCTTTTTCTGATGGATGAGATGTAGGATTGCTTGTGTTAGCTCTTTCACTAGCTGCGTTTTGTAATTCTATCCAAACATTTGGAGAAGTTACTATTTCTTCTAACCATTTAGCTTGAACTGAATTTAATGGCTCTGTAAATACACTGCCTTTCTCTGTAGCTGTCATTCCTAAAGTTTCTATAGATGGTTTATATGTATCAGCTCCTAATGGGTCTTGACTTGTTGTAAATGTACCTCCATCATATTGTTGTATATATCTCATATCAGTAGTTTGTCTCTCAAAAAATGTTTTAGTAACATCCACACCCTCTGTAGTATCTCTCTTAGCTGTATAACTATCTATACCTCCCATTCTATTTACCCAATGAAATCTTACAAAAGGGAAAGCGGCATTTGCTGACTCTCTATCTATCTTGTAATGTCTTGTCTCGCTAACCTTAAAAGTTGTACTTCCATCATTTGAATATAAAACAGCTTCATAAGATTCTGTATTAGCTGTTATTCCTGTTCCTGTCCAATTAGTAAGAGTATTCAAATATGCGGGAGATACATTTTGCATTATGTATTTACCCTGATAAGGTGTGTTTAGGGGAGCAGTTCCAAAATTACCAGAAACATATGGAGAAGTAGCTCCTACTGTCTCTTGCCAATCCCTGATATTTACATAGTTTGTTGAGCTATCAAAATTAGTAGCTGTTACGCGCATATACCAATCAATAGAATCTAAAGTACTTCCAGTCCTAGTAAAACTATCTAGATAATATGATAACCACTCTGCTTCTTCATCTTCTCTTACAAGTTTTGGAGCTGAGTACGGAGGAGTTTCTACATAACCCTCCCCATTTGGGCATAAAGATAAAAATTTACCTCTAGGAGTAGCGTAATAAGCTCCTGTTATTCTCCATAAATTAAGATTTCCGTACCATCCTGTATATTGAGGAACACTGTTTATTATAGGATATGAGCTAGTGTTTTTTCTTACATCATTAGTGCCATCATTTGCAATTACTAAATTACTTCCAGATGACGTTTCTTTTACTTCAAATCTAATTTGAACATCAATAAATCTAGAAGAACCTTGAATAGATGTAAATGGATATATGTCATTTGTAGAATAATGACCTCCCATTTGATAGTCAGCAGACATAGCTCCTTTTTTGATTGGAGCTAAGGTATAAGATAAATAATTTTTTACTATGGGAGCAATATCAACAGTAAAAGTGTGGTAGTTAACAGTTGTGTCCCAAGTCGCCGATTGGGGATTTATACCCTCATTAGCTTTGTATGGTAAATCTCTTGATTTTCTTAATGTTCCAGCTAACACCATATTAGTAGCTCCTGTTGAATTATTTACAGTCCTAGAACTTTGATAATCTACTCCAATATAAACATCAAACAAAACATTTACTACATCTCCCGATTGTAAAGCTGAATCTAATGAAGTATTAGTTATTCTAGGAAGTGTACTACCCCAGTTAATTTGATATACTAAAGGTTGATTACATGAAATTAGTCTAGCTTGGTCATTATTACTATATCCACTTGTCGCAAGTGTTGCGTATGGACTTTTCATTATATTTACAGCTGATGCTCCTCCGTTTAAATTAACTGACATATTTAATAAATTTTATATTTGTTATTTAAGTAATCTCTAACTTGACTTATTTCATCATTTGATAAAGCTTTGTTGTAAATAATTACCTCTTGTATATCTCCATTCCAATAATCTCCAACCCCTCCTGACTCTATAAATCCTACTCTAAATGGAGCTAAATTAAATCCATCATTATTTGAATATAAAGGAACACTGGTTGTAACTTCAGTGCTGTTATTATATTGAAGATGAAAATCAGTATTATTAATACTAGCTCTTCCTATATGCCATTCCGTTCCTAAGTCAAAAATACCACTAAGTACCTGTCCGCTATTACCTGTATCATCTATAGCTTTAAACCAAACTCTACCACTACTTTGCATACCAAAATTCAATCTATCGCTACCTCCTCCTGAAGAATCTCTATATCCTATAACCCTTTGACTGGACGCTGTAGTAGCACTAGATTTTCCAACATAAAAAATAGTTAAATCGTTACCCGTTAAGGGACAGTTGTTGTCTGAAACTAAATAATCAGTTGTTCCATTAAAAGAAATCTTACTCTTATCTGAAGCTCCATCATAACCATATCTTAATGGTTGGTTTGCTACTGTTGATTGAGCAACATTATTTGATTGTCCTGATTTATCTCCCCAAGCACTAGATTTTTTAGTAGGGATGTTAAATGTTACATTGCTATCTGCTGATAACCATACTACTAAATCGCTTATTGTGTCAGGATAAACAGATTTTGGAGTAAAACATCTTGTAAACATTCTCATATCAAAACTCATTGTTATCCTACATAACTTATCGTTCTTACTGTTCTTTACTCTATCTATTCTTAAAGATTCTTTATCTATATATACTTGTGTTGGAGTTGGAGATGAGGTTGAAACATTCGGTATTACACCTCCTGAATACTCTATCAATACATTATCCAACCATTCTAAAGCTAAATCTTGTAGATTATCCCATCTTTGTTGTAATGTAACTGCATTTTGAGTTGCTGTTTGGTAAGTATTGTAAAATTCCATCTCTACATTGTAATGCTCCCATCCCTCATAAATATCTGGCATCCTAGAAGTAGGAGGGGTCATAATCATTAAGGGATATATAGTGTCGTGGTCTTGGTTTACCTCTCCCTCGTATTTGAAAGCACTATCTCCATAAGTCCATTTATTTGTAGCTACAGTTACAAAATCTGTTAGTCTTGTGATAGCCATAATTCTTTATATTTATTTTTTCTGTTATATTTCTTTTTATTCAAATGGATTTTATTCCCAATCATTCCATTTTTCTTATCTTCTTGGATTTCTAACCATTTTACATACTCTTTTAACTTTTTATTATCTTCTTCTGAAATTATCATGCTATTTTATTTGGATTCCTAATTTTATCATTAATTGCAGCTTCAAAATCTTTTTGGGCTGTTTGCCAACTCATATATGTTAATACTTTGTATAAATTTGCATCTTTTACTGAATCTATACTGTTTTTACCTCCTTCTGTAAATACTCCCTTCTCAGCTATACTATATAAACTATTTAACCAACCATAAGGCTTTATAAACCTTTTATATTCCCCTTCTGTCCTTACGCCTCCTGTAACAGTTGTTTTTGCACTGAAGATATTTGGAAATGATTTGTCAATTTTAGATTTTGTATGCTTAAAAAAAAACTGAACTCCCAAATAACATCCATTGTAAGTAACTTAAACTTCTCTGTTTTTTTATCTATATTATCTTCATCATATTCTTCTCCAGCTCTCCTACACAAAATTGCCATTTGTTCAGGTAAAACATCAAAAACACCATGTTTCATACTGTCAATAGTCATATCTAACTGTGTAGATTCAATATAATCTCCAAAAGTGTTATCAAACATAGCTTCTTTAGGGAAAAAGTATTTTTCTTCTTCAAACATAAATCCATCTACTCCCATAGGTTTATATTCCTCTGTTACCTTACCGATAAACTCCATAGCTCTACTAATACTATCAACATCACATCTTTGTAGTGTATTATCATCAATTTTTGTTATATATTGAAAAATATCAGTATTCATCTTTAACATTTCAACTGTACTAATTTTTGAGAAGGGTTTTTGTTCATCAAACTCCCCTTCTTTTAATTTAGCCTTATGTTTTTGTTCATGATTTTTTATAATATCATACCAACCACACCAATACTCTAGTGTAATGTCCTTCCATTCTGTTGGAACTTCATATTTTTTACCATCAATATCTAATGTTACCATTTTTCGTCTATTTTTACTGTAAATTCATTTGTTAGTCTATCATCAGCGTATATATCATAAGTCTCTCCAATAATTTCTGAAGTTTTCTTAAATAATTTTTGTCTTATTTTTTTGAAGTTATCTCTGTTTTCTTTGTTACTAATACCAGCTAAAAACCCAACAGCAGCAAAAACTACTAAGTTTGGAATCATATACCTCCATTCTAACATAGCAGATTCATCAATCGCTCCATCATGTTTAATAAAATTCAAGTGGTCAACTCTAAATTCGTTGGAATATGATATAATCATACTTAAAACCTCATTAAAATCATTAAATTTACCCATATCCTCCTCCTCTGTAACATAATAAATCAAAGCTTTAATATTTTGGATGTATTTATCCAATATTTTCTTATGTTCTATGTTGTCGCAGATTATATCCATAATTTATAGTAAAATATATGCAAAAATAGAATAATAAATAATACAAGCTACGAAAAAATTAGAAATCTACGAAAAGTAAACAATTTTACCGCTATTTGACCAAATTTCTCTATTTACAGCCATTACAAGACAATCTACCATATCATCATGTTTTGCAGCTGGAAATTTAACACATTGTTGTATAAATTCTTCATTCCACTCCCCTTTAACTAAACTTACCCTACCACTTTCTAAAGCAGCTGATATATCTTGTACTCTTGCTACCTTATCTTTTGTTGGTGGTACATCTTCTCTTACATTTAACCCTGTTTCCCTTTTTAATGTTTGTACTATTGACTTACCTGAAGCTTTTGGCTCCACAAAAACTCTACTACTATTTGTATATCCATTCATCTGTACCCATTGAGGTATAAATCTAATTAAATCAGGAAAATCTTTATGAACATTTATACAAGATATAATTTGCCATTTATTTTCTCTATATGTATAAGCTAGTAAAGCTGATGGGTCATTTTTTTGATTTGCAGTATATGCGGGGTCAATTACAAAATTAACTACAGTTTTTTCGTCATGTTTTTTGTAGTCGTCTAGTGTTAACCATTCTGCTCTTATCATTCCTGAGTTAAGAGGGGTTGGAGTTTGCATTAGTTGTCCAGCATACCCATAACTACCCAAAGCTTCTTTATAATCTTGTAATATATCTCTACTAAACCTATCTTCCCAAAATAAACCATCTTCATTGTAATAACTTTCTAATGATTTTGGTTTTATGTCTGGAGATACTTCTGCAGGTATGCAAATGTGTTTATATTTTAATCTGGTGTTCAATCCTCCTACTAAATATCCGCTGAGGTCGTTCTCGTGTATTCTTTGCATTATGATTATACGAACCCCCGTTAGAGGATTGTTCAGCCTTGAGTAAAATGTTGTTCGGTACCATTCGTTAGCATTTTCCCTCTCTACTTCTGACGCAGCGTTCTTAGGCGAGACGGGGTCGTCTATAATAAGAAAATCAGCTCCCTGTCCTGTAATGGTTCCTCCAACTGAAGTTGCTCTACGCATTCCCATATAGTTATTTTCATATCTTGCCTTTAAGTTCTGGTCTTTTTTAATATGAAATATCTCTCCCCATCTTTCTATAAACCAATCGCTCTGAATAACATCTCTTGATTTAGTTGCATGTTCTATAGAAAGGTCTGCAGAGTAAGAAGCAGTAATAAATCTAAGTTTAGGGTCTCTAATCCAACACCAAACAGGAAATAGAACAGTAGTGATTAGTGATTTAGTGGAACGAAATGGTACATTTATAACTATGTCCTTTGTTTTTGGTCTCCCTTCAATAATTCTTTCTGCTTCTCCCTGTAAAACACCACATAGGTATTTATGATGCCAATTAGTAGATAAGGGAACAGATGGTTCTACTATATGCCAGCTAAACTTAAAGAAATCATAAAATGACATCTCACATAGTTTCTGTTCAATAGCAAACTTTATAAGTTCGTCTTTATCCTTTGTATTCATCTAATCGGTTTCTTAATTCCTCAACAGATATATCTTCATTAAAATCAATCTTAATTTTTTTTGTAGTATTATCGTTAATTTCAGATGATGAAAGTTTTGGTACTGTATAGTTCATCAATTTAGTTATAGCATTTATATATGCTTCGGGAGATTCCAAGAATAATTGCTCTAAAGCTATTTTTATTTTAGTTGAATGACCTTCCAAAGCCCAAGCTAAAGCATTTCTACTCATTGCAGTTGTTTTAGCTTTTCCTCTTGTTGGTTTTATATTATCTATAGCTGGAGTAGTTGGTGGTAAGTTTCTTTTATTTGATAAGGGAGACTTAATCTTTTCAGCTTCCTTATTCTCCTTAATATTCTTTTCCATATCATTAATATCAGAACCTCCAATACCTAACCTTCTTCTTAACTCCTCTTTTTCTTTATCTTTATCTTTCATAATAAATTATTTTTTACAAATATATGTAATTGATATATAACTTAAACGAAATTTATAGAAATAATATAAAATTCAACTTTAAAATTTTATTTGCATTATATATAGCTTTATCCTTATCCTTATCTTTATCCTTATATATAAGGGTACTATAAACCCTTCACTAACCCTTCATTAACCCTTCCCAAACAGTTGTTTCTTCCATCTTTTTCGTAGTTGTTAAATTCCTATCCCCTAACTTAGCAATACATTTGTGTTACTTTTGTGTCTGCCCTAACTTACTCCATATCTAGTAAAACAACCTTTATAAAATTGAAGTTCAAAATTTGATTTGTGTGTATATGTCCTCAATTGTGAATATTTTGGAAATTGACGGTATTTTTTAAAAAACCTCCTAAAAACTACAAAATCTCCTTAAAATTTGGAAATAATCAAAGAAAGTAAGAAACTTATTAACATTTTTATAAAATTGTTCGTTTTATTTGGTATATTCAAAGGAAAAACGCTGGTTTTTAACATGTTTTCTTATAAATTTCTTTACTTTCTTTAAAAATTATTTGTTAACTACAAAAGGCGATAAATAAAAAAGTTATTATAACAATAAATTTAATAGTTGCGCTTTCTTGGTTTAGGTTTGCCATGTGTTAAAATTTTAGTTAGTATTTATTTTAGTTTTTATATGTCTAAGTCGTCGCGGTGGTGATACTCGCTTATCTGGCTATTATAGATTGCGTCGCTTTGTAATATGCTTTCCTCTCTATCTTCACAATAAACAATACAATCTTCACATGCTTCAACATCTGCCGAATCAATATAATATAATTCATCTGGATGCGTTTCGTGTCCGCATTCATTACATGTTCTAGTATTTTCTGAGGCTTCCCCGCTCATATTATTAAGCTTCAATATATCACTATCACTGCTTTCATCATTGCTAAGAGTTTGGTTATATGTATTGAAGTGGTGGAAGGTGTCGGCGTATGGGTAATAACAATAACTATCTCTCTTTACTTCTATATCAAATATAGGATTATTACTGCAAAATATTTCTTTAGTTGTGTTCTGTTCTGCTGTTACTTTGCTTTTTATATCGTACCAATTGAAACAGGGCGCAAACTTAATATCGTTGTCCGCTGCAATGGTGTTTATATTAAAGTGTTTATGTACTTGATTGAATAATTGCGTTTGCGTTTCTGCTCTATGTTCTTGCGTCTTGGTGTAAATTCTATCAATAAAAAAATGTTTCGGATTCTGTTTCTTTCTTCTGTCTATATCTGCTTCGGCTTTGTCTATCCATACAAGGGCGCGCGCGACTATCTCATTACCTTGAGTAAGTATTGCCATCTTCAAAGTGTTTTCATCTGTATTAATATCGTTATAAATTTCAAAATAGCTTTTGGGCTTTCCCTGCATACAGGATTTATTAATATCGCTTTTTTCTTTTATGTGTAAATTCTCTATTTTGCCGATATTAAAAGGCTCGTTATTTGCTGGCTGGCTACAACTTCCTGTGTTGCTGTGCTTATGGTTGTATATTTGCGGTATGTGTTCAGCGTCTAATACATGAAAAGTCTTAGGCAACAACAAATTTGCGGCGGCGGTTGCTTCTGTTACAATGTTATTGAATTGTTGCAATTGCTCGGCTGTTATTCCTTCAGTATCAAAATAATTATTTGCAAACTTACGCAAAGTACAGGCGTTGTAATATTTATTCCTCTGCTCGGTTGTTGGGTGTGTTATTGTTATATTTGCGTGCTCTATCAATTTAAGAATTTTATCTTTTTTAATATATGATATTTTAAGAGGGTTGCAAACGGCGTTTGCTATCGTATTAATACAAATATTAAATTTTTTATTTTCTTGTATATCTTGCTCGCAAATATCATCAAGCATAGATAAAACTATATTTTTAAATTTTGGGTTTTGAATATACATTTTTTTTAGTTTTTAAGGGTTTATAGTTCGTTATTTAATTGCTCGTTATTCATTTGTAAAATTTCCTCTAATTCATCTCCTATATTTTGAATATTAGAGTTTATTTTATTGTCAATAATATTTTCTATTTGCGCATAGGAATTGAAATCTATATTTGCGCTCGTTTCTTTAGTCCATTTTGCAAACAATTTTAGTTGTAATTTTAAGGTTTTTATTTCCTTTTCTAGTTGTTTAATTTTTTTGTCCATTTTTTTAGTTTTTAAGGGGTTTATATTAATATGTAATAAAAGAGTAGATAAGGACGCAAAAGCCTAGTAAAACGGCTGAAACTGCTATTGTTTCTGATATGTTGGCTATCTTGTCGGCTTTTCTTTGTGCTGGAGTTTCAAATTTGTATTTATGGAGTTTACCTCCGTTTCTTCGCATAAACTCCTGAACTTGATTAGAGGGCAAATATAAAACGGCGTTTGTCGCTCTGTTTGTTAGTTTGTAATCTTTTAAATTCTTCATTTTTTTTATGTTTTTAAATTAATAATAGTACAAAAGTAGAAAATAAAACCATACTACAAAATTATTTTGTAATTATTTGTAAATTAATTTATTCTACTAGGTTAAAAAATATGTAATTTATAATGATTCTAAATAAGAAATAAAAACCTCATAAGTAAAAAAAATTATATAAAAAAACTTTTTTACATTTATTTTTTAATTTATAATGATTCTAAATAAGGAAATACTATGCATGCATAGTAAATAAAAATCTCAAAAAATCCCTATATATAAGCCCCTAACAGTTTCAGGGCTATATATAAGCCCCTAACAGTTTCAAATGTAAATTGGTTTTAGGAAATTGTTTGGAAATTTTTTTTATTTTTTTATATAAAGGGATGACAGTTTCAACAGACTTTAATCTTTGGTGTAGGTTTTGTGTGTAAGTATCTGATTTATAATAGGTTGACTGACTTCACAAACATCAGCTAAGTATTCTTGAGTGTATTGTCCTGTCTTATAAAGGTTTCTTATTTCTTCTGCTTGCTCAAATGTAAACTTTCTTTTAGCATATCCTCCACCTCTCCTATCTTTTCTATCTTTCCTTTTAATCTTCCCCATTATTATTATCTTTTTTCTTATCTTTAATCTTATCTCTCTCTACCTTATAACAAACACTACATAATCCTATTATCTCTGTTGTTAGGGGGTCGTATTCTTCAGGGTTTTTATAGTTAAGTGGAGCTCCTAAGTAACTTTTATTCTTTAGTAACTCAAACTCTCTATTACATATATGACATATAATCTCCATCATAACCTTCCTCTATAATCTACCCCCATCATACTGTTTATGCATATAATTATCAATAGCTTCTTTACATTCGTCAAATCCTTTACATACCTTAGCTGTATATCCAACTTCATTTAGGTATGCAATCCATTCGTGTTGATGTTTTGAAGCGTAAGACTTTCTATCCTTCTTTATTTCTAAAAAAAGACCACATGATTCTCTAGTAGGGTAGCAGATTTGGAGGTCAGGGAAACCTTTTATATAACCGCTAGCTTTCGCTTTTACGGCTTGGGTGTAGGACGTTCTTATCCCACCTAAACTCGCACAGAATTTAGCTAAGGGATATTGTAGTTGTAGGTATTTAACTACTGCTTTTTGGAGCTCGTACTCGCTTTGACTTTTTGATAATCCGTTTTTTGTTGTCTCGTTTAACTTTTGGTTTATCTTCTTTTTCTTTTTCATCTTTTAATTGTTGAGCAGACTTAACAAGTTCTAAAAGATTTTTATCTGTATTATGCATAATACTTATTTTCTTGTTAATCTGATAATATCTTACATCAACTCCAATGAGCCATAAGATAATTACTGCTAATGTAATGTAAATTGTTGTCATAGTTTATTTTTTTTGGTTAATTTTTTCTAATTCAAATTCTAAATGAGCTATTGCTTTCTTAATACAATCAACAGGAGTGTCATGTTTACGATATGCTCGTAAGATGTATGTAGTTGCTGTAGCAAGATGATATGTTAAATCAAAGTTATCACAAACTTTTCTTGCTTCATATCCGTTTTTCCCTTTATAGTATTCTGGAACTCTATCATCAAATATTTTTAAATCTTCATCTATTGTAGAGCTCATTAAGTCTTTTTTACTCAACAACATTTTAGGATTAATATATGCGGTATTACTTTGTTTGTTGTTATCCATATTTCTGTCTAATTCGTAGTAATATTTACTGTGCTCTTTCTTTTTCATCTAAATAAGTAATTAATTGTTGTGGTGTGTATATAGTTAAATTGTTATTATAACTTTTGTATATCATTGTAAACTCTGGTTCTGCTTCGTTAAATGTCCATAAAACTCTAACCCCATTTTCAATCTGTTGTCTCAATAATCTTTTTATATTATTAAATTTCATAATGCAAATATATACATTAATAATTCATAATAAGTAATTCTGTGCCTTTATTTTGTTTCTTTCCCTTAGTTGCTCCAGCAGCCTTATTAAATTCTTTACTTTCCCATCTGTATTTATCTTTAGGCAACCACTCACTTAACAAATCAAAATCGTAATAAGATAAAGCAAACTTACCTTTTATTCTTTTCAAGTGTGTTACTAATGTATTGTGGTCATCACTATCAAAATCATGATTAGAATAATAATCCTCTGTTTTCCAATATGGTGGGTCAACATAAAAGAATGTTGAGAGACTATCATATTTTAATATTAAATCTGTATAATCTAAATTCTCAACCTGAGTTATACCCTCTAACTTTTCAATAACATCATCCTTCTTTAACCTCCTTCTTAATGCGTCGTATTTACTAGCATACTTCCCTTTTAAGTCAATGAATTTACTTTCTAGTATCTTACTACCACTGAACACTTGAGTTGCACAATAAGCATATTGTCCCGCTATCTCTTTGTCTCCTAATTCATAAGGATAATTATAATCTTTAACCATGTTTAATGAGTTCTGAGCTATGTTAAATGTATCTACCTGTTGTGATGGTACTAATTCCAGCATATCTGAAAATTCTTCAGGACTTCTCATACATTCAAATAGATTAGCCATAAATCTATTCTTATCATTATAGACAACTTCTTTTAGGTTTGGTTTCTCATGTATATCTCCCTTAACATATACCCAAAACGCTCCACCAAAAACTTCTACATAAGTTTCTATATCGTTTGGTATGTATTCACATATCCATTTACTCATCCTTGATTTCCCTCCTATATAGCTAATCATTTTTATTTATTATTTAGTTAATTTATCGTATTCATTTATTACCTCTCCCCATGTCTCATAACCTTCATAAACTCTAGATACTCTTATATAAAAAATAGTTAGATACCTTTTATATATAGCAGATTTATCATCTCCATTACTTAGTATAGTGTATCTGTTGATGTCTGGTATTACCTTAAGAGTTATTTTTATTGGGGTCATTATTTTAATTCTTCAAAATTTTTGTCATAATCTAAATTGTCTATTGTTTTTTCTAAATTTATATTGCCGTTTTTAATTTGATGTAATACTTCTAAAGTATTTATTCTAACATACTCGTCTATACTGTCCATTAAATCCATAGGACACAATGTGCAGTCTATTAAGTCGTTTAGTTCGTCTAAAAGTTTTTCTTCTGTCATTTTATTAAATTTATTTTGTTTTCTATTTTATTAAGTCCTGTTCCCTTCCTACTTCTATACTTGAGCCGTTTATCTTGTCGTTCTGGCTCTTTACTAGACTCATTCCATATTAATTGTCTATGTTCTTTTATCCATTTGTAATAATTCTGAACATTCAACACAAAACTATCTGTCCCTCTTACTCCCTGTCTAAAAGCTTGAACTATATCCTCAAAATATAAATTCTTAAAATCTTCCTTAACATCATAAGCTAAAGACTTAGCTAGTATAACAATATGTTTCTCATCTTTTAACTGTCCTAGCTCAACCAATGTTTTGCTTATTAAATCAACACACATTAACTCTAACTCTTTTATATCTATGTCTTTTATCATCTTATTTGGTCTTTTCTTATTATTAATTTATCAGTAAATTTTTTATCATCATCCTCTAACACCAACATATTTTTATCTCCAACACTAATAATTATATTATCTCCAACCACCAATCTAATCTCATATCTTTCAAAATACTTTCCATTCTCAGGATAAACTCTATATTTATCTCCATCTAAAGACAACACATAAGCGTCTAAAGATTTATCTGTAAGTTTATTTAATTCCATTTGAGTCATTCTACTTCTGTGTTTCATTAACTATTATTTACTATATCTCTAGCTTTCTGCCAAGAATCTATTTGGTTTTCTACCTTACTTGATTTATTAGAGTTTGTTGAGTTATTCTCCCAAGTTCTTAAAGAAGCTTTCCAATCTTTCATAGAGTTCTTACCAACCTTCCATCCATTACTTTCGTAGAAATCTATGAATGTTTCAGGGTTTACATTATTACCTCTCTCCAAACAATATTCTTTAACCTCATCTATTGTAGGTTTTTTGAATTTCTTTATTAGTGGTTTAGATAGTTCTCCTGTGTCTAAGGCGCTTATCTCTGATAAGTCAACATCTCCTATACTATATAGGTCATACTTATCTATTAATTTTATAACTGACTTATGAGCGTTAACATTTTCGTTTAACTGTCCGTACTGAAAATCTATAAATTTAGGTATGAACCATTTATTACCATTATCAAATATCTTAATGTTTTCGGAGTAATGTTTTATAGCTTCTTTTTTGTTTATCTTAGACCCTACTCTAATCTCAGCAACATCTAAATCAACATCCCACACTCCAGCGTGATTACAGTCATCTAATATATATAACCATAGTAACTTATATTTAGTAGGTAATCTTCTTATAAATCCTTTTTTCCATTTTTCTGTATCTGTAAATCTTTTAGGCATAATTATTTATTTTAGTAGTGAGTATTAATAACATTATTTACTTTGTCTAAGGTTGGATTTTCGTCAATATCATATATTGATTCATCATAATAAACCTCAGCTTTACATCCCTTGCAGTATCTATAATTTTCTAACTTTGATATAGATTCTACAACTTTGTCTCCACAATAGTAACACAGCTCCTCTCCATCTTCATACACTACTTCATTACCGTTCTCATCTTCCCACTTATCAAACTCATAGTAATTTCCTCCATAACCTCCTCCCCAATAATTTTTACCTCCATTAGAAAAATCGTATGTTGTTTTGTTGAACTCAGTATTAATATATTTCTCACATCCTAAATGAACTATAAGATTATATATTAAGTTAAGACAATTTTCTGCATCATAGAAATCTACAGTTTCATTATCTGTATGAGGATTGTAATATCCACTACTCATATTAGCTACACAAACATCTAAACCGTTATCAACTAATTGTTCTACATCTGTCATAACTCCCTTTGTTTCTTTGTATTCGTGGTACTGTAAAACAGGAGCAATCTTTTCTGAAAAATCTTTGCCAAACAAATCCTTACCACCTATGTTGTTTACAAAATCATTATGACCTCTCCTGTCTGATTGAAATACATATCCAACATCTTTGAACCATTCCATATCAGCCTGACTACTACCTACACATCCAACTTCTTCTGAATGAAAGAACGCGCATTTAACTATCTCTAAGTCTAATAACATCTCTAAGCATATCCAAACACCTACATTATCATCTCCACCAACTCCTACTTGTTTTTGTTTGTCGTTACTAAATGCAAACAATATACCATCATTATCAAATACCCTAAAGTCTTTATGTATATCGTGTACTGTGTCTGTGTGAGAAACCACACAAGGATAGTTTTCTGAAATTCCCTTAGTAACATAAACATTATTGTTTTTTATTACTACTGATGCTTCAGGAACATTTTTTGTTACAAAATCTTTTATGTACTCTATCATCATTTCCTCTCTACCTGATGATGATTGAACTGATAATACATCAATCAGCCTTTGTTTAGTTTCATTCATATATTTTTATAGTTTTTAAGGGTTAACGAAGGGTTCTCTAACCCTTCAAATCTTATACAAAGATACGAAATAAATCCGAGACTGCCAAATAATTTGGTAGTTATTTCTAAATATCTATTAATAATTGTAACAATGGTAGTAATATCCCCTTAGAAGTGTTGTTATCTCCACCTTTAAGGTCTAAGTTTGTGTTAAGAAACTTTCTACATTTTTCTTTAAGCTTCTCTGTTTTTATAAGGATAAAAGAATCCTTAGAGACAACAAAACAATAGTAATCAGCTTCAGTCTTAGAAATTCCAGAGGGGTTCCCACGGCTTTCATATTCAACAAACACACTGCCAGTCTCAGCAGCTTTAAGGTCTGTTTTAACTTCTATTGATTTATCATTAAGTATATCTCCAAGTTCCTTCTCTTTTATCTGTCCTAATTTTAAATCGTATCTAAAATCATTAGAATACTCCATTTTAGAACGGCACGTCTCCACTATCAGAAGTTTTAAATTCTGATTTTGAATCTTCTTTTTTGTTAGGTTCGTACTTGTTTTCAAAAGCATAATGAGTAGCTCCTTTTTCTGATGGAGTTCTTCTTTCAGCTATTGTAATCTGAATCCAACCATTCTTTTCAATCTTTTGTAAATCTTCCATTTTAAGATTTGCGTTGATTAATGTTCCATACTGTGTAGTATGAGCTTTAATACTGCTAGCTATGTAATTTTTTTCTTCTGCCATTTTGTAATTGTTTAATTGTTATTAATTCGTTTATTTTTTTGTTAATTATAATTGTTTTTTCTTGTAGTTCCTCAAGCTGCTGCTCTACAGAATTTTTTATTAAGTCTAATTGAAAACATATATCTTTATATGGTAGTATGGTTAATTTAGGATAAGGAACAGTGTAGTCATCAAATGTTCTACATGAGTGCAAAACAGTTGCGTGGCTATGAAGTGTGATTTTACCTACCTTTTCAAAACTGTATTTAAAATAGTTTCTCATTACATAAAAAAACAATCTTCTTGCATCTAAAATATCTCTCTTTCTTACCTTACTTCTAATTTGTTGCTCGTTTACACCCATTTCCTTATATATATAATCAAATACAAACTGTATTTTTTTTCTATCTCTTTCCATGTCTACCTATTTTGTGTTGGTAAAGCGACAACCATATCATAATCTTCTTCTCCTTCAACCACTATATTGTGTTTGTTTGGTATATCTAATTCTATAATATCTATTATATCTTTAACATCTATATTTAAGAATGTAGCTAATCTAGCCATATGAAAGTATCTTAGGTAAAAGGGATTGTCAATATATTTATCTATAGTGCTACCTTTTACATTTATTATTACTCCAAATCTTCTTTTTGATATACCTCTAATTCTAAGTATAGCTTCTAGCTCGTTTTTAGAACTCCTTATCTTATCATAGTTATTTTTTTTCATCTTTAGTTTTTTTTAGTTAAACATTTTTTTCCATTGTTTCCTTACATCAGTTTCAACTACATCTTCTTTTAACATTCTTATAACAGATAATGCTTCATCTTCACTGTATGTATTTAATTCTGAAAGTATTTCAGATTTTTCTGGTTCTGATATGGGACTAATTTTTAACAGAGACTCTATTACACCCATCTGTATAGATGAACATAATAAAGGTTCTCCATTAGTTAGTTCGTCAAACCACTCCTCATTCATTAGTCAACAATCTCATCTTGACCGAACACTCCTTGCTCATAGAATCCAGCAATCTTTAATACAACTCTACTCATAGCTCTTTTCTCTGCCATAGCTACAGGGAATTTTTTACCTCCTCCCATTAAGTTGTTATCTGCAGACTCTCCGAAAGACATCATATTTCTAGCTTCTCCATTTACAGTCATAGAAGCAACAGCTTTTAATACACAATATCCTTTCTCAATATCCATACTTATAACTTCATAAGCTACAGTTATCTTTTGTTTAGACACAATCTTATCTATACCTGTTCTTGTAATAATTACAAATCCTCTTTTGTCTTTGTAAATATCTTCTTCAGTTAAACCATTTTCAATATAAAGCCTTCTTAAAGCTTCTTTCTTGGTTTCAACTTTTACCTCAGTGTTGTTTTCAACTTTTTTCATTTTAGTTTTAGTTAAGTTATTACTCATTTTATAATTAGTTTGGTTAATATTCTCTTGTTCTTCTTGCTTTTGTTGGTGAATAGCGATATGCTCTCTTAATAAATGTTCTCCTGTTTCATTAGTCATCATATCCTCTTGCATTTGCATAAATTCTTCTTTCATTCTACCCATATCTGTATGTTTTTTTGTTAAAATTATGTTCTCTACAATATAAGTCTAGTGCTGTTTCTGAATGGTCTCTACAGGCATAACATATATTTATATCTGTATTTATAGTTGCATCACAACAATAACTTACTGTGTCCATTTCATCAAATTCATTAATACACTCGTAACACACATCTGTATCATCATATTTAGGGTTACATCCACAGTTCTTACATTGTGGGGAATCATTTTGGTACTCTCTTGGGTCATCATACTGACCTCCTGTAATAATAGTTTTAATCATAGTTAGTTTTTTAGGTTTATATTCTATTTATTCTTTCAAATCTTGTACAAAGATACGAATAATAAATGGAACTGCCAAATTATTTAGAAAGTTTTTTTAAATTTCTTTGTTATTTATCCTTATCTTTATCTTTATATTTATCCTTATCTTTATATATAAGGGTTCACTAAAGGGTTAGTCAAGGGTTGTTTAACTGTTAAAAATAATGTGTAATTCTTGCAACCTGTCCGTTAAATTTCTCATGTAAAAAACCTTCAACAGCTTTAGGTACCCCGCAAAATCCTTTTCTACTATGCCAACTATCTGTTCCTGAGGGACTTCTTAAGTATTCTATAGTAACTCCTATATAATCTTTAGCATCTAAATACTTATGTTTAACTTTATGATGTAAGTGATGTAAATACCAATACCTAAATTTAGTTTCAGACCATTCTTTTGGTTTTTCATTAGCCATTAATAATGGTAATTTATCCATTTTAGCTCCATCTCCATGCTCTAATCCAATTAAACTATTACCATACTTATAATATTTTCTATGAGAAACTTCAGCATCAACAGTAACATCATCACATTTTCTAAACCAAGATTTTAATGCATGAGCTAAATGAAAACCACTTTGATAATCATGATTGCTCATTGAATGCACACAATCTACAGGAGCCACCTCCCTTAAAATCTCCACACATTGCACATATAAAGCTAAAGCAATTTCAAAATGCTCCCACCATTTACCATCTGTATCTTGTGGGGTTCCTTTAGTTGTAGTTCCATAAACATTGTCTATATGTAGAATATCATTACCAATACAAAAAAGTATTCTATCTACATTAAAGTTTTCTACCTTCCATAATATACCATTTATACCCTCTATAACTCTTTCAACAGCAGTGTCTATATCATAACCGTCAACAGTTTCAACGCTATTTGCATATTTACCTATATGAATATCAGCTGGATTTATTACTAACAAATGTTCGTTAGCATCTTTTTTATTTCTTTTTAATTTTTTGTAGTTTGGAGAGTAGTTTTCTATTAAATCTTTGATTTTAGGTAATATACTTTCTTTATCAACTACATCTTCTTTAGTAACTATAGAGAACCTTAATTCTCCTGATGATGATTGCCAGTGTTTAACACTAACAACATCCTTTTTATTTATACCTCTATCCTTTAAATGAATTTCTAATGCTGTATTGCCATTGATATTGTCAACAGTTTCAGCTCTATTTTGATAGACTAATTCTTCTTCTTCTTTACTAAGTCTTAATCTTCTACCATACTCTTTCATATTTTTTTTTTCAAATATACAAAAAAATATTTATAAAAACGCAAAAGGGGGAACTACCCCCCTTTCACAACCCAAAAAAACTACTTGAAAACACACGAATATTCCCGAAAGGGAATAGTAGTTACCTGCAAAGATAACTATTTTTTACAACATTCTTTACTACAAACAGGATTTTTTTCAAATACTGAAAAAATTAAAGGTAATACACCTATACCCGTTAGTATTAAATTATTTGTTGTTATACCATGTAATGTTATATCTGCTGATGCAGCTAAAACAACTACTCCTGATACAGTTCTTTTACTAGACCACTTACCCTTGTTATCTTTAAATAACTCTAATACAGCTTTTACTAACTCTGTAATTGGTTTTATGGCGCTGTCCGCAACAGCAGACCCTATCCATTTTGTAAATGGGTTTTTTAATTTAATACCCATACTATTTCTTAGATATATCAGCTATTCCCTGACCTAATATAAGAGCAAGAATTGCGTAATAAACTTTTTCAACTTCTACTTCGGTTAAACCTAATTTAGCTGCAATAAAAGGAACAAATATAGCTCCCATTGTGTACCAAAATTTTCTTGAACCAAACATTTTTTTTAAAATTTCCATTTTTTATTTATTTAATTAATATATTCTATTGTTACTTCTTTACCATCCTCTAAAGCTTTAGCTATAGGAGGATATATTCTTGTGTACGCCTGAGTTGATTTTCCTATGTAACCATCTTTTTCAATTTGATTATTAACTTGAGTATCTCCAACAAGCAAACAACCAGAAGTGTGCTCATCAGTATTACCGCAATGTATAAGTATATACTCAAAGTTCGGAACATCTCTTACCCATAAAGTCCCCTTATGTATATCAGAGAACCTTTTTTTATATTTATTATGTATTCCACCAACTGTTCTTAAAGTTATTCTATATGTCCCTTCTGGTATTCTAGTTTCTGTTATAATCTTTTTTTCCATAGGCCTATACTCATCTTCTAAAGTATAACACAAAAACTTCTCCCCATCCGTTACATCAAACAAAAGACCATTTGTAGAATCTTCTTCACTACTAAATCGTACTACTTTTAATTTCATACTATCTTCCTTGACCTCTATACTTTTTTTTATAACCTGTTTGTCCCTTAGAAGCATTCTTACTATGAACTCCCTTACGCTTCTTACTATTAGTTTCCCTAAAGACAAACCCTAATCCTTTCCTAGCCATTACGACAATGGAGCTGTTATCATTAATACCTCAACATCACAAGCTGCTGTATCAGCATCAGCTGATATCTGAGTTATGTCTGCAAAAGCATTAAATGATGTTCCCGAAGCATCTATATCAATATCAGGACTCATTAAGAAAAATGATTCTCCCGCTTCTAACTTAAAGAATTGAGAGTCTGTTCCATCATACAGTCTAAGTTTTAAGAAATTAGTATCATCTAAATTTGTTATTCTAAAATAACACCAATCATCAGATACTACCTGACCCCTGCCATCTGCTGTAGAAGTATGAAAAATATCTGTAAAAGTTGTTGCTATACTCATTATTCTTTGTATAACCTCTCCTTGACTTTCAAAAGATTTAGATATAGCGTTACCATAAGAAACTCCGTTAAGAACTATATTTTCTGATATTGTTATTGTTGCCGTTGAGGCTGTTACTGTACTTGCCATATTATTTGTTTTTTAATTTGTAAAACTTATATATTGTAAAAGCTATAGCTAAGGATATTGAAACCATAGTTAATATCTCATTACATTCTGTAATTGTTAAAGCACTCGCCCCTCCAGTGGCTATTACTACTTGAATACTATCTTTCATTTCTGTTTTCATTTTTTTTTATTATTCAATACTACCTGTTAAAGCAGGGTTAGTATAACCTATAGAGGTGCCACTATTCAAAGATATACTTGTTACATTATGTAAAATTGTTCCAGCTGGAATTGAAACTCCAACAAGAGAGGTTACTGCAACACCAAATATATCAAGACTATCAAACTCAGAATCTGTTATAACTTGAATCTTGTAAAAGTCCCCATCTATCGCTCCACTTGAACTATTTATAAATGTTTGAGAACCATCTCCCGTTAATTCTCTAAGTTTTCCTAAAGCTACTGCGTCCATTTTTTTATTTTTTAATATTATTAATTTTTGTTTTTTATATTTTTTAATCTGATGTTAAAGAATCTGTATCTTCCTCTATATCAGTACCTTCTGCGTTCTTTTCCCAACCTAAAAACGAATGAGCACAATCTGTTGGGAATATCTCGTTATCTCCAAAGTCAAATTCTTCTGTAGTCATTAAGTCGTAATAAACTCCATCATAATAAATAGGAGGAGTTAATTCATTTCCTTCATCATCATAAGTTGCAGGTACCTCTACTATCTGTCCTATATAGACTATAGCCTGTGTTCCATTTCTGTAAACATCTTGAGTGATTCCTTCTTCAGTTACTACTTCATAAGTACCTTTAGAAAGTAAATCTGCATCTCCTTCTGTTTTGTCTGTGTATTGTAATTTGTATATATTCATTTTATATTGTTGTTAATGTTATTAATTCTGGGTCTGTTAATGCTGTATCGTATACTTGTAGTTGTTTTACTTTTGAAGGGAAAGTTCCACTCCCAACAGAAAAATCAAATCTTATCTGATTCAAAACACCTGCACTAAAAATAGTAGCAGATGTATTTACTCCTTCTTCTACACCATTAATCCAAAAAGAATAATCTCCACTTTTCCATTTAATAGCATACTTATTAAAATCAGTTGTATCTGATATAGTTTTTTCAAGCGTGTTTATTGTATTTCCTCCAACTCTTGTTCTACATAAAACTCTATTTGAGGTACTCATAAATCTAAAATAAATATAATCATCAGAAGGTGTAATACTACTGCTTATTGAAAGGTATCTATTAGTTCCATCATCTGACAAAGCAGCAACTTCTAAAAACAAAACCCCTTCCTCACTATTTATCAAATCACTAATTCCTGTCTTTTCATATTGGTCTTGTATACGAGTAACTGTAGTGCCGTATGTTGGAATGTATGATGTAGCGTAAGAGCCTTCTTCTAATTGACATCCCCATAAAAATATAGCAGTAGTGTCTGTTCCATTTACCCTGTCTATATCAATTTCTATATCTGCTTCAGTACCGTCTGATATAAAACTAAAACCAACTTTCCACCACCCATTTCCATAATCTTCTAATAAAACATTTGTTCTTGTTCCTCCTTGATGAAAAGTTGTTGTTGACAAAGCACTACCATTCCATTCATAACCTTGTCTAAACAAAGTTCCACTTGCTATTCTTGCACCTATTGTAGTTACACCTCCAGTAACAATATCATCATTTTTAATAAATGCACTTAAACTATAATCGGTAGTATTTGATATGACTAAATTATTTACATAAACTCTGTCATTTTCACTTACTCCGTTCTTAGTAACTTTACTTGCGTTTACAGTCCCATCAGGACTTGTAGTGTTGTTATCAATAACAGTTGTTTGCGTTTTACTGTATTGTGATATTTCCTCACTATAAGTTATAAGATTAGTCCTCTCAGGCTCTACTAATAAACTAGAAGTACCATCTGTATAATCTACTCTTGCAAGATTGTTTTGGGTAAAAACTTGTGCTGATATATTATCAATATCTCCATCAAATCCACTTACTGCTTCTATTATCCAACCTGCTGAATCAACTGTT
>Ga0208013_1000211_pt1 | contig 38214 bp, 47 predicted proteins | sample 16_taG_FD_184091 | JGI IMG/M metagenome (GOLD analysis project Ga0208013, IMG submission 184091) | Marine viral communities from the Subarctic Pacific Ocean - 16_ETSP_OMZ_AT15313 metaG (SPAdes) (version 2) | ecosystem: Environmental > Aquatic > Marine > Oceanic | place: Pacific Ocean | collected...
CGTCGAGCTCCGACTGGTCTTCCAGGAGGTCCCTGCGCGCATCAAACTCCTGGTCGAGGTAGAACTCTAGCTTCTCCACTGATTCTTTGAGCCGCTTCTTAGCCGCCTTCAGGTTGTCATATTCTGTGGACAGCGCGCTTCTCTCTGGTCCCGCCGTGAGTCGGCCGATCTTGCGCTTCTTAGTCCCGATGTCCTCGTCGTACCCCTTGAGGCGCTTGGCCGTTCTATCCATCACGGCTGAGATGGCGCGCTTCTTCATCTCTTTGAGCGCCTCGTCCGTCTTAGACTTGTCCCCGATCATGAGCTCATGGCGGGGCATGTTGAACATGTGGTCGAGCATGACGGTGATGAAGCCGGTCGACGCCCTTTCCAACGCCCCGCCCCCTGGCGTCTCTATTGGAGCGCGGTATTTGTAACCCGCAAGCCACCTGGATATCCCGATCTCACTGTCCAAACGCGCAACCTCCTCATCTCGCTCGTAGGCGCTGAGGCTGTCATCAGCAAGCACCTTGTCTCGGAGCTTCTTGATGTCTGGTATCCGCCACTCGTAATACGCCGAGGCCCCCTTGCCTATATATCCGGGGACAAACGTGCGCATCGCTGTCTTTGTTATGAAGGCAATGATGGCGGCGTTGCTCGACCCCGGCATCCCCTTAGCCTCCGCGAAGTCGACGTATGCGTCAGCAATAGCGGAGCCGCCGACATACGCCATGTCCAAGGCGCGCTTCCAGCCCACGTTTGTGCCCTGCACGGTGCTGTCAGACAATCCCTTGGCGGCCTTGTACAGAGCGCGTTCGCCAGCGCTCATCTTCGCCAAGTCCTCGCGGGTGGCAGAGCCAAGTTGTTTGACCTGCTCTGGCCTGAGATATGACAGCTCGGTTGGGTCGATGTACCCAAGCCCGAAGTCGACAGCCGAGCGCCCGAACTCAAGCATCCTGAGCGTGTCCACCATGTCCTCGTGCGGGTTCGCGTTGCCCATCGGCCATACGTTATACACGCCCTCCTCCCCCGTCGGGTCCATGAGGATGGGCTTTGCCTCTTCCGGGCTCCAGGCTGACGCTGTTCTGAAGAGTTCGTCCTTCTCATCAAGCTGCGCAGCCTCCGCGCCAATGACGGATGACATCAGTGCGCCGTGAGACGCTGCCTCTGCCGCCCTCTTTACCATCAGCGGCTTGTAGTTTGTTGAGCCGCGCGACACCGGGCCCGCCAGGATCTCACCCACAATGCCCTGCCTGCCCGCCACGGTCGTCGTCACAGAACGCCAGCCGCTAAACGGGGAGCCGAAGAGCGCGTCCCACTCGGGCGTATTCCGCTTTGCGATCTGAATGATTGGCACGTCCTTGAAGTTAACAAAGGTGCGCGCGGTGATCTCCCCGCCAGAGCGGGCCAATATCCCCAACAGTTGGGGCCGGGTCAGTTGCTTCCCGTTCGAATACGCATTCGACTTGCCGGACTGGGATGGCTTCTTCTTGACCAGGGTGATCTCCCGCCCACGCCCCACCGGCACAGACATGCGCTTCCCCTCTGGGAGGGTGTCCCACTCGCGCAGGTACTTCTCCATGATGTTGAACGTGTCCCACCCCTTGAACACATTGTCTGGCAGGTCGAACAGGCGACCTACGGTTTTCGTTGGGAGGTCTGCGATCTGCAGTCCTCTTTTTGTAACCTTCTTGAGCCACGCGTCACCAGTGGCAATGTCAAGGAGACCGGACTTCTTCAGTTCGACCGCCGCAAACGAACTGTCGAGGATATCGCCACGGCTGATGGCCTCGAAGAACTCTGCCGGGCGCTTTGTTGGAAGCCCTGCCTGCCACCGCTTATAATCGAGCGCCCAGTCCAACGCCTTGACTAACGCCAGCGGGTCTCTGTTTTTCAGTGCCGCAGCGCCAGCGTTTGATATCCACGCGTTTGCGTGTGAGCTGGGGTTAAGGGCTACGCGGGCTGCTTTTGTGTAGTTCGCGAGACCTTTGAAGAACGGGACGGTCCGCGTCCAAGACATGGACGGTGAGACGCCGCTCGCCCAGCCCTCGTCTGTGAATATCCAGCGCGCGGAGTTGAGCAAGTCGTCCTTCAGGTACAACTCTGGCTTCACCCTTCCAATAACAGGGTCCGAGTCCAGCAGCACAGGGTCGGGCGTCCGCACCGCGCGCTCGGGTGATAGGTTTGCGGGCTTTTGAAGCCCAAACGCCTCGAGCATTTCCGGGGGCACCAGCTTAAGACGGTTAAGCCTGCGCACAAGGGCAGACGGCACATTGATATTGTTATCCTTGGCGTACTTCAGGATGGCGGACGGAGAGTTCCGAGCAAGCGGAGGCAGTTCAGCCGTGTCCACGTACCTGTCTATGAAGTGCTGCAGTTCAGACGGGATGTCGGGCGCCGACTTGGCCGCGCTCTGCATGTCTATCCTTCCGGCGCGGGGAACCCCTCCCTCGGGAACGAAGGAGGAGCCCTCCGGGTGCCAGTCGCGAATCGACTTGAGCGCTGTGTTCTGGTGAGACAGCTTGCGAGATGTGATGGCGAGACGCCTCATGTTCGCAATCGCCATGGGCCTGCGCACTAGCGCGGCCAGTTCAGGGTCTGCGTCCATGTATCTGGCCATCGCGTCGACCACAGAGATCTCGCCAGGCTTTCCGTTCACATCTTGATACCTAAACCTGACATTGTTGACGCCACCTTCCTTTGCCTCGTCGAGGATTGCGCGCATCGAATCCCGGTCCACCGACCGGCGACTGCGGCGTTCGATCTCGTTGGCTATACGGGTGACTGCGCCCTCGCGATATGACGCGACCTGCATGTTGTTCGCTATCCTGTTCTCAAGGGCCAACTGCGCCTCCTCAAACGCGAGCGCCCTGAAGCCGGGGACCTGTGACAGCGGGCTGTCCTCAAAGAACTCGGCGGCGTCCTCAACAAGCCGCACCACCTCCTGGTTGAGGTTGCGAACCCTGGGCTCAACACTGCGCTTCGCGGCAGGCTCGTCCCTGAGGGCTCCCTCTGGGGTCAGCCTTCTCGAGGGGCTGAACGTACCGTCTGCCTGCAGCGTGTATGGCTTCTCGTCAAAGCTATAGCCACGCGACTCACGCGGAGCGGTGAGCCCAGGGGAAAGCTTTGGCGACTCGTATGCCGCTCGACCGGGGGGATACCATGGAGCCATCTCGTGACCAGGCCGCACCACCGCTGGCTCTGGCGTAACCGGCGGCTCCTCGAACGGAACCATGCCGCGCCCACCGGGAACCCCCTCGCGCATCGCGGCGTCGGCCTCGTTCAACATCCTCTGCGCCTCGTGCGCCCGCTGCCTAAGCAAGTACGAAGTCTCGTCGGCAAGCGCCTCCTCCATCAGCCTCTCGACGATGTCGCGTGGCTGACCCTGAGACCGCGCCCTCTCGACCCGGTCGACAAGCGCCCGGTTGTACTCCCTGGACTCCTCGATAGCGGCTCGTGCCCGCTCCCTAAGCGCGCGAACATTTATATCTGGTGGCGCCACCGCTCCACGATCAGGGACAGCGCCAGCACGTCGAGCGCCCATCGCCTCCCGTGTCGCTGCCACCTCTGGGAGGTCTGCCACTGCCCCTGGCGTCACCACGCGCTCGGCCTGGCCGACCATGCGAGCTCCAGCAGGGGTCTCTTGTGCCCGGAAAGCGCGCTCGGCGGCAACGAACGGGTCTCCGCCAGCCCTCTCCATCATCTGCATGAGAGCCGCTCGGGCGCTCTGCGGGTTTGGGAAGTGGCGCACTGAATCCGTCAAGTAGGCGAGCGCTTCAGCGAGCGCAGCCCTGTCCAACTGCGTCGGAGCGCGCCCCTTGAACGCATCGGAGGCCAACTGCCGGAGCCACGGCGTGTCCATGTCGAGCAGTTTCAGCCCAATCGCCTCTGCCTCTGGCGACAACGTGTACTTGCCAACACGAGGAGGCACTTGCCCAGGCGCAGGCAGGCCGAGCGGCTGCGGCTGCGGGGGCAGCGGGGTGTCGGTCGGGGCCAGCGGGGTGCCGCGCTCGAGAACCTCTGGGATGAGCGCCCCCTCTGGGCCAACTGGGCCAGCACGTCGAGCGCCCATCGCCGCACGCGTGGCTGCTACCTCTGGCAACTCCCCGCCCGGAACGTCTTTGAACGAGAACCCTGCGCCAGGTGGCGGCTCTCCCGCAACCACTACATCGGGAGACAACTCCTCATACACGGGCCTGCCACGACGCGCCTTGACCGGCTGCTGTATAGCAGCGCCGGGCTTTGGTGGAGGGTCGAGCGCGTTTGCCAGCTGCGGGCCCAGAGCCTTAACGCCCTGCTCTAACTGCCTCGGGTCCGGCAAGAGCTCATGCGCAAGCGGGCGCATGGCTGGGTCTGCCATGTGGGTGGGGTCGACCTTCCATCGCTGAAAGAGGGCCCAGAGTTCGTTCGCTGAGTCCATGACGGCAGCGGCCCCGCGTGTCGCCCCAGCGCCTCTTCGCCCAGAGTCGGCGTATCTGTTCATGGCGTTGTATGTCTTGCGGCCCCAGTTGGCGGCACCCTTGGACAGCGGGACGCCAAGGCGTCGTGCAATCGGATACACCATCGCGGTAGTGACAATGGGGTACGCCTTTGCAACATCCCCCGGCTTGTTGAACAGCGCCTGGACGAAGGCCACCATCTCCCTGCTCATCTCAGGCCATCGCTTGGTCGCCTCCTCCTCAAGGATGTGCTGGCCACGTCCCTGGGATACCTCCATGCCGCCCATATCCAGGAGCACCTTCTTGCGCTCAGATGCGGTGGACTCCTCCCAGAACTCCTTTGGTATGTTGCCGCCTGACATCCATGAGAGGATCTCGTATGTCGCCTCTGCAAACTCGAGGGCGTTCTCGGCGGCGTTTTCAAGTAGTGTCTTCGAGCCAGAGCGCACGACAGCGTCCGAGAGGATGCCCTCAAGAAGGTCCGCAGACTCCTTGTTTTCGAGTTCCCACCTCTTGCTCCACCCCCTGCGCTCTGCCGGGTCCATCGAAACACCAAACACGCTGATGGTCTCGTCGCCGTCCCACTCGTCGGTGTTCATTGCCGCGTAGCCCTCAAGCGCTGCGCTTGTGATGCCACCGGCCAGCGTCCCCGCAAGAGCGCCAGCGCGCGTGAGCGCAGCCTGCCCTCTCGCCGCAGCGCGCTCGGGGATGCCGCCAACAGCCCCCTTCTGGTATGTGTCCAGGCCAGACTCGAGTCCACGCGCCTGCTCGAGCGCAAGAGGCTCTCGTGGCGCAGCAGCCCACTCAACGGTCTTGCGCACATCTTGCGCAAACTGGCTTGGCAGACCCTCGAACCTGCGATGCGCACGCGCCATCTGCTCCACAGGCCTTGAGCGCATGTAGTCTGCAACGCCAGACGGAAGCGGCTCTACGGGCTGGTTGCGCACAGCCGGGGCGCCTGGCTGCGCCTCGAACGGTCGCCTCACATCTGTCGCATACGGCAACTGCTGCGTCGGCCCAGGGAGCGGTGGGGAGGCTGGCTGCTCTGGAGCTGGCGGCAGAGTGAACGCCAGCGGCGTATCGAACGAAATGGGTGGCTCAGGAGGCTTGAGCCTAAGTGCCGAGGCGCCCTCGTGCTGCATAAGCGGGACGGACGCAACCTGGTCGGTGATAGCCATCCCCTCAACGCCTGGCGCTGTGGGATCGATGCCGAAGCCGCCGAGGATCTCATTGAACCGCTCTCGCGTGACCCCCTGTGACGCCATCTGCTTGGCAAGCTCAAGGACAGTCGCCATTAGTCCCCAGCCCGCCGCCGGAGTTTGCGCCCCCACTCCCCGCCACCCCACGACGTGCTGATATTGGCCTTCCTTATTGCGTTCCGGGCCTTTATGAGCGCGGCCTTGGCCTCTTTCCTCTTCTTGAGGATCTCCTTCTTGTACTTGGCTGTGACCTCTCTTGCGTCACCATCGGACGTGCCGTAGTCCTTCATCTCCGGGTCAGACGCGAATTCGGCCACGTCCGCCTTGGATATCCCCGTCCTGTCAGCAATCTTCTTCAGCTTGGCGACCGCCGCCTTTACCATGGCCGGGCTCTCTAGCTGCCGGTGGTCAAGGCCGAGAGCCGCACTGGCATCGTCCATCGCCTTGCTGACAATGGCCCTGTCTGTAGCATCTGCTGCCGCCGGGCGCGCCCGCGTTTTCCAGCCAGGGTTCCATGCGTCCAGTTTGGCTCGGGCGTCGGAGTCGAGGGAGCCGGGAGTCTCCTGTATCCTCTTGACCTGCAGAGCGCGGTCCTTGACCTTGATCCTGTTGGCCGCATACGTCCCCTTGGCGAGAGCAAGCAGCACATAATGTGGGTCGGCCGCATTTCTAGCGCTCATCGTGACGCCCTGGATCGTCGTCGTCTCCCTCCCCGGAGGAGTTGGGCCGTCGCCGCCGCCCTTCTTCTTCTTCTTCGCCTCCTTATCTTTCATTCTGTAGACATCCCGGAGGGTCTGGCTCTCCAGCTTCACCTGTTTGGCCGGAGCCCTTCTGCCCCCAGACTTGATCGCGTTCCGAGCTCGAGCCTCCACCAGCGCGGGCACGTCGTGCTCACTTGTGATGAACGAGGCGTAGTCCATGGCACCGCGCGCTATCTGCAGCAAGTCTCTTGCCTGCGCCTCTTGGCCAGCAGCGATGAGTGCGCCGTATGACTCCGCCAGGTCGGAGATGGTGAAGTCGGACCCACCGCGCGCCCTTTCCACAAACTCGCCAGCTGTGACGGGCGTGCCAGTGCGCTGCTCGGGCACATCCATGCGCTGCGCTTGGACGTGGAGCACGCGCTTCTGGTTTTCATTCAGCTCGTCGTACTGCTGTCGCGACCACCCGTATGCAGTGAGCGTCTGGTCAAGCGCCCTGTCGAGTCCCATCGCCTCTCTAACTTTGGCCACGAGATGGGGACGGTCTTCAGGCTCAACAGCCGCCATCCACTCTTGGAGCTTATTGCGCCTGGCTGGGGTCAGCTCCTCGAGTGCGGGTTGCGTCTGCTGCAGCGCGTCGCGCTCGAGGAGCTGACCCTTGACCCTCTCAAGCGCATCCCAGACCAATCGCCGCCGTGGATCGTAGCTGCCATCCGGCAGCTGGGTCCAAGCGATGCCGCCTTTGCCGTCCCTTGTGACGATTCCGTCCTGGATGGCCTCCTCCAAGACGGATTCCGGTGTAATGTCGGCCGTTGGTGCAGACGGTGGCTCCTCGAGGGGGGCGAACGCTCGCCTGGGCGACACCCCTTCTACCAGCCGACGAGTCATCTCTTCTCTCGCCACGGGGGCCTGCGCTCTTGCCCTCGCCGCACGCTCGGCCATCTCGGCCCCGCCCGAAGGATCCCAGTCCTGCGGGTCCTCCGTCATGCGCTGCCTGAGTGCGGTGAGCTCTTGGGGGCCGGTCGGGCCCTTCCAGTGCTCAGCGCGACTCTTAACCGCCTCCCCCTGCAAGCGAGCTACGGCTTCTTCTGGGGTCTCCTTTGCGGCCTGGTAGATGTGCCGACCAATCCCGTATAGACCAGCTGCGGCCTTAGTGCCGATCCCGATGGCCTGTATAATGCGCAGCGCCCGCTCTTCGCCCGATGGCTCTTGCGGCTTCTGTTGCCAGAACTTCTGCACCGGGGGCGTTCTCGGCCCGAAAGCCCGCGATGGGTCTGGAAGGATGATGCGTGCCATTTACTCCCCCCCTATGGTGTAGGCTCGGTGGATGTGGGCATTGGCTCTGCGGAGAAGGCGGCGAAGATGGCGCCTGTGCTGACAGCCCCGGCTGGGAGCCACGGCTTTAGTTTTTCATAAACTTCAACCAGTTTGTGCCACCCAGGCACATCGCCATCGCCGGGAAACTCGCCAAACCAGTTGTCTTCCGGCTTGGTGCCAACACCGTGGATTTGCTCCCACTCTTTAACAATACCCGCAATGGTGTTGAGGCTTTTGAAAGCGCCTGCGTCTTCGTTGAGCATCTGAGCGGCATTGGGCCCAAATAGTTTGAGCGCGCCGAGAGATACCTCAGGCGTGGCTGTGATGTTCTTGTACGCAGCCCACCAGGACAGGGCGCCCGCTGCAGCCTTTTGCTGTGCGGGGTCATTCAGGTCGAGCGTTCCCAGCTTGGTCGTTACATATGCGGCCATGTCGTCGTACCCCTGACCGGCGCCGAGCATGCTGTTGATTGTTAACGAGAGGTCTTCCACAAAGGCACCAATCTGCTTCTGCTGCCCGGCCACCATCTCTGCCTCGAACATCGCTAGGTCCGTCCCTGTTTGCTTCTCCTCCTTCACTGCCTCTGCAGCCTCAACTGCGGCGGCTCCAGCCCTCTCCTCGGCGGAGACTGATGCGGCAGACGCTTGGCGCATAAGGTCGAGTGCCGTGCTTCCGCCCGCGCGAGCGACTCCGCCTCCTGTGGCGATACCTTGCTTTGCGATACTGGCTTGGCGCGCAACCTGCGCAAGCTGGAGAGCGTTCGCCTCCTTGGCAGCAGCGCGGATCTGGTCTGGCCTGGCAGCAGCGGCAATGGTTTTCGCCGCTGCTGCCTCCTTTTGACCGGCGAGCGTGCTGTAAACGGAACTCGACTGCGGGCCAGTCAGAAACTCCGAGGGCTGGCCTTGCTTGGGCGCAACACCCCCTTCCGTAGTACTGATCCCTGAATCGTTTGCCATCGCTTACCTCACACCAAGTGTGTCTTGCCGATAATGTACACCCACAGGCCGCCTGAGCCGAGGAACATGGAGTTTGGGTCGTACTGGTTGTAGTTGTTGGTAGCATCGCCTAGCCGGGCGCGCACCTCTAGCCACTGCTCTGCACCGCCAACCGCCGATGCGCCACCGTCTATGTCACGACGTGATGATGTGGATGACGTGGCGCGTCCCACAAACACCGGCTTGCCCTGCGCAGTCATGCCGTTGAGACTTGGGCTGCCAGAGCCGACCAGGTCCATCGCGTACAGCTCGAGGTTCCACGGCCGCGCCGTTGCTATTGTGCTTGAGGCGCCTACAAACGGGAGCGTGTATTGCTCGCCAAGCGCAACCAGGTCTACGGCCTTACCGTACCAGTTGGCGGACGCCAGATGGTCGAGCAGTTGCGTGCTCTTGCCGACCTGCTGGTAGTCAAACGTGTCACCCCGGATGCCGGTGCCAATGCCAACGCCTATGTCCAGCTGAAGAGCCGGCGTTATGGTTGAGCTTGAATCGTTAGCTATCTGCCCGATCACTTGCCGGTTTGCCCCGTCCCAGATCGTAAATGGCATCCAGTTGTACGTGAACAGAATGTGGTGGATCGTCATCGGGGCTTCGATGGGTATGTATCGCCGGTCGATCGCAAAAGTGTTCGCCGCGCCTGCAGTGATATACGGCTGGTTGGTGAACTTACGCGCTGCCATGCCAGAGAACTCGACATTATTGAATAGCGGCACAGCCAGAACGCTGTACGCAGCGCTCTCCTGGAGCTCCTCAAGCATTGGCAGGTCAGAGTCCATCTTGTAGCCGCCGTGCAGCTTCCGGCGCTCAAACTCGTCAACCACTGCCATCATGGTCTGCACGCCAAGCGTGGCGCTTCCAGAGTCGTTGGCCACGATCGGGTCGCCTGGCGCAGAGGTTGTGCCGATGAGCGCTCGAGAAGTGGACGAGTTAATGCCTGCCCCGGTGGTGCCCGCAGCTGCGTGCGTCAGGTTGTCATTGGGCACACCATCGTGCCTGGCGGGTATGTTCTGGATGGTTGGCCCGGAGTCGCGCACCGTCAGCTTCGTCAGAAACCTCATCGAGACCTCGATAGACACCAGGGCCGTGTCGATGGTCGCGGTGCCCAAACTCGCCGCCATGATGACGAAGATGTAGCTCTTCATCGGGTCGATGACCTCGTTGATGTCTGACGCCACCCATGGGTTCAGACGCACATACGAGTCAGACAGATAGATGCTCTCGATGCGCCCGGACCAAACCGTTCGCCCAGGTCGGAGGTTGCTCGACAGGGGGCCCGTAGGGTCGAACCAGGTGGGCTTCTTCTCCATGATGCCGAGCTCGATAACGAGACGGTCCTTGTTTACATATGAGATCTCCCCATTAGGAGATGCTGCGGGTCCGGCAGGCGCAGCGGTCGCGGACCCGTCAAAGTTCCCCACAATGGCGGCGGGCTCCAGCCTTTGGTCAAACGAGAAGCTGACCTCGTCGAGAATGATGGGCGGCGAGCTGTCGCTCGGCGTGACAGACTTTCCAGTCCTCCCACTCGTCGTAAAGCTCAGGTGCTCCTGGAGTGGTGGCAGCATAAACGGGATGCCATGAAACGGCGACCCGTCCCTCCCCTGACACGTGTTCGTCTTGCTAGACAGCACCGGCATGGAGAGGTTTATCCTGAACGGTGCGTAGGCGCTCTCCATCTGGTCGGCCGCGATATTGGCCCCAGTGAGCTCTGCCTGCGCCAGAACGGGCGGGTCTACGACGTGCTTCGTTAACAGCTTTGCGCCACGCGCCAGCTTGCTGCGTGAAATCTTGGCCATCAGAGCGTCTGAACCTCCTCGAGCACAGTGAGCGTCATGCTCCAGGCCTGGACATACCACGGGACAGCGCCCCATGACCCACGCGTATACACTGCCCCGTCGTATAGCGGAATCGACACAGCTATGCGAACGCGAGAACGCTGGTGGAGTGGTATGTTCAGGTCCCTGTGCTCGACAATGCGACCATACAGCGGGCGCACGTCGGTGATGTCGCCTGAGTCATAGTGCGGTTTGAAGTCGTTCCAGCCTGTTGCGGTGGAGTTGGGCTCTATGAGAGACGAACTCTCCTCATTGAGCACCCATGCCGTGCGCGTGTATTCCACGTCCGTCATCACAGCGTCCTCTGGCGTGCCGGGGTTCATCACATCCAGCACAATTGGCACATCCACCGTCGATGACGACGTACTGTAGCCGCTGGGTGGAGCGCTCGCCGGAACGGCTGCGTTGTTATACGTGTATGCCGGTGCCACCGCAGGGTCATACGTGCCGGGGTATGGGCGCGCAGCGTTGGCCCCGCCATCGTTGTGCATCATCACACTTACGCCATAAAGGATGGCCGGTCGGCTAAAGTGGAACATGCGCGTCCACGCGTACTGATCCCCGCCAATAGCAGAGTTGAAGTTCTCCAGGCCCGGTATCGCGGTGCCCTTGAATCTCATGATGTTGAACGGCGCGCTCTCGGGCGAAGCGCCTTGGATGTCGTCGTTCTTTACCTGTAGCCACGGCCACCTGGAGTAATTTGTTGAACTCCGGTCGGCCGGATTAAAGCCAGCGTGATACTGCGTGGCGACGAAGCGCTGCTTTGTGTTGCCCTTTTTGACGTTGTTGATGCCATCGGTGACTTCACCAAGCGCTTTCTCAAGGCGCGAACCATCGATCGTCGTTCCATCGTAGAAGACCTCATGCGTCAGGCTGCGGGTGTGTCTTCGCCACGCCATTAGATATTCCCCGTTCCGGTTGCAGTGCCAGCGGTAAACAACGTGTTCCCGGTCTTGTTGTAGCAGAACGCTATCTGCACGTTTGCCGCTGGACCAGCGTGCTGCACCATCGGAGCGACCGTCGTCCCGCTGCCACGGAATACGCACCCGAGGAACACAACCTTGGCGGCAGCGTCAATCGTCACCATGGACGTGTCGCTGTCCAGGTCTCTCTGAAATGTGCAACCGCGAAACAGCACCGAAGCGCCAGCCTTCACATTCACACAGTCTGTGCCGTCTACCGTAAACACAGACACGCCGTCTATGACAGCGTCTGCACCCACCACCAGTCGCCTACGCATGAAGGTGCCAGGAGATATCGCGTGGAGCTCTGAGTTCTCCTTCTCGAGAACCTTGCCGCCCCAGCTGCCAGGCGCCATGAGCGCCACATTGTTCCTCGTCAGCCTCTCGTCTAGCGGTGAGCCTGGGAGGGTTAGCCCTATCGCCTCGACGACATCGCTGACGCTCCTGCGCACGATGAGGTTGTAGTTCTCGGCCTTAACCTCAGCCTCTGCGCCACGGCGCTCATGCCTGCGCCTGATAAGGAGCTCGTCAAGGCTCATCTGCCCCGCCTTCGACGTGCCGCGCCGACAATCCTGTAGAGGAACTTCACGCTCTCGAACTTGAGGCGCTCTGCAGGGTTGCGCATGAAGCCGAAGATCATTGCGGCAACACTGTTGCCCTTAACGGACTCAGACGTGACGATCTCATCAACCTGCTCGTCGCCAATCAGGTAGGTGTTGGCCTCGTAGGTGGTGGTCGTCTCCGTCCCATAGATGATTGACGCACCGAAGTCTGGGCGCCGAAGCGTGGACGTGCCATCCAACACACGGTCTCTGACCGTGAACTCCGCGTTCACACTTGGGTACAGGTTGGTCTTAATGCTCACGGGTTTGGTGAAGGTTGCAACGCCGCCAATGTAGTCCACAACCTGAGCCGACCAGGTCTTCATGTCTGCGGCCATCATTGTGTTGAAGATGCTCTGGGACCAGTTCTGGTTCCCTGCATGGTCCGTCCCAACGTCATGACTCAGGAGCCTGATGCACATGCCGCGCCCCTTTACCCGCGCGTCCTCTGGCAGCCCCACGTCCTCGGACATGTACGCCCAATCCACAGGCTGCGCGACATTATCCTCTTTGTTGACGCTGGCAAAGCGCCACTCTCTCCATACCAGCGCATCGCCATCCACGTCACCGGCAGTGACAGATGTTGTCGTCACCCAGTCCGTCACATAGCCAGCAGGGGCTGTGTTCGCCTGCATAATCCCCATGCCAGACACGTCCGCGTCGGCAATGGTCCGCATAGGGATGTAGCAGAGCAGATTCTGCTTGGACGGCAGCAGGTTCATGTACGGGTCAAACGTGTGCCCAACACCCGTACCCTGCCAGTCCAGGTTGATCTCCAAGCCGTTCCGCACCGCGTTCCCGGCGCCATCCTCACACTTCCTCTTCACCCACCCCGCAGCCGATCCAAGGCGCTCGGGCGGGAAGATGAGGTCTATGTCGGTGCTCGTCGTGTCGTCATCAAAGATGGGGCGCCACTTGGTAAAGTCAAAAAAGAAGCGCACGCGCACACGCGTCATGTAGTACGTCGTCGCTGGCATAATATCAGGCACGAGATACACCGGGATAAGCACCGTGCGAGATGGCGCTCCGGGCGCAGACTCGCCGTTTGGCGCCGTGGCCCCGGTCGCAGTGCCCGTGAACTTGTACTGCTGCTCGACAGGTATCCACTCACCCAGGATCAGCATGTTGCCAAGGGCATGTGTCGCCGCCCGGTGGCTTATGTATTTGCCAGCGATGGTCCGATAGTCCTCGTCATCGATGCTGCGGTCGATGGCGCCCCCTCGGCCATACTCCAGGATGTATGCCGAGCGAGACACTGTGTCGTCGTCTACGTTTGTGACTCCGCCGTACCGCGCCTGGTCAACCACCACTTTGGTTTCTACCGACCCGACCAAGAACAAGCTCTCCCCGCGAGCCACTGGCCACGGGAGCGTAATATTCCTCACAGCGCCGACATCAGACAGCCCATGCTCTGCCGTGTTGGACTCATAACTCCAAAGGGACCACTCCCCGCCAGTGAAGCAGAGGGTGACGTTCTCCTCCGGCAATGTCACCAGAACGCTCTCGATGTGCTCGCTATAGGCCACTGAGGCGCCCACCGTATTGAGCGTTATGACGCTGTTGCGCTGCGGGACGCGGGTGTTGATCGCCCCGGTCTCCGCCGTCACTGCCGGAAAGAAGGTCGTCATCGGGTCTGTGATGAAGTCCGTGAACAGCGGGGCGATCGGGCCAGAGACCGTCTGCACCTCCATCGGGTTCCCGGACAGGTGCACGCCGTGCTGACTGAGCCATATGACGGCGTTGTCCGTCTTCGTCACGCAAGACTGGGAAACACACCCAATAGACTCAGACACCATCACGGGCTCCATGCCGCCATTCGCGACAGGGTCTCCGCTCCTAGACGCGGGCTGATAGAGGAACGTCTCGGTGTCCGTGAAGATGTAGATGCTCTGCCCCATCGGGGCCAACGCGGTGATGGTGCGCTCGGTTGGGACCACAATGAAGTCGAAGTCAATGAACGCAGTCGGGTCGTCAGGCTGCGAAAAGAAGACCTCTCGGTCGTTGCCAGCGATGACGAGCCTGCCACCCCACGACGTGAGCGCCTGGGGCGAAGGAACGCCAGCGGCCGTGAGGTATGCGTACACGCCAATGTCCGGCCCTCGAGAAGGCGTCACCCGCCATATCATCGAGGACTCGCAATACGGAGGCGCCCACTTCTGCATGTGCGCACCGGCAACAAAGCGTCGGCGATTCCCCCTGAACGTGGACGGCGTGTATGCGTAGAGCTCGGTGGCAGATGAGCCGAAGAACACAGTGTCCCGCACCTCCGTAAACGAGAACGTCTCCTCGCTCGTCGCCACAAGCCAGCCCTGGTAGTCCTTGTCGAAGTTGGTCTCGTACTGGCCGTGGCGCAGTTCGACATCGTTGCGACGGACGCCAGACTCAGACGTGTGCCTGTATAGCGGCTCTTCCCAGCGTTCCCTCGTCGTCACGTCATAGATGCTGACCACGTAGATGTTGGCGATCTGGGCGCGCTCGTTCGCCACTTCAGACGTGTATGCGCGGGACTTGAACACGCTGATGATCTGCTCGTGCCCAAAGTCCGTGAGCAGCAGGTAGCTACCCAAGTGCTTGGTGTACCCGGACTCTGCCACCACTCCGGGGATGTTGTGCGTCATGAGGCTGTCGAACTGCGTGAGCTGACCAAACCCCTTGCGCACCTCCCATGCGCCGTGGCGCCGAAGCATGTTTAGCGCGAAGCTACCCTTGGACGGACGGTCGTATTTGATGCCCCCTCGGAGGATCTCAACTTCGTCATACCGGACAGCCATCTCACATCCACCTCACGTCAACGACGCTTTCCGTGACACCGCCGGAGCGAGACTCAAGATATGCGCGCAACTGCTCTACCCGCCTGGACAACTGCGTCTTCAGCTCAGGGTTCGCAGCAGCGTCAACAATGGCGTACTGCAAACACGCCAGCATCGCGATGATGTCATGAAAGCGCGTCAGGTCGTCGATGTACACCGCGCCCAGGCCCGCCCACGTCACAGCTGGCTCAGGGATGTAGTCGATCCTGATGCTCATCGTGACCTCAGCCGGGAACAACAACTCGGCGCCTCGCAGCGTGTAGCTGGCCCTGCCGCTATATGTGCTGCTCGCCGATACCGACGGCTCAAGTGTGCCGAGGACGTTGTCAGGAAGCGCAGCGCTCTCGATCTGGTAGATATTAATGAGTTGGTAGAGCCTGTTGGTTGCTGCGGCCCCAAGAATCGCAGGCACCGAGGTGCTCAGGTCCAGCGTCCTCGCGCTGGCGATCGAGTACACCTGGCTGCGCGAGTACACAAAGGGGTCTATCTCGGTGACGATTGCGCGGAAGTCGTCATATGCCCGCGCCAGCCAGAGCTCAACCTGGGCGTCGTTCACAAACGTCTTGTCGGGCTCGTCCATGTAAACCCGAAACGCTGCAGCGACTTCGTTCACCAACATCAGCTACCGCCCTCAAGACTTGAGATGGGACTCGCCATGCCTGGCAGGTTCTGGCCCTCTGTCGGGAACGGCACCTGAGCAAGAGTCTCCTGCGGGGGAGCGGGCTCTGCCACTGGCATCATCTGTGGCGCAGTCTGCTTGGGCGCCTGGTGCGGGGACACTGTCTTGGTGTTGGTGGCGTGCTGCCACTCCTGCTCGCCAACACCAAAGAAGGTGAAGTCTTTGATCACCTGGGCAATGTAGTCCTGAATCTCAGGCGCCAGGTCGTAATACTCCGGCGACTGCACGTACTCCGTGAAGACAACCGAGAACGCCTCGAGGTCGTCCGTCGGCAAGATCTCAATCTTGTTGCCAAGGATGATCGCCTGCAGCATGTCCTTGGCGTGACTGATGGCCACAAACTTGTCGGTCAGGTGCTTGTTAAAGGTGCGGAAGTTAACCGCGTCCTTCGCCTCTTCCGGCGTCATCAGGCCGAGTTGCGTCATCTCCAGCACACGAGACTCACGGTTAGCCGCGTCGACCCGGAACAGCGTGTTTGCGTCGATGTAGATCTCAGGGTTGTCGACGATGTCTTCGCTGGAGATGGCCCGCCACGCGGGCACGCCAGCATTGTCGAGCATCTTGACCATACGGCTTTCGGTGTAGTGACGCTTCATCAACATCAACACCGTCAACATCGTGTCTTCTACGGCCGCGATGACCTCATGCTGAGTCGCCAGCAACTGGGCCGAGTCCTGCTGCGTAAGGGTCCTGGCATGCACACCACTCTTCACGCCAGCCTCTCTGCGCCCCAGCGTGATGCCGTGCGCACCAGCAACGTCGCTCATCTCCTCACGCAAAAGGGCTGGCTCTCGCAGCACGTGGGACGGCAGCTGCTGCGGGTTTGCAGGCGAGGGGATGCCACCACCAGGCGTGTACCGGACGATGCCGCCCGGCTTGTTCATGATGGTCCCCTTGCGCACGTCGGCTGTTCTAGGGATTAGCCACGGCGGGTTGCCCATCAGGCGGACGTTCGCGTGAATCTGTGTGCGCGTGCGGTTGTAGAGTTGCTGCAGGTCAGCGATCTGAACCATCGGCCCCTGGCCCCACAGGTCTCCCTCGATGACGTGATAGCGCACCAGTCGCACAGGGAACGTGTCCCGGACGTCTTCGCTGAACTCGGTCTCGAGGTAGAGGTCGCCGCTTATAATGGCGTGGCGCCCGTCTCGCCAATAAACCTCGAACACCTCAACACGACCCTGCGGGACGTACACCTGGAACGGGTAGCGCTGCTCGTCCCCATCGGACGATAGACCCTCAATCTCCTCAGACTTGCTAGGATAGGTGTCCTTGAGCTCGCTCTTGGTGGCGTAACTGCGTATGGCAACCCAGCGAGCATCCCTCGGGTCATGAACACCCGGCTCGAAGAACATGTTCAGCGGGCTGACAACGTCGCACTTCACGCGGCCCATCACCTTCTTTCCGCCAACAACCTTATCGGGCTTTGGCCCGTCGAGGTCGTCATCGCCAGGCATGGAGTTAGCCGCAGCGGTCACCTCGTATCCGGGCTCGTAATACGTGTGCAGCCCGCAGTTGCCTGTCTGGGCCATCCACCGTATTGCCTCCTGCCACTTCCTGGACTGCTTGTCCGAAAGCCAGAAGTACCTGAGCGCCATCTCGGAGGCCGTGGCCTTAGTGATGTCATCAACCGTGTCGCTGGCAGGGATAACGACCGGGGTTGGTGGGTTGAGGGTGAGCCTGGAGATTATGCTGCGCTCGATGTTCATCATCTGGTTGACGGTGACGCGAACCTCGCCTGGCGCCCGGTTGATCCTGGCGTAGTCTTCCTTTCGCTTATCCCAGAACAACCACTGCTCGCCACGCAGCATCTTAATGGCCACAGACCACTCTCTGTCCTCGCGCGTGCGCTCACTCTTCGAGCGCGATATGCGAGACTGCATGTCGGTGGGGAACCGGGCCACTACTTTAACCCACCCCGAAGATGCATCTCCCGAAGCGCCCGATTGCGCTCTTCAGGGGACATATTCATGAGGGTGCGCGCAGTTGGGTCTCCAACGGTCGCCGCATACGCGCCTGGGAGGGAGGACGCGATTTTAGCGCCACCCAGTGCCGCCCCACTCGCATCCCCCTGTGCAATGGCGTCTACGCCAGCGCCAATCGCACTGCCGACACCCATGCCCGCGCCAACGCCGCTAAGCGCACCACCAACCCCACCGGCAGTACCTGCAGCCACCGCTGCTGGCGTTGCCAAGTACCCAAGGCCGCCGGTCACGCCCCCAGCAACACCGAGCCCGACAGGCAAGAGAACCTTGGTCAGGAAGTCATCCCACCCAAAGGCGTTCTCCGCGTCCCGACGGCGCTGCCCTGCAAGGCGAGCCTGAGCAGCCTCCTTGCGCTGTCGGTCTTCCGGCGATGACTCGCCCCAGCCCGTGCCACCTGCTCCACCTCCACCCCAGTCAGCCATCTGTGTACTCCTCTCTGATGGAATCTAGCAGCCCTATCTCGCGTGACTCATCTTGCCTCATCGACCTCTCCCTGTCGATGAGGAGCCACATGAAGTAGCCGCACTCGACGAGCACCACGGAAGCGACAAAGTAGAAGAGGTCTTGCATATATAAGAAGAGGTGCAGCGCCAAGGGGAGTCGACGCTGCACCTCTAAACCTTGCCGGGGGCTAGGTAGGCGTAATGCCAGTCAGGATGACCTGAGCGTTAGGCCGCTTGCAGCAGATGTTGTACCGGTGCTTCCAGAAGCCCTCGTAGGCGTCCTCGCCAGCCACGCGGAAGAGCACGTTGCCGTCCTCATCAGCGAACTGCCCGGTAGCAAGCTCAGCCAAGAGCCAGTCCTTGCTGTGCAGAAGTCCGATGGTCGAGACCGGGAACTGCCGGTCGTACTGGAACTTCACACCGCCGTAGGCCAGGTTCTGCTGGTTGTCCATCAGCTTGCCACCGGTGCCGTCGACCGAGACGTTGGAGTAGCCTCCACTCGCGCCGGTCGCGCCAAGAACACCCGTCAACTGCACCGTGTAGCGATGGCGCATGAGAGCGTTCATCACCATCACGTCCGCATCGACCCCCGCGTCCTGCATCATGATGTCCATCATGTACTGCAAGCGCTCGAGGCTCAGGTCCGCACCAGCGTTGGTGCGGTCTCCGTTGCCCACGTCGTGCGTGACGATAGTGCTCTGGAGGATGGACGCTGCACCACCAGTCGCCGTCGTCCGGTCGTTACCGAAGTGCGTCTGACTGGCGAGGTTCTCGAAGAGGCCACGTGGCTGGTTAGCGATGATGTTCTGACCACCAATGTTCGTCAGACCATTCCAAACACGAGAGTCCTGACCAAACTGAGCGCCCGCGCTGTCCGTCGGGAAGTTGCCGCCGACAGCGGCGCTCTCCGCGATGACCAACGCGATGGCGCACTGGCCGCCCACGCCAGAAAGATCCAGCGTGGCGGTCCCGCCGAGGTCGTCCTTACCGAACGAGAGGCCGATGGTGGGGTTGGTGCGGTCAGCGCTGAAGCTCGTAACGAAGATGTTGGGGTTCGTTGTCGCAGCGCCACCGAGCGTCATGGTCGGCAAGATCTCCGCATAGGTGTCCATGCGGTAGAGCCGAACCTTGACCCAGGTGGCGGAGTTAGCCAGGTCGACCGTAACGCCGGTGCGGTCGTCGGTGAAGTAGCTAAAGTCGCCCTGGTACTGCCACGTCGTCTCGACCGAGATGTTTCCGGTCGCGGCGGTCTGCGCACCAGCGCCCGTGACGTTGGGGTCGGTAATCCGCTGGTTGAGGAACCCCTTGGTCGGACCACCGAAGATGTTGATGGCGTTCTCGTTGTTGGAGACGTCGCGCACGAGGCGGTCCATCTCCTCGCTCATCACACCAGCGAAGGCACCCACGCCCGCAGTCGTAGCAGTGTCCATCGCGAGACCACTGACCTGAAAGCGACCATACGAACTATGGCTGTTGATGCGGAGGTCCGCATACTGCTGCTGACCGGCGGTCGGAAGCGCACCAGGTGCCTCGCCCTGGAAGCCAACGCCGCTGTTGCGTCCGATGTGGACAGGGATGACCATCTGCTTGCCGGACCAACCCTTCGACTTCTTCTGGAAGTACTCGCGCATCCAGACGCGGTTGTTGATCTGCTCGGCCACAGGGCCCTGATAGAACTCTTTGAGCATCGGCCCAAATGTGCCGACCCCGTTAATACCTACTGTTGCTGGCATGACGCCTCTCCTTCACGAAAAGAATGGTTAGAACGAAGCTCGCTCCTTGAGGGCTTCGGCAAACGCTGCAGTGGCGTCGGCAATATTGCGAGACTTGCCTTGGACCGGAGGGGGCGCAGAGGCCGTAGCGCTGGGCCGACGGAACGCAGGCTGCTCTTGAGCAGTCTTCTCCGCCTGGGCCAGCTTGGCCTTGAGCTCTTCGATCTCTTTGCTTGCCTCGCCTCGGTACTGATCGCGCATCTCTTTGCGATGGGTCTGGATGTACTCAGCTGCCTGAGCCACATCCACCGAGCCGTCCGCTGCAACAGCCTGCCAAAGCTCCGCTGCCTTGACGTCAGGGTTCTTCTCCACAGCCGTGTTAATCTCAGCCGTAAGCTGACTGGTGACGAGTTGTTCCGTTCGCTCTTGCTGCCATTGCTTCACAGCCTGCATTTCTTCATGCATTTGCTTGATTGCAGAAGACGACGGGTCTGTCTGCTCACCGAATATCTCGGCGAGCCACTCGTCGTCAGTCTTCTCAACCTTCGCGGGCTGTGGCTGCTGCGGCTGCTTCGCCTGCGCCAGCGTCAACTGCTCGAGCTCTCTGATGCGGCTCATCGCCTGCTCGAGATCGTTGTCGCGCGCACGGAACTTGTCGTTTACCTCTTTAAAGCGGCTGTAGGGAATATGCTCAGGGGTCTTTGGAGCTTCGACCTCTTCGCTTTCCGCCTGCGTCTCCACCTCTTCTTTAACGTCCTCGGTGTCTGAAGACGAATCGCTCTCCACCTCTTTAACGTCCTCGGAGGGCTCGGACGAATCTGCGGATACCTCTGGAGCTTCGACAGCCTCATCTTCCGAGGGCTCATTACCCTCAAGTCGACTCACCATCTCATTGTAGCGTTCTTCGCTCAGGATACCCACTCTCTACCTCGCATGTTTAACGCCCTGTCGGGCTAGGATGACCCCTCTACTGCCAGAGGGTACGACTTGTTGGCGTCGCCACCATACCAGTCATCGAAGTCGTCTGAATAGTTTCTGCCTGTCCTGTGCTCGAACTGCAAGCTCTCGCGTATATTCTCAGGCTTCTCGTTCATCCGGTCTTCGCGCACGATAGATGCTTGGTGGGCCCCGTAAACCGCTAGCGCCGTGGCGATAACCATGTCGTCGTGATGACCACTCTGCGCCTCGGGCTTGCCCTTCGAGGAGTAGGTGAAGTGGTTCGCCTCCCCCTGGAACCTCCGATCGCAGCCATCAAAGACATCTTCGTAGAGCGCTTCGTACAGTTTAGACAGCATCAGAGGGCGGGACGCGCGGTCAGTCCAGAAGCCGTACTTCTTGGTCCACGTGTTCTCGCCGTCCTTCTGGTCGAGCTTGTGGTAGATGTACGGGTAGTTCTTCAGCCTGAGCTCTTCGATGATGGTGAGGCCGTAACTGTTCGCCTCGGGCACAACCAGCGCCTTCCACTTCAGAGCCTCAGCTAAGACGCGCTTACCAAACGCTCGGGGCATGATGCGCTCGTAGAACGTTGCCACCGTTTTCATCTTCTTTGAGTCAGTGACGTCGATGACGCAAAAGGCCGAGTAGTCTCCTTTGTCTGCTCCACTAGCGGTGTCGACTCCCATCACATAGGTGTGCCACTTCTGCGGCTCTGCGTAAGTGATATAGCCACGCTCAGGCTCTACACCTGGGTACGACGCGTGGAAGAACCTGCCGCCTGAAGACACAAACGCATGCTCTGCAACGATGGGGTATTCCTGCTGCAGGATCCTCATCTTCGAGTTGCACTTGAGCCTGTATGTCTCGGTGAACCAGTTGCGCTGCTCGTCAGTTAGCTCGAACTCATCAACAAGGTCCTGTATCTCATCGGGCGTATTGTACTTGTGCTTTGGGGATGCGCAGTCGGGATCCTCTGTCCACGGGTAGAACACCCGGTGGTATTCAAGCTCGTCGTCAACCCACATGGTGTAGGCAAAGTTCATCCCGTTCGCGGTGGTCTCGAGGACCACTTCCGGGTCGTTGCCAAGCGAGTTAAAGAGCGCGGCCATGGTGTCGTCGGGGTTCTCGTAGCGACTGAACTCAGAGCAGTGCAGCGCTACCGGCGTGCCACCACGGGCGCCCTCGCTGTTCGCCGTGCCGATGATGATTCGGCTGTCATGCGCGAAGTGAAGCTTGTGTACCGTCTGATGCTTCAGCGGGACCTGGAGGAACTTGGGCAGGTTCTCGTAGAACCGGTGATAGATGGGCGCGATGTTCTCGAGCACGGCTTTTTCGCTGTGCGCAATCACCGCGACCTCAAAGCCGGGCCGGAAGAGCGCCTTCCAGAAGAACTTGGCCGCAACAAACGTAGAGATGCCAACCTTACGGCTCTTGAGCACGTAGGTGAACGGGTTGCTATCCATCACATCCGCGAAGTCCGCCTGGATGGGGTTAGGCCTTAGCGTGACGAGCTTCTTGCTCTTGTTCAATATCTTCAGATACTTCTGGCAGAAGTAGGAGAAGTCCCAAGAGCAGCGCTGAATCTCTTTTAGATGCTCCGCCCTCAATGGATCGACTTGAGGCGCTCACTGGTCTCTTTGGCCTCGGCCATGATGGCCCGCCAATCGTCTGACGTCATGTCCGAGCCATTCTTCTCGCGGAGCAAGCGCAGCTTCTCCTCGAGCAACTGCAGCTTGACCTCTTCCTGGTTAAGCTTGTTGTAGTCCAGCTTTCGGAGCACATCGATCTCAGCCTCGTGTCGTTCCTTGAGCCGGAACCTCCGAGCCAGAAGCCACTGCGCCGTCTTGACGTTAACCTCGGCATCGCGGATGACGATGCTCTCAAGCCTGACTTGGGCCTTGCCCTCCGCAAGCAAGACATCAATCAGCAGGTCGTGCGCACGCCCCTTCTTCTTCTTCCCCTGCCTCATGGCGTTGTGGAAGTCGGTGGGCTTCATGCCAACGGCCTTTGCTGCTGCCGTGCGCGTGTGACCGATGGTCAGCATCGCGCGGATGGTATCCATGTGCTCGGCCACCTGGCCTACGCATCTATCAATGTAAGTCTTCGACATTGTTCTTAAACTTCCCCACCGTTCTGGCGATAGCGTGCATCGGGGTCTTTGGATGGCTGACTAGGTTGAGCGCCTGGAGGAACCGGGTCGTGTCTTTGCCGAGCCGGTCCATCTTGTGCTGCACCTTGTGCTTCTTGGCGAGGCCCTTCTCCCAGGTCTTGGCCAGGGTGTTGCCCCGGACCATACCGAGGTACGCCTTGAGCAGCGGGACCGCCACCTTCTCGCGCTTGGTCAGGCGTCGCTGCTTGAGCATCTTGAGCGCTTCTTGCGTGTCCCGTATGGCTGTGATCTGGAGCCCAACTGCGCGCTCGATCTCAGTGAGCGACGGGTCTCCCTTTACGCACACCTCGACGGCACCCATGAGCGAGTCCATAAGCCATACAAACGGACCAGACGGAGACTGGTCGTAACGGAGGCTCTTTAGATTTTGCATCGTAGAGACAACTCGATGCTCTGCATCAGCCTGTGGATCCCGTGCCGCTGGGTGGACTGGAGAGCAGCCCAAGCGATGACGGCGGCGATGACGCGGTCTGGCTCGCACTTGTGCTTGTCACAGGCGCGCTGAATGAAGTAAGCGCTCTGCTTCTGAGACTTCTCAGGGAGCCAGGACAGGTCTACCGAGCCAGAGCCTTCGCTCGACTTGAGATCCTTCAGCGCACTCAGCGCCTCCTTGAGCTCCTTCTCAACATCAGCCTTCGTCTTCGTCTTCGTCTTCGCCATCACGTTCCTCCGGGTCCGGCTCATAGGGTAAGACCCAGTCGGAGGGTCCGCAAGAAGCCAGTATTGCAAAGAAGGTATCAGCACCCATGTCGATTCGCCAGTCTGAGCGATCGTCGCGCCAGAGGACGAGGGTCGGACGGCCATCCGTGTCACCCTCGCTTTGTGCGATTGCCCTTCTGATAGGGCAGCGCTTCCCACGCTTCACCTCCACCCAGAACTGCGTATCTTCGACGTCTGCTTCACGAGCTCCAGCCGACTGACTGTCTCCGCGTCGGGCCTGGTAGCCGCGATCCGTAAAGAGCGCTGCCACTTCTCGTTCACCACGCTTCCCTTTCTGGCGGCTGTGCCGTCCGCCCATTAGAGCGCGGTGATGGTGGCCGTGCCAGCGTCCATGACGGGCTGTCGGCCGGGGCGCATCCAGGCGACCGCGACACCGAGGGGACCGCCGGAATCATTGGCGACAAACAGGGACTGCCCCTTCCCGCTGACGCTCATGCCCGCCGGTATTGGGATGCACAGGCCGGCGGTAAGGATCGTCGTGCTGTTGCCAGCAATCCTGAGAATGCTGGTGGCCCCGGCGTTGACGTTGACGACCGTCCATTCCGTCGTGCCCACGGGCAGGTTGACGGTATAGGCGGTGGCGTCTGCGAGGCTCGCGCCTACGCTGCCCCAGTAGATAGGCTCATGTGAACTGCTCATGCGTTCTCCTTGGCATTGGTTGGGAGCATAGGGCAAAGCCCTGCGCTCCGCCAGGAGCAGCATCACTCCGTCCACTCCCTAAGCGTGCCAAGTCCACTGCATAGCGGACATCGCCTGGACAGGTACAGCATCTGGTTCATATCTCCACCGAGGGTGGACCACAGTTTGTCGATCGCAGCGATATCCTTCTGAATCACCGGGACATAGTCCCCTTTCTCGAGCCGACAGAGCGATGTGGCGCTCAGCCCCGTTGAGATCGCCAGCCTGCGCAGCGTAATACCCCGCTCACTGCGAAGACGGTAGATGTACCCGCCAAGACTGAGCGGGCCCGCGCGTCTATCCTTCTTTTTTAATGGTGCCACTGCTTCCAACCCCCTCCCACCAGTTCAATACGTGCTCACCGAGGTGTCCAAGCGCCTGCTCGGCCGTATGCACCGAGGTAAACACCGTCGGGCGCCCGTTATGCAGCCTTTTGCGCAACATGTCGCACAAGGTCTGCGCAGCGTGCCCGCTGAGGCGCTCGACACCCAAGATCCTGCCATCAGGCGTCGTCCTCGCGAGCGGGAACACGTCATCAAACACGAGAAGCTCGCACTGCATGGCCTTATCGATGAGTTTCCACTGCTTTGCGGAGTCATCCATGTAGCAGCGCTTGGACGCGGTGACAAAATCCTCGTATTCCAGCCACATGAGGCTCTTGGAGCGCTCACCCATGACCATCTTGATGACCGCACGGGCCGCAGCGGTGGACTTTCCGCTCTTCCTGGGCCCTGAAATCCAGACCGAGTCCTCCGGGTTTCCGCTTAGCCACCCATATAGCGCCTGGTCAGCCGATTCGCGGCCAGGTCGGCGCTCGTAGTCGGCCGCAGCCTCCTTCAGCCGTCGTGGAACGTAGCTCAACCGGCTCTCTCGAAGGGACTTCTCGGCCTTTTCGACACACGGCACACATTGACTAGTCGGAGCGTACCACCCGCCCCGGTCTCGAGGGCCCGGCTGCACCCACTCACCGCAACCATCAGTGCAACACGGGGTCTGGTAGGGGCGACGACACGCTGGACAGAGGGAGGATGCCTCGACCGGCTGCCCACATGGGCACTGATCACCTCCTAGCTTGAGTCCATGTAACGTCGACAAGGTTGCAGCAGGTGTACACAGGTGGGCGACCGATTTCGGCACTGGCCAGCGCGAAGCGCCAACTTCCACAGTATCATGCCCACGCGCAGCAACCGCAAAGATGTCACGCATCTTCACGGCGAACCCCCGTGGAGGACGTGAGAAGTTGCTCGATCTTGCCAGACAGCGCCTTCTCAGCGACGAAGAGGCCGTCGAGATCGTCCGTCAGGCTCTGGAGTTCCTCGATCACATCACCAAGGGCTGCGTATGCGTCACCGAGCGCGGACTCGAAGTCGACCTGCTTACCGTTCTTTGCGTCGGTAATAAGGTCGCCCGCGTCCACCCAAGCGCACACAGCAGCGCCCATAGCAGGCATCGCCATCTGCTGCCCAGGTGACCACTTCGTAACACTCTTCGCCGTTTTTACATCACTCATCTGCACTCTCCTTGAATAGCTCTAGCTGGTTATCGGGAAGACCGAGCATCCTGCGATGCTCCTTTTGCTGCTCAACTGTTGGCTTACCTTTGGGCACCCACTCTATCTGCGTGCTATCACTAGGCTGAGGAAGCCATATGGCCCAGCAGTGACTGGAGGTGTCCGAGTGACCATCCGCCGTAAACGAAAGCCGACCCTCGATCCAGAGCAGGACGTCTGGGCTGTAGACGATCCCACGGTCTCCTTCTCCCCACCAGGTGACCCGCGTGAGCACTGCTCCCAGGGTGTGCCAGTACCGACAGTGTTCCTCGATGCGGTGGACGAACCGGATGAGCTCTCGCCCGTAGGGTGGGTTTGCAACGACGTGACTATGTGGTGGCCAGAGCCTCGAGAGACTGTCCTGGACGCTCACAGACTTTACGCCAGGCACCCCGCCGAGCGCGTCACGGAACCTTGGGTCGATATCGTAGGCGTGCCAGTGTGCGCCGAGGGGAGCGAGCCACAATGGCAAAGCACCCATACCGGCAGCTGGGTCTACGACATCGCCGAGGGCCGACACGCCTCGCCGGAGGAACCAGGCCAACAAGGGCAAGACAGCCTCCGGGGGTGTCGGGTAGTATTGATTAACGCCGCCGATCACGAGGAGGACTCCTGATGGCTTACGCAGAACAACGGAAGAAGGCCGCAAAGGGCTGGATTCAGAAAGCCATCAAGAAGCCGGGAGCGCTCCGCGAAGAGCTCGACACACCGGCTGGCAAGAAGATCCCAGCCAAGAAGCTCAACGCAGCTGCCAAGAAACCCGGCAAGCTCGGCCAGCGAGCCAGACTCGCCAAGACACTCAAAGGGTTTAACAAGTAGATGGCTGCCCCCACCAGACAACCCAGCGCGAGCGAAGTCGAGTTCTTCCGGCACAACCCAAGCGTTGCTGCGTACGCTGCGCCAGACAACAGCGTCGTCTTCAACCCCTTCGCGACACTCAGCCAGGCGGAACGGGAAAGCGTCTACAGGAACGAGAGCGCTCGCATCTTCATGAGGCAGAACCAGGCAGCGAGACCGACCAGAGAGAACTTCCCGCTCACGGAACAGCAACAGCGCATGGACTACCCAGCCTACCCAGCGCCGTATGACCCACAGCAGAGCGTAAGAGAAACCGTGGCGGCCAGAGCGCTCGCTGGTGACCCCTCCGCTGGAGATGTGACGCCGGAACAACAACGGTTTACCGAAGAACTCAAGTTTCGGATGCTCAAGTAAACACCCGCCAAACAAGGTTACGACATGAAAGATACACCCCACGGAGCACTCGTCATCACCATCGGAGCACCAGGCGAACGTAAGAAAGTCGCCAAGAACAAACTCCGAGCTGAACTCCAGAAGGTCTACGACTCCTGGAAACCAAAGACCGACGAAGGCATCGCCTACGATCGCGAACTCAAAGCGCTCCTCGACGCACATAAGAAGTAGCACAGACCTATCCTCCTCTCAGTACCACTGTTGACCTGCGTACCACGAACCGGAAACATGGTCAACTTGCAATCCCTGAGAAATCAGGCAAGCTCTCGAGCGTAGCGTAAACGCGGAGCACACGCGTAGCGGATGAGCGAGCGAGAGAGCTTGCCGTTGCCCCTAATACGCAACCGAGGGCGAAGCACGAGGGTGGTTCCCCTACTTACCTTATACTGCAGCATTTGCTTTGCGGTACTTCGACGTCTCTCTCACTTTATTAATTTCAAAGAGGGAGACGATGGAGAAACGCTATGCTGCTCTGAAGTTGACCACTCAGAGTGCACATGCTACCCTCGCGTCGGCAACGCCGCCTCGGAAGCTCGCTTCCAACGGGCGGACTGCTAGCGAGGGCCGGGTTAACTCCTTGTCCGATTCTGCCTTCGCTGCCACCTGTGCGCTGCTACGCACCGGAGGCTTACCCTGGGCGTACCTTGTTACCGGTGCCTGGGGTTTTCTACGTCTGGGGTAAGGGCACGAGCTCAGAATTTGCCAGCGACCGGAGGTTAGGCGTCGAGCGGGGCGAGACGGGGGGACGGGGTGGTTACCCCCCCCTGGCCTGGACGGGAGGGGCCTTTGCTCGAGCCTGGCCCAGAGCCCAGAGCACACCCAGGGGCCCGCAATAAGGAACTCGCGATGGCAGTCTCACAAACGGCCCACAGCAGTCCCTGGCGTCAGCCGACTGCGTCCAAGATAGACCTCACGGAGTCTAGTCGTTCTAGTGAGGGGGGTTCCTGAGCGATTGAACCCTGGCCTACTTGCGTCGTGTTCGTCTGTTCACTGGCGCTCGCATCAGAGCGCTTGACCATGCGGAGCATCATCTTGCGCTTGTGTCTGAAGGGTCTGACTTTGAGTGCTTGCCCCTTCTGTAGTGTCTGGATGGCTCTCGTGGCCGATGCTCTGGTCATGCCTACTTGGCGTCCTATCTCGGTGAACGTGGCGAGTGTCCAAACGTCACACGCAAGCCCGATCTTCCGTAGGTAGGCCAGTACGATCGCAGCTGCAGGTCCGTACGCTCTCACATCCTCAGGCAGAACAGTCATGAACGCTAGACTGGTCCCTGATCACGATTGCGTCAAGGTGCGTACCGTTTCGCACTTTCGGTGATTGTGGCTATTCGTTGCACTGCTCGCCAGGTGCGGTCTCTTCTTCCCTGTTGTGCATACGTCTGTGTTGACAGTGTGAATATGTTCAGGCACCCTGAGGAAGCAACAGCAAACGCGGTTGCCTCCGACCCGGGGACATGGGTTGGGGAAGAACCATCAACCGAGAGGATACGACATGAAAACCCTACGCATCATCGCAACCGAGATCGCACGGTGTGGCATCGACATCCGCGATGACCGACTTCCGCACTGGCCGCGAAGCACGATCGGACTCAGAGCAAGCGAACGCCTCCCTTGGCGCATCATCCGAGACCTTGAGGCGCTCGGTTACTGGGTAGAGGTCGACGACGACAGCAAGTCGCGCGGATACGCCCACGGTGAGACAACGTTCATCTGTGGTTGTGGTGATAACGGGGCCGAGATCGTAGCCTCGACAGACGACCTACTCGCGCTGTCAGAGGCCATCGCTGAGAATGGCGCATACGCCAAGGGGCAGAGCCTATACCGCGATAAGGGCTGGGCCCGTTCGTGTGGCTGGCGACACTACGTGTACGAGGGTGTCTCGAAGCGCTCAGGCCTCATCCGAGTGCGACGGGTTAGCACGTCAACGGGGCGTATCCACAAGACGGTGCAGGAGTGGCCGATCGGTCACTTCATACCGACCAAGCGCAATTGGGCCGCATAGAGGCAAGGGGTAGCGCCTGAGCATCGCTCGGGCTCTACACCGTGCGCCTATGCACGACCACTAGCAACCGAGAGGATACGACATGACAACCAAGATTGACACCAAGCACCACGACTATGACTGCATGCTTCACCATGGTGACACGGACTGTGACTGTGGCATGGGCGATGCTCGCGAGCGCTGGCAAGACCTGATGAGTCTCTACCATGACTCCACCAGACGCGGGCCGTTCCGTGACGATCTGATGGACGAGTTGAACGAACTGGACAAGGCACTCGCAGACCATGCCAAGCGTCCAGTGTGCAAGTGGACTGGGCTTGTCAGTTATGAGACGCGGGTTCCGTTCCCCAGCTGTGGCCTGAACGGCGATTGGTCGGTTAGCGCGTGGCACATCGACATTGCAGGCACTGCCAACCGAACCGATGGTGGGTGCTACTTGCTTGATGATGAGAACGGCAGCTACTCCATCGTCCGGCGTTGGTATGTCGAGGATGACAACGACCGTATCGAAGTGCTCGGTACGTGGGGCAGCGTTGACCATGCAATCGCGGCCGCTCGCATCATCAGAAGACGACAGGCCATGAGCCTGTAGCCTTGCCACGTTCCAGCGCACGGCACACGTCGTGTTCTGGCGCAGTCGCAAGACTGAGACCACTAGACGCGCAGGGATGCGCAGGAGGATAGACCACAATGCAGACCGTTATCACTGACGAGCTAATCACACTTCTCGCCTCGCTCAAGACCAAGAAAACAGCAGTGGAAATGAAGGCCATTTGGGCCGTCAATCCTGCGATGGCCGTAGCTTGGCAGGCTGCCATGCTTGCCAACGGGAAGCGCAAGCTTCTGAGCGTCAATCAAGCCAAACTGGACAAGTCTGGGAAGACAATAGGTGTGCTCACAGTAGGCCTGACCATGTCGCCAGCTGATGAGTCTGCGCCTTTTATCAAGGGGCATAACGCTTGTGCAGGTAGCACCACAGCATGCCGAGCGGTCTGTGTTGGCAATGCCACTGGTCAGGCCGCTATCTCCGCTCTGTTAGAATTCGATGGGCACCTTCTCGCGCGTCTGGGGCGCACGATTCTGCGGCATTACTGCAGAGACCTATTCGACGCGCGAGAAGCTCACGAACTCGCAGCCGCACGACGTAAGGCAGACCGACTAGGCTACGGTCTCGCATACCGTCCAGACGTGGCCACCGACTATCAGGACGGCCGCCAAGGGTCAGACGTGGACATGGTGTACGGGTACACGGCCGTATCGGCCGCAATGCGTCGTGACGATGGCACCTTGCGCGCATTCTCTCGGAAGGACACCAAGCGCTCAGACGGTCTCGCGCGTGCATGGGTGGCCAAGGGTTATCCGGTGGCAGTGGTCTTCACAGTGGCCAAGGGAGAGCCGTTGCCCAAGACGTGGCACGGCGCGCCGGTCATCGATGGGGACCTCCACGATGTCTGGCCCATGCAGGATAACCCGACCACTGGCGCGCCCATCAGCGACAGCTATGGTCAACACGGTGTCGTGATCGGTCTTCGCATGAAGTACGCGAACAATGGCCAACGTGATGCAATCATCGCGACCGGCTTCGCGGTAGCTGCGTAGGCTCTCACGCGGATGGGATCCGATCGCCTAGATCGGGTCTCATGGCGTGCGATTCTGCGCGGCTTTCAAGAGGGTAGAAACATGAACAGCATCATATACGCCGACGACATCGAAACCATGGTTAAGATCTGCGCCGAATTGGACGTGTGGCGCTTGGGATTCAAGGCCGAATACGTCCACGGTCGGGGCTGGGAAATACGGCTCTTACGCTAGCCGAACGTAGGCTCTCACGCGCGGGTGCCCTCTCCGTTGGATGGGGCGCCAGGCGTGCGATTCTGCACGATTCAACAGAGGTACTATCAATGAGTACAGACATCCAGATCCACGACCATATCAACGGCGACGACGACTTCCCTTTCGCCGCCCGCATAGGCCACGGTGGGATCGTGACGGTCGGCGGAGACCCGACCAGCTGCGACCCCTTCGTTGTGGTGACGTCAGAGGGCTACCCGAACTACCCACAGATCACCCTATCGCTGCACGGCGGGAATTACACCTACCAGCAAGGGACGCCTGCGCTGACCTACACATACGCGCATGACCGGTCACGCCCGGTCCAATTCTGGGCTGATAAGATCGCGACCATCATGGGGTGTGTGTGTCCCCTGTGCGATGCGCCCATCGTGCGATCCGAGTGCGGTGGCAGTGGTGAAGGCATATGTGGGGACAGTGAAGATGCAGCGCCGGACGTGAGGTCACGCATATTTGGGTACGCGCAGGCATGCCACGCTAGCCTCGTGACATGTGAAGACCTTACCGCGTTTGAAAGCCGATAGCACAGGCTCTCACGCGTACGGGATCTGAGGATGCTCGGGTCTCGTGGCGTGCGATTCTGCACGATTCAACAGAGGTACTATCAATGAAACGCTTGACCATAGCCGTCCTACTGCTCGCACAGGGATGTGCGACCGTCCCACCCGCTCGCCAGATGCCGCGCATCACACACAAGTGCTCGATCGTCGATCGAATCGAAGGCGGATGGGCCATCATCGAAGCGCCTGACGGTGTGTTGTATGAAATCCCGGCGGAGACCATGCCGGGCATCACTGAAGGGGCGCCCCTGTGTGCCCTAGAACGCATCGCAGACCTCTGGGAGCCCCACCAGCTGTTTGACTGCCTGGAGCGTGGGGAAGACGTTAATACCTGCATGACTGAGGAGGGCTAGACCATGGAAACCATCACCACAGACGTCATCATCCAAGGACCAGCAACCTGCGGCAGGACAGGAGCGACATACTATGAGGCATGGCTGCCCCTTCGCAGCCCGGCCCAGGAGTACATCAAGGGCACCCCGTGCGCCTCTGGGCCGACCCCTTACGCGGCCATGAAGAGCCTCGCCAGCAAATACCCGTGGTCAAAGGAGGGCGGCCCCTTGGTCAGCCTTGAGTTTGCCGGGCCGGTGGCCGACAAAATCATCCTCGACTATCACACCTGTGAGGACTGCGGGAAAGACGAGCGCGAAGACCAGCGCCACGGCGGCCACTACTTCATGTGTGAGGCAACCGAGGCGGGGCGCGCGGGGCGTGCGATGTGGGCGGAAGAGGCTGCTAAGGAGCGCCTCGCCGACGCTGCCCCTGACCTACTCGCAGCCTTAAAGCACATGGTGATGGTTTACACCCTCACCAGCGACCATATAGACGGCCATGCGCCTGATGCTGAGTGCTGTCTTTGTGAGGCACACAGGGCCATCGCCAAGGCCACTGCCGAGACCGAGAGCTGCCCGGATTGTGGCGGGGGGGCTCTCCGTCTCGACACGACGACCGGCGCGGTCGACTGCGTCGATTGCGGGGGGGAGTAATGTCATGGGCACACGTACCACCACAATTCTCAGCCTCTTCACCGGCTACGGAGGGCTCGAGCACGGCATTTCTCGAGCTCTCGGAGGCGCTCGCGCGGTCTGTATGGTCGAAAGGGAAGCCTTCGCCATCGCAAACCTGGTTGCGCAGATGCAAGCGGGCGCCGTGGCTCAGGCTCCTATCTGGACTGACGTGTCCACCTTTGACGGCAAGCCGTGGCGTGACCGCGTGGATATCCTCTGCGGTGGCCCTCCGTGTCAGCCCTTCAGCACCGCCGGAAAGCGCAAGCACACCGACGACGAGCGGTGGATATGGGCAGATGTCGCTCGCATTATCGGGGAAGTCCGGCCCGGCGTCGTCTTCCTCGAAAACGTGCCCGGACTCCGCAAGCGAGGGCTCGGTGTCATGCTTCGAGACCTTGCCGCTATGGGGTACGATGCGGAGTGGGGTTGTTTCAAAGCGTCCGACGCTGGAGCACCGCACCGACGCACACGGCTCTTCCTCCTGGCCTACTCCAACCGCGAGCAGCTACGGCACCACCAACAACGGGCGCAGGGGGGACGGGTCGACCTATGCCACAGCGGGCAAGCCCAGCCTCAACACGATGGCACGGAGGTGGCCGACTCCAGCAGTGTCGGACTGCCGAAGCTCCGGGCGACACACGACGACGACGGGGGTGATGCACCCAGGGACGAGCCTAACGGACGCGATGAGGCAATGGCCGACGCCATGTGCGCGGGACCACAAGGGGGGCAACCTCAAGCCCTACAGCGAGAGGGGAGGGGGCACCAAGGGGGAGCAGTTGCCCAACTTTGTGCGGCATCATTTCCACCAGGTCCCGACGACGCCGAAGGCTGGCGACGGTGGACCCGTGCCGGTGGTCCTCAACCCGGAGTTCCTGGAGGCCCTTATGGGGCTCCCGATCGGGTGGACCGGGTTCGCCTCCTTGGCAACGGGGTGTGCCCAGCGCAAGCCGCCCTCGCCTTCCAGGAGTTGAGCAGCCGTGCGATCGGCTGATTCCTTGTCCGATTGTGTGCACACTGCACGTCTTGTCTATTGACGGCCGGTATACGCTACGTATACTGCGCCCCAGACCACTAACAGGAGGCCATCGTGCCAGGGATACGAGACTACAGCGAGCGCGGGATACCGCGAGCGGGGGGCCGCGAGTCGAGAGACTTCGAGGTCCCGGAGCCCGACCAGGACAACCCGTACGACCGCGAGCCACGGCTCGACTTGGCCCTTAACGGGTACGAGTACGACTACTACGACCGTGCTTGGTACAAGTGCGTGTCTGCCAAGCGCAGGACCGCGCGCGTCGACCACAAGGACGGCACCGTGAAGGCGGGCGACGTGTACTTGGAGCTGGTGCACCGCACCATCTGCGACGAGACCGGAGAGTGGACCACCTGGCGCACCAAGGGCGTCATCAAAGCCGAGGAGGGCTAGACCATGAGCAGCACACCTAAACTCAACATTGAGCGCGTCGTCCTTCTCAACAACCCAGAGGGGGCGTATGTGGCGGGGCGATTCGAGGCACAAGCGGAACTCGTTGAGTTCATGCGCACGATTGCGGAGGCGGCCGAACTCGGCTTGCCGGTGGCGGATGCCATCAGCGAACTGTGTGACAAGCACGATGCGATGATACGTGACATCAACAACGGCACGTGGGGAGGGCGGCCGAGGGCCGCAGGCAAGCGCATCACTGCCGACGTTGTCAGGGACAGGACGAGCCACGACCTGATGGGGCCAGAGAGCAAGCTCGCAGGGCGCTTGGCGACCGCCATGCTCAAACGCAACATTGCTAACCGCGAGGAGGGCTAGACCATGGATATGCAGCAAGTTATCACCGCTCTGAGGAGCATCGCGCGATGGATTGAGGACGAGGACCTCTTCGAGGCCCGGTCAGAGCTCACCCACCTGCTCGACACCATCGACCCGGACTACCGAGAGGAGACCATGGTCGACCGACTGTTCAAGGACTTGGCCCAGGCGCTTCGTCCCACCGATATCGGGGGTGGGCGATGAGCGGCATGGACACATGGATGCGAAAGATTGAGAACTGGGCAGCGCTGGTGCGGATGCGCGCCAACCTGCCCGACCACCCGCTCCATGAGAGCGTTTACCTGCCGCTGTTCCAGTGGCTCATTGATAACCAACCCGACAAACTCGGGTTCAAACTGGAGAAGAACTGATGGGAGACGAGACCACAGGCAACGCTCACAACGTGAGCCACATCACCACAGGTGTTGGGGGGCCCAAGCTGTTCAAAGCGCTTGCTGCCTTCCAAGCAACGAGGCCAACCGCTGTGATGGACGGGACCAACCCGCACTTCAAGTCCAAGTATGCCGGGCTGTCTAGCGTGACCGAAGCCGCGCGTGGCGCTTGCGAGTTTGGGCTGGCTGTGCCGCAGCTTGTGCATGGGGATGTGGTGATCACCATGCTTGGGCACGAGAGCGGTGAGTGGTTGCGCACCGAGACGCGCATCATCGCGACCAAGAACAACGTGCATGGTTATGGCTCGGGCATCACCTACGCCCGACGCTACGCGCTCAGTGCCATCCTTGGCATCGTCGCGGACGAGGACGACGACGGCAACGCCGCAGTGGAGACGTCGCGTAAGGCCAAGCACTCCAAGGACTTCAAGGACGGGGGCCTGAAGTGGGTCTTCCCCAAGCTCAAAGAGTTGGGGCTCGAATATGAGGTGGTGAGCCGGTACACAGAGGCGTATCGAAAGGGGCGGCTGAGTGCCATGGACAGGGCCGAAGTCGAGCGCCTGCTCGTTGGCCTGTCTGACGGTCGCAGCGTTACGCGTAAGCATTTCAACGAGTGGATAGCGAACAACCCGGAGGGGTCATGAAAGCCAACGAACAACAGGTGATGAACATCAGGGTGCCGAAGGCATTTCTGGATGTCATGGACAAGCACATCGACAGCATCAACAAAGCCGACGCGCTCGGGCGCACACTGGACCGTAGCAAGTTCGTCCGTGCCCTCGTGGAGAGGGCCATCAAGGAGGGCAGCAGTAATGGGTGATATCAGCAAGCTATTCGTCACCGGGAACCTGGTGAGAGACCCGGAGAGGAAGACTACGTCCAACGGGCGCGCTGTTGTCTCGTTCACAATCGCGGTCGGCAGGTACGTGCGCGAGGAGGGGGCCGAGCGGCCCACCTTCTACCGGGTGTCCGTCTGGCAGGAGCGTGAGCAAGAGTGGCTCATGAACAAGGCCATGAAGGGTACTGCGGTTGCCGTGACCGGTGACTACGACCAGCGGCTGCGTGACGATGGCGGGGTGTTCAACGACATCAACAGCCCGACCGTCAAGATCACGGCGCGCATGAAGGGGTCGACTGGTGGCAGGCGCGTTGAGGGAGCTGTCGCCGGTGCACCATCGCAAGATGCGAACTACCACCCTGTTGACAACGACGACGACATCCCCTTCTAATCTCCCCGCTAGTGGTCTAGCGAACTGGGTCTCGGCGGCCGGACTATCCTCCCGTGCTGCCGGGGCCCTACCTATTTGAGGTCCCATGAACACGCTACTGCTCGCCGCCGCACTCCTCGTTAACTCATGGCAGGCTGACTACATTGCCGACAGCTGCGCCAGGTGCCCAGCGTGCTGCACCTCGCAGCTCGAGATCTTACTCGAGAGCTACGTCGAGCGTGCCGTGGAGCTCGGAGCGACCGAGGGCCTGGCCCATCGACTGCTGCATGTGGAGGTGTTGGCTGGGATCCCGGAGCGGTTGCGCGGGATGACCCTGGCCAAGGCATCACACGAGTCCAGGTTCAACCCGCGAGCAATCGGTGACAACGGCAAGGCAGTGGGACTTCTGCAACTGTGGCCTTGGGCCGAGCAGTTTATCTACGACCGCACAGACCCCATCGCGAGCGCGCATGTATTCCTCGGCCGCATCGTCACCACAGAGCGAACAGTGCACAGATACTGCCCCAACGTGCGCGACCGGTGGAAGCTGGCGTGGATACGCGTGAACAGGGGCCCCTTCTGGAGGCGCCCTGACAGGCTCGGTGAGCCCAGGTGTACCGGCACATCGCCCAAGGGCATGAAGGTGCTAAAAAGGTGGCGTAGAGACGCGCTCAGATAGAGCGCAGCGGGAGGCACCCGCTGTCAAACCCCCTGAGCCTCACTCCTTCTTCTTCACCGACGCTAGCGCGTCTATGATCTGCGCCTGCATGGTGCTGTGGTGCTGCGTTGCCTCACTCATGGTGCGGTTGAAGGACTCGCTGATAGCCTGGTGCCGGTCGCCCATCCGGTCGAGCGCACCACTGAGCTCCTCGCGGTCGTTTTTGAGGGAGTCTGCGAAGGCTGACTGGATCTGCCGCCTGTCATCTTGGTTGCGCTCCTCACTTTTGGTGAGGTGCCGCAAAAACATACCAACAACCAGCAGTAGCAGGGCCGCAACGGGGTATTGCCAGAGGGCGTTATTGAACGCCCCCTGCGACCCAGCTGCGACATCTGCCAGCATCATCCGTCAACCACTTCGATGGCGATGCCTTCGCCTATTTCCATGGTCCCCTCTTCGATGTTGGCGCAGTCGGTGCGGAGCGCACCCATGACCTCTGCGATCTTGTCCGCTGGCACCTGGGAAAGCTTGTCCCCAGCCTCGCGGAAGCCTTTCTCGCCAGTCAGGTCACCGACCATCCGGAGGAAACCAGGCACAAGGAGCGCCCAGCCAAGGGCATCCTTCTCCTTATCATTCAGCGCCATCAGCCTTCTCCTCCGCCGGTGCGGGTGCTGCGGCTGGCGCGGGACACTCAGCGCACTTGGGGCAAGCGGCCTCGAGGACCGACTTCGGGAGCTTCACCGGCTCGGGCGCCAGGATGCAGACCACCACCACCTCTGGGTCACCATCTCCGTGCACGGTCAGGCACGTGCCCTTGGCGTCGTCCTTCTCAATGACCCAGCCGCCCTTCTTCAGGGTGTAGTTGGAGCCACATCCGCCAGCGCTAATCATGAGCAGCATGCCGATGGCGAGGGCTGCGGTGCAGTCAAACAAGAGCTTCTTCACACTTCCTCCACGGGTAGGTCGGTCACGGAGATGAATCCTACGATACGCTCGTAGGCTCTGTCTCCCTTCTTGATTATTTCATGGCAGACGGCACCGCTTCCGGCCGAGTGACCGGCACCGCTCGAGTTGCCAGCCACGCCTGTGATGGTGTCACCGTCCACAGAAACGATGATGCCCACATGACCTGTGCGGGAGATGCCACGGCGCACCTTGTTCGCGTCGTTGGTTGGCTTCGATGTGCGGGTGCGGACATAGATGAGCCCTCGGGGGTGCTCGATGTCCCAGATGTCGTCTCGGGCGATGCGCCTGGACTTGTCTGCTTTGAGCCAGTGGTTCACCGCGCGCCCTGTTCTGACGGGGTGGAGCTCGAAGCCCATACGACGCAGCGCGTCACAGCAGAAGGTGACGAAGTAGGCACACCACGGTGGCCTGGACGAGGGACGACCGCCAGCCACGCGAACGAAGAAGTCGACCTCCGGCCCACGGTTGCTGGTCTTCTCTTTGGCGCCCAGCCACGACTCGGCGTAGTTGGCCAGCGCTTCCGGTATGAGTGATGTCATCTCAGTTGTCTCCATTTATCCGGGCTTCTTATCCGGCCCATCTTTGTTCTCGTTTCCGAGTCCAAGCGTCCTTTTTCCCACCGCTTTTCGGTGCCCCTGGTGTGCTTCCGTGTGCCCTCATGCAGGATTGCGTCGAGCCTCGACTGGTCTTTCAGGAGGTCCCTGCGCGCATCAAACTCCTGGTCGAGGTAGAACTCTAGCTTCTCCACTGATTCTTTGAGCCGCTTCTTAGCCGCCTTCAGGTTGTCATATTCTGTGGACAGCGCGCTTCTCTCTGG
>Ga0208013_1000213_pt1 | contig 37915 bp, 26 predicted proteins | sample 16_taG_FD_184091 | JGI IMG/M metagenome (GOLD analysis project Ga0208013, IMG submission 184091) | Marine viral communities from the Subarctic Pacific Ocean - 16_ETSP_OMZ_AT15313 metaG (SPAdes) (version 2) | ecosystem: Environmental > Aquatic > Marine > Oceanic | place: Pacific Ocean | collected...
ATTGTTAGATGCTTTTATTATTAAGCTACCAGTTCCAGATTCATCTATATAGCTATTACTACCATCGTGATACAGTTTTAAATCATTTCCAGTTCCAAGCTTAAGAAATTTCCCATCTTGTAAATGCGCATCTTTTAAAAAGTTAAACTCTCCATTTTGATCGTAGTAGTGAGGTGTTCGTCTTCCCCTGGGGTAACCACCCCATATCTGCATACCATAAAGATTTATATTATTGCTGCTGCTTGACCCTGTTGACCAGTTAGGAGTAAACTCTACCCTTATATCAGTAGCATGACCCGTAGATGTAGTGTTAGTCTCGTGCCAAGGTATGTTTGAAAAAGGTAACCAACCATGACCAGGCCAAGAATATATAGTATTAGTTGCTGAAGTATGTTGAAGCCAAGTTCCGTCAGAACATCTTTTCTTCCATATATGAACTTGAGTATTGTGAGAGTTGCTAGACCAGTACATGTACATAGCATTAGCAAACGTGTAGCCTTTAGCTGTAAATTCAACTCTAAACTTATAATACGTGTTTGGTATTATAACGCTAGAATTGTTTGTTCTTAAAAACTTTCTTTTCTGATCATCACTATATGATGTTATTTCTACCCAACTGCTACTACTAGTTGCTTGACCCCAAAACGTTAAATCTGAAAGATCATCGTAGTCATTAGCTAGAGTAGTTTTAGGTCCAAACTGTTCTTCGAATAAAGCCATCTCAGTAACAGTAGGATCTCCTAGGTTATTTCTTGGTCTACCGCTTAGCCTTTGTCTAAACTCATTAGCATCAACATAGTGAGCATCATTTATGTTACCAAGAGACATGTTGATACCGTCAGCATAGTCTGTTCCTGCCCAAGTTAACTTTCCAGTCCAGCTGTCATTAGCATCACTTCTTAAATATTTTGACTGTGTAGATGACGATGTTAAGTAGCCGGCACTAGCGTGGTTACCCCAACTATATGCGGTGTCCCAGTTAGTTGCGTTGTTTGTAAAGTTGCCTGAATGATAAACTTGTGTCCAAGCTTGACTAGTATTTATTGCAGTGTTAGAAAAGTTTCTATAATAAATATTTCCATTACTACTAAATCCTAATTGGCTATCATAATTTCCATTGTGTCTATTTAAAGTTATAACTGCATTAGCGTTGTTAGTAGCGCTAAATAGACCTGAAGTTCCATTGCTAATTTGACCAGTAAAAATTAATTTATTATATCCAGGAGCAGTTAATAAAGTACCTCCATCTCCTAAGAAAGCATTAGTCTCAGCTGTTAAGTACCCTTGTGCACTATGATCACCCCAGCCGTATGCCGTGTTCCAGTTAGCATAGTTAGCGCCTATGTCTACACCGTCAACTGTACCAGATACAGCTATATTGCCTGTAATAGAAATACCAGTGTTTGTTGTAGCAAACTTAGTATTACCATTATAGTAAAGAAATGTTCCTCCGTTAGCTGTAGATCTAAACGCTGTTTCAAATAAATTACCTGTAGGATTATGGTGTCTTATATCTAGGTTGTTACTTCCAGCTAAAGTTTCTACATCTATGTATTTACTACCAGCTCCAGTAAAGTTAAGCTCACCAGTCATGTTAACACTGCCAACTGATATGTTTCCAGAAACACCAGTTAAATAACCTGCGCTTGCATGGTTACCCCAACCGTAAGCTGTGTTCCAGTTAGCGTAATTAGCGCCTATGTCTACGCCGTCAATTGTGCCAGTAACACTTAAGTCACCATCAACGTTTAAGTCTTCTAGAAATCTAACTGACATTTAATTTAATTTAATTTGTTTTATATTCTAGTTATCACACATCTGTAAGCTGCAGCAGCTGGCGCTGTTCTAAAAATAAATCTAACGTTGTCTGTGTCTAGTCTAATAACTTCAGCATAAACAGTTTCGTAAGTACTATTGTCGTACAATTGAACGTTTACATCTCTTGTTCCTAAGTTATGGTTTATTGTTACAGATGTAGCTCCACCTACATTAGCAGCGTGTCCTTTGTTAGCCTTAGCGTCTAGCTGTGTTTGTATATTACTTGTTACACCATCTAGATAATCAAACTCTGTAGACGTAACACCTGTAGCGTGTAGTGTATCTAAGTAGTTTAACTCTGTGACAGAACCAGTATATCCGTCAAGTTTGTTTAGTTCGTTAGCGGTTGAAGTTAGGGTTGTGCCGGCTATAGTTAAAGTTTTAACCTTAGTGTTCCATGCTTCAAAATCTGCTAAACCTGTACCGTTGAATAAGTTAAATTGAGTATTAGCTGCAATCCACTTAAGACCAACGTCATCTCCAGTACCACCTTCAATAGTTATACCAGCACCATCAACCGGTCCAGACGTTGTATTATTGCTGTCTAACACTATGTTGTGATCAGCTATGTTTACTGTTTCAGAGTTAACCGTGGTAGTTGTACCTGAAACTTGTAAGTTACCAGTAATAACAATTGTATCACCTGAGTCAGCACCTATAACAATGTTTTCATTTGCAGCGCCACCAGATGATTCTAGCGCGGCTAATCTAGTTAATAAGTTAGCATTACTTACGTCTACGTCTGTGTTCGTAGTAAACGTAAGGTTGTTTTGCATGTATGTTTGCAGATTACCAATACTAGCTCTTCTTAGTCCGCCGGCTGAGTCGTCGTACGTTAGCATTTGGTCTCCGCTAGCGAAGTTAGCGCCAAGAGCCGAGTGACCTACTACAGCAGTTCTATCTAAAACTGTTGCTCCATCGCCCGTAGAAGTAACTTGACCACTGTGATTTGGATGTACATAGTTGTTTGCGTCTGTAGCTCCAGTATAACCTAAGTTAGCTAATGTTAACGTTCTTGTTGCAACGCTAGCATTTGCATCTGTAACATGACCTAAAGTATCTGTAGTGATGTTAAAGTCAAGATCTGATATAACAGTAGCGCCAGTTAAAGCGCCTGTGTCTACAGATGCGTCGTCACCAGGATGTGATGGGTGAGAATAAACAGTGTCAGTCCAAGGGACGTTAACAAATGCTTTTTCAGAAGAAAGCTCTACTGGATAATTCTTGCCGTTTTCTGTGTAACCTATCTTTATACCACCAAGAGTACTTGACGTAGCAACTGACAGAGTAGTATCTAGTATACTAGTCCAAGCTCCGTCTATATAAAGCTTTAAATCGTTATTAGCTCCACTGGTATCAAAATATATTCTACCTTCGATACCCGTAGGCGCTGCTCCTAGATTGTGTATTACAAAGTTTTGTAATTCACCACTGTTTAAATCTACGTTTTGTAAAAAATTAATTGCCATGTTTTTAGTTTAAATATGCTTTTCCAGTAAAACTAGCATTAAAATCTAATGTTAGTTGATTTACTGAGTTATGTGTTATTTGCCCTATACAAAAACTTCCAGCTGAGTCTATGACTTGCACGGAAGGATATTTGTTTAGGTTGTGCGTTACAGTCCACTGATTTGACGAAACGCTCTGGTCGTGAGTGTGGTGTTTATCAAGTATATTGTCGCCATTGGAATCTGTACCGGTATTGTTAAAGCTAACTTTGCCATTACTGTCTACTACAACAATATTAGTCTCTGTAGTAGATGATATATTTTCTAAATACACATCACTACGAAACCTAGATACTAAGCTCCATATATGTTGACCTATCCATTTCATTAATTAAAATCAATTTATTATAACGTCAACCGCGTCAGTCGCCCCTACTGTAATATATAGTCCAAAACCGCTAGTAGAGTTATTAAAAGTTGGTATTTCGTCAGAAGTTAAAGCTAAAGTAACTCCAACGGGTATTTTTATAGATTTCAGTATGTTAAACGATGTTCCAGCAGTAGCTGAGTCTAAGTGCAAGCTAATAGTAGCCTCGTTAGAAGCGTGCGTGTTAGCTATTGTGATAGACTTTATAGTACTAACATTGTCACCAGGAGCTACAAGCTCGTTGTTAACTCCTGATGAGCCTAATATGTTATGGTACTTTGTTAACGGCATGTTTAACTAAATACTTGGTACTCAACTGTCATATCTGTAGCTACACTAGGGATAACAGTTATGTCGTCATCTACATCCCAAGGAAACCACATCCAGTCACCACCGTATAATCTACCTATTTCTTCAATCTCACCACCATTGTGAGCTCCAATAGTTACTTTAAAGTATTCAGTGTGATCTGCTGAAGGATTGTTGATATAAACGTATGCGTGAGTTGTAGAAACACTACCAGTTGTAATTAAATCAACCTGGTTAGTGCTTGATAAAACTTTAGTCACAGACGTCATTGTTGTTAAGCCTGTTGTGCTACCAGCTTCAAATAAAGAGCTGGTGTTGCTAACATTGATATTGCTATCTGTAATATCGCTAGCTAATGAAATTGTTGCGTTTACTGTTGCCATGTCTTTATTGTTAAGCGTTAGTTAAAAAATCTGTATCTTCGTGGAATAACGCATACTCAACAGGTATGTCTCCGGTTGAAGCTGTCCAGTTTGCAGCCGCTACTTTAATGTCAGCGTCTTCGTCTGTTTGACTCCAAGGAATAAACATCCAGTCTCCTGCGTATAATTTTCCAATTGTTTGAGTATTAATTGTTACCGTAACATAAAGGCTAGGATCTGTAGCTTTGTTTATAATATAAACTTTAGCCGACAAATCATTACCTTCAGCGTTTGCGCCGAGTAATACTTTGTTTACTGTAGATCTTAAATGAACTCTGTTGAGTCCAGTAGTTTGATCTAAATCAGTTGTAGCCCCTGCTTTTGTGCAAGTAGCCGTTTTAGAAACATTTACTGGATCACCAGCAATGTCTGCACTTGTTAATGTAAAAGTTGCTGTTGTTGCCATTTTTATCTATTGTTGTTATTAATTATTATCCTTCGTGAAACATCATAAATTCTACTGTTGTAGAATCTGATTGTCCAGGCGTATATTTAAAATCTCCACTACCTTCCCAAGGTATTAAAGCCCAGTCGCCGGCGTATAATCTACCTATAGCAGTACTTCCGTGCGAAACTATAATATAGTTGGCTGCCGTAGTTTCTGTATTTTTAATATACACTTTATTTGCTTTGTCATCTACATAGTCTGCGGCGGCAAACAAAGTTACCGCGTTAGTGCTTGTTGTAGTTTTTCTACTTAAACCAGCCGCTTGAACAATGCCGGTAGCAGTTCCAGCTTGAACCAAGCTAGTAGATGTTGTTAAAGCTAGTTCGTCAGACAGTAAGTCTGTGCTAGCTAATGTTATTGTTGCTGTTGTTGTTGCCATATCTTATTTAATCAAAGTCTATATATTCAATTGTTACTTCTTGTCCTTGCTCTAGCGCTTGCGCAATGCGAGGATAAATTCTTTTGTAAGCGTTAACGCTCTTGCCAATGAAACCGTCAGGTAACAATTGGTTATTCTCTTGGCTGTCGCCCACAAGCAAGCAGCCAGCAGTATGCTCGTCAGTGTTTCCAGTGTGTATAAGAATATACTCAAAGTTAGGAACATCAACGACATGAAGCATACCACGGTGTACGCCAGGGTATTTTTTACTGTATCTTTCATGAAATCCTCCTTCTTTTCTAAGCTCAACATTGTATATACCAGCTGGCACTCTTGTTTCGCCTTTTACTTTTAAAGCTCTTCGCTCGTCTTCAAGAGTATAACAAAGGAACTGATTTCCTAAGTCGTTTTCTTCAAACAACAAACCGTGAGTAGAGTCTTTTTCTGAACTAAACCTTAATACTTTTAACTTCATTTACAACCTTTTAGTTTAGCTATTTCTTTTTCAAGCTCAACGATACGATCTTCACTTTCGTTAATAACTTTTATTTTCTTTTCAAGTCTTTGCTCTAAAACTTGTATGTCCTCGTCAAGCTGGCCTATCTGGCTATATGCTATACCCATCGTGAATATAATACCTATTATCCATATTATATTACCTACCGATATTTCAAGGTTTTTACTTATCATTTTTCTTGATAAATTCAAGAATAATATTGAGCTTTTCTTTTACCTCGTTCATTTGCTCTCTTAATGATTCGTGTCTTTTTTCAAAGCCTACCTTAACTTCTTTTATGCTAAAAAAAGCAAATTGATACAAAACGTATAAAGCGCCCATTAACAAAACAACAGATAAACCGTAACCCTCTATTAATTTTAGTATCTCTTCCATATTACGATCCAAAAAACATTTTAGCTAAAGCAGCAGCAACTATACCGTAAAGCACCCATATAGCCTTTACAAGAACCTTTCTAGCCGACGTGTTTCTGTTTACTCTAGCTGTAACGCCGTCGTCAGGGTCTAATAATTGCTTAACAAGACTATCTAGCTTCTCGTCCATTTTGTCGAGTTTCTTATCCATTTGATCCATACGTTGCTGCATTAATGCTATCTCTTTATCAACAGTTGCCATTTTTTTATTATTACATGTTAAACATGGTAATGAAGGTTTATTCAACCGTTATTTCTCACCACATTTTTTGCTAGGGTTGCCAACCTGTCTCCAGTCTTGCTTTACCCAAGTTTTTAAACTTCCTCCGCTGCTAGTGCCAGTAACATTGCTTTTGCTAGATCTTTTGTACTTACCAGCTTTACCAGCAGCTCGCTTAGCGCGTATAACAGCCTGCCTTTCAGACTTACTCATACTGGCTATTTTAGCTTTTGGCAGGCAAACTTTTTTAGTACCACCGCCTTTTGCCTTTGTTTTTTTAGCGAACGGTGACTTCATTTTAAAAGCCATTAGCACTTACCTTTGCCCTGTTGCTTAGACGCCCACATATTGGCATAAGCACTAGGATATACATCAAACTTTCTTCTTGCGGCAGCTTTACATGAAGCTGTTAACTTTCTTTTTACTGGTGATTTCTTTTTAAGAAGAGAGCACCCTTTCATTTTATAGGCCATATTTATTTTTTTTTAACATTTCCATCTGCGTCTAGCAGCTTTACCTCTTTCACCTGTCCAACCTTTTGATCTTGCACAAAATGATTTTCTGCGTTTAGCAGCTTTGCTGCCTGGTTTAACATCTCCTGTTACAGCAGTTTTTAGCTTACTACCTGGGTTTTCTTTACGATATTGTTTAACTCCCTTAGAAGTCATCCCAGCGCCCTCTTCTGCAGTCCTAAATGTTCTACCTTTTCCTTTGGTAGTTTTTCTCATCTTTAGAGGGTTATTTTTTTGAATATAAGCCATAGTTTAAATATTACTTGTTTTGCTGTTCATTTAATCGTGATAATAGCAGAAACCACTTTTGCTTCTAGTTTTGACTTTGCATCGCTTGCCATCCGACTTAATACGCCTGCACTGAGTTTCCTTAGCGCTGCTGCTTTTCATTTCAACTTTTTCATGGACCGTACACTTTCCACCTTTAACAGGTTTGTTTGTACAACGTTTACCAGAGGTAGTGGCGGCGCTACAAGTTATATTCTTTTTACCTTGCTTTACTTCTTTTCTTTGATCAGCTTCAAACTTGTTTTCTAACTGATCTCGCTTAGCTTGTTTTTCAACTTTTTTAGCTTGCTTAACTTTTTCTCTACCTTTTTCTTTAGCAGCTTCTACAGCTGGATCTTTACCAAGATTAACATCCCATCTGCTCCAACCTAAACCAACAGCGACTCTCTGCCAAGTAGCAACATTTTGGTCGAGCATCGTTCTAGCGTTATTTATTAGTTTTACTGTTCGCTCAGTTGGAGCGTTTGTTACTCCTTCAATTACGCTGCCAACAGCTAGCCATAGAGGATTTCTGCTATCATATAAAGGCATTTCACCTATAGCTTCTTCGTTCCAATCATAAGTCTTCATGGCTGAATATATTTTTCTAGCTTTAGACCCTATAGGTGGAGACACGTTAAGAGCTTCAACTAGCACTCCAGCATAGTCTTTATTCCAGTCTTTACCTTGCTCTTTAGCATATCGCTTTACAGTTTTTACAATAGTGTCTAACACGGCGCCTTTTATACCAGAACCTCTAAGTATTGTGCTAATCATACCGCTAGATATTCTTTCTATTTTCCTGTCAAGCACTTCTTCGTCTTCTTCGTCGTCAAAAGCTAAGGCAAACAAAGCGTTTTGCATGGCAGAAAATATTAAACTTTGAGCTGTACCATAGTATATTATTCTACTAACATTAGCTCTCCAATCTCCTCTATTGTTTATTAAGTCGCTACCAGCTTTCTTTATAATTCTATTATATTGCATCGGCGTGTTTTGAAACGCTAATATAAGTCTACCTAAAACAGACGCTTGCTGTTGTGATATTCTGTCAGGCCTACTTGACTGCTGCGTCTCTTCTGTTACCTTAACAAAGTCTTCGTAAGCTTTTGTTTCTGCTTCAGACTCAGACATGCCTTGCTTAGTGTAAAACTTAATTTGATTTCTATAGTAAGATGAGCCACCCATAGATATAGCAAAGCTATCAGCCATTTGCGTTGGCGTAAAACCAAGCTGTAGTAATTTCCCTATAACAGCTTTAACTCCACCTTCTTTAACTAAGTCCGCAAGTTCTGAAGCGTTAAGATCTTGCTGTATTCCAGATCGTCTTACTTTTAGCGTAGGCGAGTTAAACAAGAATACAAAGTCTTCCCAAAACTGAGGTTGATTAGCGAAGGCAGCTGCGGCTTTAAATATATTGTTATTTTCAAAGTTTAAGTAGTTAACTATAGATAAAGTTTGCAGCACAGCAGATCTAACGTTAACAAACATAATAGCACCAACGGATCCGTTTATCCAGTTTAACCATTTGTTTACCATGGCGTTTTTACCTTCAGGCCTGTTTTTACCCGTCTTCATACGATAAAGTATGTCTTTCATAGCGCTAACATACTGAGGACCATAAGTGGCCTCTAGCTTGTTTAAGTTTTCGCTACTAAATATTTCATCTGCATTTTGTTGCCACTCTGCTAAGAATATGTCTCTTGATTGATCTAAAGCGTCTTTCATGTCAGACTTAATACTACCAACAACCCAACTGCTACCAGGCTTAGTGTACCCAGCTTCTTGTTTGCTAATTTTAGCAAGATCGTAAGCAAACTGCGCCAAGTCAGAATCTCTAGAAACTTTAGTAGATATAAGATCAGCTTCTTCAGCGCTCAACCCTGGAATGTCAATACCATTAATGCTCCAAAGATGTATTCTTATAGCTTGCTCTGTAGTAAAATCAGTATCTTCAAAATCTTTCTTTAAAAGCTTTTTAATTTCAGGATTTTGTTTAATAAGATTAGAGTAGTCGTTAATCATGTTGTACTGCATCTCGTTCATTTCACGATATGCTCTATTGTACGGATCAACTAACGCTTTGTGTAAAAATTCTTTTTGCTGCTCGCCTTTTTTACCTTTACCTGTTAGCCTCATTAATAAGCCAGTAAAGTCATCAGCGCCAGGAGATATAAAAAACTCATACTTACCTATGTTCTTGCCTCTTCGTTCAGCTCTAGCTTTACTAAATGTTTCAGCAGCGTCAATACCTTTGTTTTCTTCTATAATTTTATTAAACTCTTCGTTTAGCGATTTACTAAACTTAACTTTGGCTTGTTGAACTTTAGATTTAACGTCGAACTGATCTAACATGTTTTGTACAGCTTGTACGTTTTTAAGCGCGTCATCTGCAAAATAAAAGTCATTATAACCATTAGCCACCTTGTCAGCAACCCACAGTGCTTTAGCTTCTGCAGTAGAGTTACCTAAGCCAGTTATATTTTCTAAAGGTATATCTAAACCGTTTTGTTTTAAAAACTCTCTAATAGCCGGCGCTGAATCAGCAGGTCTAGCCGTTAGTACAAACATATCTTTAGTGCCAAACTTACCAGCTAGCTTTTTAGCTTTGTTTAGTAGTGGCGCAGGCTTACCATCAACTACTTTACTGAACTCTGAGAAATCAAACTTATAACCCAGGTCTGATAAGTCTTCGTAAGTAGCGGCATACTGCTCAGGCGTAAGAGTGCCTTTAGTACCGTCAGGTCTTGTAAACTTAACAAGCGACTTGCTAGTAGCTAGCGTGTCGTCAAAGTCTAATACAGATATGCCTTTAGCTGGATTTGTTGTTCTAGAGAACTTGATAACGTTATCATACTTTTTAATTTCCTCTGTTTTGCTAACGGTTTCTATAGGAGAACTAAGACCACCTTCAATGCTTTGCAAGTACTTCTTTGTATTTGTAGCTTGGTATCTGCTTCTACCTCCAGAGCTTGTGTTTTTATCAAGAGATATATAAGTGTCTACTTCTTTAGGCAATACGTGAACTTTTGCTTGACTAATAATTTCTTTTAAAGCTTTGTCACTAATGTTGTTTTTAATTCTAGCTTTAATATACTTCACCATGTCTTTAGCAGCAATCTCGTGCTCTAGAACTAAGTCTTTAGAACTTTGATTGCCTGTAACAGTAACACCCATAGTGTACATTTTTCTTATAGCGCCTCTTTGGTCTACTGACATTAAGTCTACTATAGCCATTTTTTCAGCTGTGCTTAAGTCTTTGCTGTTTATTATTTCAAAAACAAAATCTTGAGCTTGTTTAGCTTCTTCGTTTATTTTATTTCTTAACTCACTGTCAGATCTTACGTTGTCTTTTATGTTTTCTATGTTTTCGTACATAGTTATAGTTTCCCCATTGTAGTTTATTCTTTGTCCTACAACTTCGCCATTAACAACTACGTCTACTAGCGTGTATTTGCTCTTAGACTCTTCCTCAAGCATGTTGTCGATAATTTCTTCTTTAAACAACTTGTTTGTTGTTATGCCATCAATCATGCCACTTCTAGTAGATCGACCTATGTTTACTATAAACTCGTTTATTAAGTCTTCTTTTTGCTTAGCGGTAGTAGCTTTAGAAAGTTTATCGCCAAAATAGTTTGTAGCAGCTTTCAAGCCGGTTGATCTTATTTGACTTACGCTAAAGTTTTTAACGTATTTTATAAATTCTTTTTCATTACTAAAGTTTATTCCATTAAGGTTTAATCCTTCGTAACTGTTTTCTAAAATGTAGTATGCTTCTACGGGATCAACGTCTGACTCTATAATGTTCATAAAATCAGATATAAAATCTAACAATATCTGATCTTCAGCAGTTCCATTTCCGTTATCTATTTTACTTTTTGTAGTATCGTACTGCTTTTGTAAGCTTGGAAGCACTTTATTTTCTATCTGTAAGTTTGTTAAAGGTTTAGTTTTGCTAAACTTAACATCAACATCTCTGTTTATTTGAGCAGAAAGCTGCTCTATATCCATACCTTTAGAAACGTCAGACTCTAACGCTTCAATAACGTCTTCCATTTGTCGCACTTCCATAGTAGCGTCGAAAACTAAACCTATAGCTGCTCTTTTTATAAAACCTTCTTTTCTAGTGCCTTTTAACCCGCTACGAACCATAGCACCTAGCTTTTCTGAAAACACATTGATAGGTTGATCAGCAAAGTCTATAAGCTCTTGATCTGTAGGCATACGCTTTTGATACAAGTTTACAGCTTGGCCTTTGTCTATTTTATTTAAAGCTTCTTTAGGCAGCAAGTTATTTCTTACTGCATCCTCTACATCTGCTTTTGAAGTTAACTTTCTAACAAACTTAGTAAATATTCTGTCGGCTTCAGCTACATTTCTCTCTAAAGAAACTAAATCAGAAACAAAAGATACGTTAACTAAAGGCTCTTTAAATTGAACTAACTTTTGTAGATAATCTTTTTTGCCAAAAGTTTCTCTTAGCGGCTTAAACAAATCGCTTCTAATGCCTTTAGTAACATACTCTTCTCTAAGCATCTTAATAATAGCGTCGACTCTTTGCTTAGGATCTTTTATACTTTCTGTTTTCTTATAAGCTAAAAGCAGGCTTTTACGCGTAGCGTCTAAAACTTTATTATAGTTTTTTCCACCTGTTTCAAAACCTATTTCTTGCCTAAACTGAGAGTACTTTTGCTCAGATTCTTTAGATTCTACTTGTTGTCTTTGTACTTGCGCTCTAGCGGATAAGTCTTGCTCTTCAAGATTTGATATGTCTTGTTGTTCTGCAGCGACAGCTTGAGCTTCTGTAGATTCATCGATGTCTTTAGTAAATGTTTCTTCTGTAACAGCCCCTTTTTTAAGCACGTTACCTATCTTGTTACCAACTTGACTTCTAATCCAACCTGCTAAACCAAAACCTTCGTTTGTTTCTTTACGAGTTATATCAAAGTTTTCTACATGGTTTTTTAACTCTCCAAGAACTTCGTTTACAAAGTCTTCTTCTAAAAATCCAGGTGTTCGTCTAAGCTCTCCAGTAATTCTACCTCTAACCATAGCTTCAAGATCACCACTAGCATACATCTCAAAGTATACGTCTGTACCTTTACCAGGCTTTTTATCTTTAGCACTACCATACTCTTCTTTAGTGTACTGCTCGCCAAGCTTGTCTATACGAACGTCTCGATCTGTTTTAGTGTAAGTACGAGATTCTTTAGCTACTTGCTCTGGGGTTACAGCATCTACTTTAGCAAACTCAGAAACACGTTTACTTTTCTTGCCTTTTTTTACAGTTTTATGATACTCTTTTAAAAAGTTATAAACTTGTCTGCCATTACTAAACTCTCCTCTTCTTCCTGCAACTCTTAATATTTCTTCAACAACGTTTTTAGACTTATTAAACAAGCCTTCGTTAAATGAAATTTCTTTTTTGTCAATAGCATCAGAAAAAGCGGTAAACATTTCTTCTGTTTCAAATATAGCTTCTCCTTCTATTTTGTAACTTTCTTTAAGCCGACTTCTTACAGCGTCCTGCTGATCTTTATTTAATATGTTAAAAAAGCTTTTGTTTAAGTTTATTTTTTGTTTAGTTGTAAGTTTGTTAAAGCTATTGCCAATAACAGTATGCAAAAACTCGTGGCTTGAAACAGATATAGCGCCTTTTGATTTTGCTACAGTTTCATTTATAAGTATTACGCCTTTATACTCAACACCGTCAGCATCTTTTACGTTTTTCTTTTTGCCAGAAATTTCTTCGTATCTTTTTTGAAAAGCATCAACACCGCCATTATTTTCGTTAAAAACTTCTATTTTAGCATTAGTATCTTTAGCTATATTCTTAACGTTTGATAAATATTTATCGCCAACTCTAGATTCAGCTTTGTTTCTTATGTCATTAGCTTGATCGTTTAGCTCGTTAAACTTATTTCTTAAAACATCTTTGTCTTTAGTAGAGCTAGACTTATTGTAGCTTTTTGTTATTTTATTTTGAGCGTCTATTATTTCAACATACTCATCTAATTCTTGTTTAGTCATTTCATCAATAGCAACCTTATTGTTGCCTTTGATTCTATTAGCTAAAGAATTTAACTCAATTAACCTTTCTTCAATTACTTCTTTAGAAGTTTCGTCTGCTTTGTTTACTGCTTCTCCAAGTTGATTAGCCTCTTTGTTTATCACTACTAAAGCAGACTTGTCTTGATTAGTCATTAACGTATTGTAAGCTCTATCTCTTGCTTTAGAGCTTAATTTTTTTACAGACCCAGCAGCTGTTATAGTAGGTCCAATAGCACCACCAATTAAAAAAGCGTCACTAATTCTTTCAAAAGCTTCGCTAGCGGCAGCATCTTCATCAAGCATTACTTTGTCGAGGTACATGCTAGTAGCTTCTGTTAAAGCCTCAGATGTTCCTTCTTTGACAAAAGCAACTCCTAGTTTTTTACCAAAGCCTAACAAGCTTTCTTTTAAAAATTCTTTAGCAACTTTAGTTCCATACTCGCCTTTTATAAAGCCAGCTCTCTTCATTAAGCCTCTTGTTACTGTTTCAAAGCCTGCTTCTATAATACCTGAACCAGCGGCGTTAGCAAGAAGTAGCCCAGTATCTCTATCAGCATCTTTGTACATTTCTTCTTCAAACTTAGCGCCAGCCACACTAACACCTAACACTGCTAAGCCAACAGGTCCAAATCTAGCTGCCGCTATAGAAGGCAAAGATTGAATCATGCCATCAACCGTTTTGTCTGCCGCTATTTTAGCTTGACTTAAATCTCCGTCTGCAGCCGCTTTTAATAAGCTTTGTGTAATAGTTCCCTCTTCTCTAGTTATGTAGTTGTTTAAGTAGTTAGAGGCTTGTTCTAAGTAAGGCGTTAATCCACCTTCTTGATACTGCTTAAATATATTTAATTTTTCTTTTTTGTTAAGGTCCCTGCCAAGCTCTTGCTCTTTTACAGATATATCTCTAGTAGTTGCTATAGCATCGCCAAATCCTAAAAAAGTTCTTCCAGCCTCAACAAAGCCAAACGCACCTATAGCTAGCTTCTCCGCGGCGGAAGGCCCTCCAGGAAGAGTCGCTCTTGATTTAGCATACTCTTCTAGTGGTATTTGCTTTAGCTCAAAGCCCTCTTTAATAGTCATGCCGGCTTTTAAAAGCTTTTCTAAAGCATCTTCGTAAGATGATCCAGTTTTATCCGCAGCAGCTTGTATGTCTTCTACAGTCCAGTCTTGTCCTTTAAATTCAAACATGTATTATCTTTTTTAAGAGTTAAAACCGCCACCCATTTCTTTTATAGTTTGGTTGTACCAGTCTTCAATTAGCTTTGTCGCCACTCCTTTTTCAATATCGTTTTTTGCTTTGTTAAGCTGCTCTCGCGTGCCGTTGCCGTAAGCTTTTAGCTCTTTTTGAAGCTCAGGGTTAAGCCCTGGTATCAAGTCTTGCCTGTACTCAGGATTAAGCCCTGGTATCAAGTCTTGCTTGTACTCAGGATTATCAACTTTTTTTTTAGCTTTGTTTGCCGCTGCAACTAGTAAAGCTTCTTCGTCAGAAAAGCTTGGGTTTTCTTTTTTAACTTCTAGCACAGATTCTTCAGTAACGCCTAAAATTCTTTTTGTTGACGTGCCACCAGGCTCTAGTAGATTTACACTCCAGGTTCCATCTTCAGCTTTATTCCAACTGCTTTTAGCTGTGTTTAAATTCTCAAATAAAGGTAGACCAGCTATAGTAGCAGCGTTTTCTCTTAAATATCTTCTAAACTTTATTGATAAAGGGTTAAATCCTCCTTCTTCTTTTAAGTTTAGCTTACTTTCTTTATTAGTTAGCTCTGTCACTAAAGGATTAGTCTCTCCACTTTCATCGCCTTTAGTTTCGTCATCTTCAGCAATCTCTAAACCTTGTTGCTTAGCTAGCTCTTCAAGCATAGCTTTATGTGTATCTACTAATTTGTCGCCAAACCAATTTACAAACGAATCTTTAACAGTTGTTCTTGTTCCGTCTTTCAACTCTAAAACATAGGTGACGCCATTCTCTCTTACTGCTTCAAAAAGCTCTTGCTGAGCGGCTGTGTCATTTTGAATGTTTAAATTGTTGTATATTTCATCCCACCAGCTAGCGGTATTATACATTGCGCCGTTTTTACTAGCGTCAACTCCTGCTGTGTTTAATCCGTCAAATATTAAAGATTTTATACCGCTGTTTCCAACACCTTCTTTGTTAAACTCCGTGTTGATGTGGTACATTAAGTTTTGTCTATTTAATATTTTAGCGCTTAATACTTTCTCACGAATAATGTTTGCTGATTCAAACGCTAATCCATTTTCCATCGTTGGTCCGCTAGCGTTTATATCTTTTATAGCTACTTTCTTACCGTTTAAAACGTAATGCAAGCTTCCATCAATGTTTTGAAATCTATCTTTATTTGTACCTTCTAATATATCGTCATACATTGCTTTGTTAAATGCAGTGTCGCCAGTAGAAATATTGTTTATTCTGTTTTCGTCTTTTATTAAATTTCTTATATCTAGTAGCTTTTTATTATCATCTCTAAACTGAGCAGTCGTAGAGTTAATCTTATTCATTTTTTTAACTATAGTTTCGTACTTAGCGCTAGAGGGATCTAAAAAAGCTATCTGTCTGCTTAGCTTTCTATACTCGTCACTATTTTGTTTCATAGTGCCTGTTACTATATCAGACGTGCCGTCAAATAACAAAGAGTCGTCTATATCAGGATTAGCAGCAATGTAGGCGGTCATGTTTGCTTTAATCATGTCTTCAGCCTCATTAATTCTATCTGTAATAGGTTTTAAGCCTGCGGAAAACACCGCTTCGTCAGCTAAGGGCTGCAATGCTTTTTGTCTTTCAAATCTAGCTAACTTTTCATATAAGCCTCCATCAGCAGGTTGATTAACCATATCGTTTATATCACCTAAAAAATCTTGTGACATTAAACCTTTATTTTTGTCTTGTTTCTTTGCCATATCTTAATAAGGTGTTGTAGGATCGCCGTCAAGTCCGCCTGCTTGAAGAAAACTTGCGCCATAATTACCTCCATATTGCCCACTAGCAGGGCTTGAAAAAATATTTGGAGTGCTATAAGCTGGCAGCTCACCACCTGGTGCCATTGTTAAATTAGAAGTTGATGGGCCTTTCAAAAAGTCAAACTCACCGCCAGCGTAAGCGCTACCAAAAGCACTAAACATTTGTCCGAACGCTGCAGATTGATCTGCTCTAGCTTTATTCAAACCTTGCATTGTAGATGTTGCTGTATCTGCTGACAAGCCGTACATTTGAGCTATACGGTTTTGTTCTTGTTGCTCTACGTATTGTTGGCCTTTTCTTCTAAGCATGTCTGCTTGGAATCTTCCAGATCGTTGCATCTCGTCAATTCTAGCGGCTTCTGTTGCAGTAAGACCTTGCAGCCTAGCTCTTTCACCAGCTTGCAAGCCTTCGAGTCTAGAGGTCTCACCTAATCTAGCCGCTTGTAAGTTAGCTGCTTGACCTCTTTCTGCCATTTGATTTGCTCTTTCTTGTTGTGATATGCTAGCCGCAGATTGTTGTGCTTGCTGAGTGCCAGCCATAGCTAAGCTTTGAGCTAGACCTCCAATACCGCTAGCGCCAGCCACGCCACCTAAACTACTTAGTATGTTTGCTTGAGATTGTTGTGATTGCTGCTTAGCAAAGTCCGCTGCTCTTGTATCTACTCTAAGATCTTCGTATATATTTTCCGCTCCTTCATAAACATTTTGCAAGCCGGCATATTGGTTTTCTAAACCAGCGTATTGATTTTGCATGTTTTCGTAAGGGCTTTGTAGACCAGCGTAAGGGTTTGTAAATTCTAAATCCATATACTGCTCTCTCATTTCTTCTAAACGAGCTTGAGCATCACGGTTTTGCTTAGCCATTCTTTTTCTAGCTTTACGCTTTCCAAAAAAACCTAACACCGCGGTTCCAAGCTGAATAGCCGTAAAAGGTTCCATCTTTAACGGACTAGCTTTTTTCTTGAAAGGTGATTTTAAACCTTTTATTGCCATAATATTATATTTTATCTATTTATAGTTACATTTTACAGCAGTTATTTACTGCTTTCAACCACTTCAGACCCTATTGAAAACAACTCTTGAGGAGCAGTGGAGTTTGTTGTAAACTTAAATTCAGAATAATATCCTTTTATTCCAGACTTGTTTACTTGGTTATTTTTCTTGAACATTATATAGTCTTGGTTAGACACGCCGTTGCCTGAGCCTTCTACGTCTATATAGCTAGGCGCAACACTTATTATTTTACCTATGTGTATAGGTGCGTTTAAGTTGCCTCCTGCATCTTCAGTAGAATAATAAGCATGATCACCTATTTGAACTGATACGTTTTGATTTGTTGTACTTATTCTTATTCTTACCATAGTGTATATATTACGATGCTGACCCGTGAGTTATTAAAGTAGCTAGATCTAAGTATACTGTTACATCTTCTGAAGGATATTGATCTATAGTTACAGTTCCTGCAAATCTAGACGTGTCTGAAAAAGTATATGTTCTTTCGTCTACAGCTCTAAACGTAAGAGTTTCTCCTCCTGAAAAGTTTTGCGGATGAGTTACTATCATCGAGCCTTGTGTTGCGCTAGCACTAACGCTTGTCACCGTGTTTGTAGAAGAATTATCTACGTTTGTGCCCGTGTACTTTACTTCGTCACCTCCTGAAATGTGATAAGTTCCATTTAAATTTATAGTTGTTGCATTAACATGAGAGCCTCTTACAGTGGTTGTAGGTGAAGTGATTGCTTGAAGACTGATTTTATTTAACGTAAAACCTAACCCTGTAGCTGCTTGTATATCACTAGCAATTGTGTGAAACGTTAGAGTTACGCCATCATCAAACGACTGACCTGTCGAACCGCTTAAAGTAATCTGCTTAGTAGCTGTATCTATAAGCTTTATAACAGGCGTTCCATTTAAAGAACCGCTACTTACACTAACAAGAACAGATCCTACGGTAATATTAGAGATGTCGTCTAAAACAACAGTCAAAGAATTGCTAGTTGACCCGTTTACAGTATGTGTTTTTATAGTCTTAAACAGTTTTTCGTTGTAAGCTTTAGGATCAAAAATAGTGAAAAACCCAAAACCATCAGCATCAGTGTCTACATTTTCTACCGTCCAATCTATTGAAACAGGCGTAGAAGTTGTACTAGCAGGAGACCCTGTAGATGCTATGCTGCTAGGAAAAGTTTTATATTTACTAGGGTTTAAAGAATCTATTAAAGCAAGCGTTACTGTAGTATTACCTAGTTGATTTATTCTTTTGTTTATTACGCTGCCGCTACTAGTTGTAGTAGTATCAGTATCTGGTATTAACAAGACGTTGTAGCTTGCTCCAGCAACAGCAGGAAACTTTATAAAACCACCATATATAGTAGAACTCATTGTTATGTTAGAAGCAGAGTTTATAGTAAAATTTTCAGTAAATGTATTTGTAGAAAAGTTATAAAACTGCCTAGAGTTATTAGAAACTATTATTTGAAATTTAGAGCCAACGTCTCCTCTAACTTCAAACTGACGAACAGCACCCGTCTCTAATATGTCAGAAATGTCAACGTTTAGTATTGTGATTATTTTCTTATCCATAACTTATCTTTTACTCTGGAGCTTCTTCACTGATTGATGTTACTAATGACGCGATGCCTAATCCTTGAACGTTAAATCCTGAGGTGTCAATAACATCATTAGTTTGAAACTCACCTTTTATATAGTTAAAATATTTGTTTTCTTTTTCAACAAAACTATTTATTGAGCCAGACTCTATGTTAGTATATATATAATCTAAATTCCAACCGCTAGTTCCTTCGTAGTTAATTGTTTTAAAGTTTTTAACTATAGAAGGAGAGTCATTAAAAACAGCTACAACGCTAGAAGGCTCGGGGTTTTGATTATAAAAAGTGTTTATACTTGCTTCAGCGTGATAATGCTTGTAAAGCTTGCCGTCTTTAAGAGTGTAGTAGTTTTTAGATAAGCTTAATCCTGACTCAGGAATAAAAGACTTAAAACTCACCCATCCTTTAACGTCTTCGCTATACGAAAGAGTTTGAACGGCCGCTACATTAGCGTTTACTCTTTTAAATTTAATACTGCTTATTAAAGCTTGCGTATTTGCGCTAGGCTTTAAAACTAAAGTGTTAACTAAATCAGCAGATCCTTCGATTAGAACTTCATCGCCAATTGTAAACGTGTTGTTAAAGTTCGTAGAATCTACTTCAGCGTCATCATCACCTATTCTAACTGTAAAGCCTTGACCTTCGGTGTTGTAGTAATAAACGTCTATAAAACCACTCGTTATACTATAATCTATATCTAAATTATACTGTTGTCCACTAGGTATTTCTTCTGCTAAAGCTTGAGATACGTACGCGTTAGTACTTTGCACTGTATTAAACTCTATTTGACCGTCCTCAAAGAAAACTTCAGGAGATTCAGAGGCATTAAAACCTCCAAAAGACCAAGACTCTATTGATCCGCCTGTAAATAAATTTGTGTTTGACTGTACAGAAGCGTTTTCTAACTTACCTACACCTCCTGTTGCTTCTATAGGATAAAAGAACAATCTATTTGAGTTGCTTACTGTCGCGCTAGCATCAACAGTTAAACTAGCATCTCCAGTAAATCCTTCAGGAGTGTTTACAGCAATAAAACTATTATTAGAAAAGTCTACTGAAAAAGTGTACAGTCCTGGTTCGTTGATATTATCTATAACAAATCGTACAGACTCCCCTGACTCGTTAGTGTTACTTACAAATCCAGCTGTAAAACTTCCGCTAAATTGATCAGCAGAAAGAGGGCCTATGTTGTCAAACGTAAAAGAAAACGTATAAGACCCTTCAAGAAAGTCTACTTCATCTACATTGAAAATATGTTTAAAAGTGTTCTCTTCAGCGTCTACAAAGCTAGCAGGGATATTCCAGTTATAGCCACCGTTAGCGTAGTACGCTCTATTTTCTTGAAGAGCATGTACAGGTTGAGTGTTAGGCAACACGTTAGCTGACCAACCTTCAGGTATACTACTGTTGTTTTCAGGTAAAGTTATATCTATAAAGTTTATTCTATTTACTATAACTTCGATGCCATAAAACTGTACTCGCACAGCGTTGTCTGTTCCCATTTGAGAATTTTCATCAAACTGAAAAACACCTCTAAAAGCATGTGTGCCATCGCCGTACTCACCTGTTTCCATAGGTACTAGTCTAAGACCATTCATATGGTGGCTTGCCTTACCTATATAACCATTTGGTAAAGCCGCTGACGCTCCGGGTATAGAAGAATCGTTATGCTGAACTCCGCTTGTAGCACTAGCTGCGCTTGCTGTAAACGATTGAAAAACGTGCTGTATATACATGCCGTAATTATAATTATTTAATTCAAAACCTGGATTTAAAGAAGGCGTGTACTCTACGTCTATTAAATACCAGTTGCCATGAACTAAAGCGGTGCCGCTTGTTATGTCTTGAGAGATTAAGCCGCTACTAGTGCCGCCTGGATGCAGAACGTAAACTTTATTTTGAGCTGTAGTTATTTCATCTGTACCTTGCATTACGTTGCCTTGGTTTAAAGTAACTCCATCAAACTCTGTTATAGCTGTGTTTGCTACACCCATTGTGCCTGAGGAAACACTGTTGTCATTTCCAACATACCATTGAGCTGTTGTTCCGTTGTTTAACGATACGGCCTCTGAAAGCGTCGGTAAGTTTATCGAGCCGTAGTAATCTTCAGCTCCATAAAACTGATTTATAGTTCCTAAATCACCTATAGTAAAAGTCCATCCGCCACCATCGATAGCATAGTCTACAGCGGTGAAAGCTAATTGATTGCCATTGCCTGAGTTAGGATTTCCATAAACACCAGGCACTGCTTCAGCAGCCTGTATAAATGGCTGGCCTGTTACAGGATCTATTTGATCTTGGCCTAGTACAAAGCTTTGCCCAAGGTCTTGAATAGCAGATGTTTTATATATTTCTACTCTGTTTATAACTAAAGTGTCGTCAAGATTGTTTAAATCTACTCTAATATCTACTTGTAGATTATCTACGACTACAGTTGGCTCCATAGATTGAACAAACTTGTATTGAACAGAAACAGAGTTTACATCTATTCCAGCTGAGTTTTCTGCTAATGGAACTGTAGTAATAGCAGCGTTGTTAGCTTGGTAACCAAGAAATACTTGACCCGCAGAATCACTCACAGTTTGCTCGGGGTACATAAACGTGGTATAAGGGTTTGTGTTTGTAGCTGTTTCAAGCCCAGCAGGAGCACCAGTTGGTATATTGCTAGAATCTCTTAATATAGAATTGTTGACAAAGCTACCTGTAACTCCATCTCTTAATCTTATTTGAATTTCTGGCTCGTTATCACTGTAACTCGCAACATTAGTACCATAATATACTACTATTTTTATTTCTTCGCCATTAAATATAGTCATGTTAGTAGCCGTAGGATTAGCCGCTAAAACAGGGGCCGCTACGTAGTCGTTAGGTATAGTGTCTCCTGATATAACGTTTCCAGGAAGTAAAATACCCCCTAAAACTGATTCACTCGGATTATCGTGAGTAAAGTTGATACCAGGGTAATAATGATAGTCTCGATCGCCAAACCCCGTTGAAACAAAGTAATTGTCCGTTTCGTCACTCCAAAATATACGATTATAATTAAAATCAAGTAAACCTCCCCAAGATTCTTCTACACCTGTTTCACCTACTAAAAGCAAACCTGTTGGATTGTTTGTAGAATCTACAGATATAAATTGAGAATAAGTGTCACTGTAAAATCTTTGAAACTGACCGTCAAAACCGCTGGCATAGCCGCTTCCACTTGACAAAAAAGGATTTCCGTCTACATTTTGTCTATATGAAAACATTATTTCACCAGCGCTACCGGAGTTCGTAAAAAACTCTGGAAAAGCAGCGTCTTGACCTTCTACTCCTGCTTGACCGGCTTCAGCAGTTATTTCTTCTTGACCTTGAACCTCTGCTTGGTAGAATTGAGTGTTTATAGCTGGAAAATGTGTTATTGTTGCTTCAGCTCTAAAACCAGTGTTATTTAAGTACTGGTACTGAGAGTAATAATCGCTAACAGTGCCTCCAAAGTTATAATCAACACCGCCGTTTAACCCGGCGTTTTCAACTATTTCATTAGTCGAAGTAACAGGTGTTACGTCTACTCCTTCAGATATGTAAGAGTTAGCTAGAACGTTGTTAAACGAAGGGTTTAATATAGTTACATTATATTGCTTCTTGTACTCATCATAAGTGCCTAGTATTTTACCGGCATTAAGCATGTTGTCCCTAAAAAAGTCTTTCATGCCAGCGTCTGAAATAGGTGTTAACCCGTCCATTGAAAGCCGCAGTATAGCTCTTCTTTGTTTGTCAGCAAAGTATGCTCTATAAGATTCTTTAGCAAAAGACTCAGGGTTTTTAGATATACCAAAATCACCTACAAAAGGATTAACTTGACCTAAAACATTTTCAGTAGCTACAAGCTGAGGATTACCATCAGCATTAAATATAGCGTCTTTATTTGCTAATATTCTTAACACTTTATCCTCGCAAAACGCTACTAAGTCAGAGTCTCTTGTATAAAGCTTTTGTATACTGCCATAAGTAGGGTTAACATCTTTAGTTATTTTCTCTGCTTGTATAAACTGATTTAAGTTGTTTACACCGTTAGTTGAGTTGTATATACCAGAGTATATTAAACCGTACTTTCTATTTTCTTCAGAATAAGGTTCTTCTATTGTAGAAGAGGCTCTAGCTCCATTTAAAATAAACGGTGCGTTAAAATCGTCTCTTATTCTGTTTGATTCAATACCATTACCAAAAGATATACAGTTGTTCCAAGACAAACCAAAGTCTACGCTAGTGTCAACAAACTTAGACACGTTAAACGCAATCCTATACCCAGCGTCAAATTCATTTTGTTGATTTTCGTAACTTTGACCTATTATAGCTGTAGTGTAACCGCCGTCAGGCCTGTAAAATCTTACTTCTTGATTAGAGTAATCTATTATGTCTTGATTAGCATTTAGGTAGTTAAACCCAAATGTTTCAGCATTGTTTTCATGTCTTACTAAAAAGTGAAGTTGATCTCCATCTAAGTTCCACTGCCTAACGTACACGTTTTGTGTTATTTGCTTTTTACCGTGTCTAGCTGCTGGTAAATTTGGAAACTCCACTCTACAACCTCTTGGACAAAACATTTCAGCAGAGTCAACATCTAATAGCAAAGGAATAGCTTGACTAGCTTCATAAAATATGTTTAAGTCAGCAGACTGTTTAGGCTTTGTTTCAAAAACAGCTGGTGTATTTATTTTTAAAGCAGATAATGCTTGCGTTTTTTCGTCAACAAATTCTATAGTAGTAGGCGTTTCAGCGTCTGGAAAGCCAATGCCGCCTTGCACTGGGTTAAAGCTTGACGAAGCGCCTGTTGGATCTTTATCTAGCTCTATAATGTAACATACTCTTCTATTGTTCGCTTTACCAAAAGCTTCGATAGCAGCTTTTAAAGCGTCTCCATTGGCTACGTTAGTTGTATCGGCCGCCCAAGCTAAAGCTTTTTCTTCAACACTTTTACCGTCGAGGTAAGGCAAGCCAGCTACACGTTGATGTCTGGTTCTCCAAGAAGTGTGATTGTATATACGCTTTACGCTAACATTAAGTATAGTGTAAAGATCATTAGTAGTGTCATCAGAAAACTTAAACTTAGAACCAATTTTTATATTTTCAACAAACTCCTTTATAACGCCATCTGGATCACCATTGACGTTAAAAGTTGGGTCCCACTGTCTTTCGTGCAGTTCTCTATAGTTTAAATCATATCCTTTACCTATCCCTGGGCCAGGTGCTGGCATGCCAATAGCAGAGTCTGTTTGATCGTAACTACCTTCAAACTCTACATAAACCCCTTCTTTTATAAAAACTCCTCCTCCCCATATTCCCTGCATGTCTTTAGCAAGACTTTGAAGTCCAGTGGCTGTAGAAGTTGCTAGTCCACTATTATCTGTCCAGTTTGAAGAGTGTAAGTTTTTTCCAGGAGCTAAAAAAGAAATATGCATAAAGACTTTACCTGTTTCTTCTCCATAAGAATCTTCAAAGCTAACGTCAAATACGCTATCTTGTTTCCACTGTTTAGATCCTCCTTCTATGTAGCTTGTGTTAGTGGTAACTATTCCAGGCAGACCATTCATTACGTTGCTAGCAGAAAAATCATCTTCGTCATACTGTTGCTCTGTACTAATAACGTCTGGAGACCAAGGTATATCCGTAGTGTTGTTCCAAACCGCTTTTGGATATGACACGGGATTACCTCTCCAACCTTGACCCGCTTCTTTAGCGTAATAAGAATCAGAAGGGTTAGAGTCCGTCAAATACATGTTATCTATAAAAAACGTAGGTCCTGTTTCACCTAAAATATCTGACCAATGACTTGAAGCGTCTGCTAACTCATTAGCTGCCGCGTCTATAAGTTCTTGAACAGTAGTGTCTGGAGTATTCGCGTAAGGATTAGTGTTTAAAACTCCATTAAGCTCGTTGGAAGAATCTTGAATTGAAGCAAGCCACAACACGCTTGCTGAAGAAGAAATAAACTTATTATTATGAACTTCAACTTGCTTATTAACTAAAGCTTGAAGTATTAACTCGTCTATTTTTATTTTAACAAAAAACTTACCAGAAAAATCTTCTCCTTCCCTTTTGTCTTTGCGCTCTACAAGAAACGTTAAATTTGAGTCTAAACTTCCTGCAGCTGTATTTATAGCTTTACCAACAGCTCCGGAGGCAAGCTTAGCGTCGCCAGGCGTTATCTTGTTGGCTAAGCCTAAAACATAAGCTCCAGACACGGTGCTAACGCTACTTACCTTATACTTTTTAGAGTGAGTAAAAGTCGCATCGTTAGTGTCTTCAAGTTTCCAAGATATGTATATGTTGTTAGATGTTTCTGTAGAAGCGTTTTCACCATCAGAAGATGGTATAGGAGAGTGTCCTAGTGCTAAGTAAGAATCTACATCTATCTTTATTTTGTCTACGGTTTGATCAATCCTAAATTCATGCTCTTGCATTATAGCACCATCTGTGCCACCATCATTAAGCTGTACGTTATCGTTTAATTGGCTGCATAAGTCAAAGTAATTGTAAGCTATAGACTCTGGAGCTTCTGCTTTAACATCTATTACTTTGTATTTATTCTCGTAGTTTATAGTACCACCATTCGCGCCAATTGTTCTTTTTAATACTAAGTAAGAGTCTTCTTGTATTTTGTTTATGTCAGACGAGTTAAACGTTAGCCACAGATGTTCTTCTTTGTTGTCAAACTCAGTGTCAGAGCCAGGTATAAACGCGGCTGTCATTAAAGCGTTGTAATATTCACCTGAAGTTTCTTTAACGTAAAACTTAAAGTAGCTAGCCCAATCTGGAGCGTAGTTTGACATTTTAGCTTTTATATTTATAGCTTTAGTTGAAACTACACCGTTTACTATGTCGTCGTCAGTAAAAGGGATTTTAATAGAACCTTCTGATGACGTAATTACAGGTGTTTCTCTTCCATACTCATCTCCAAACACTACGCCAACTTGATAGTCTCTCTGAGACTTAACAGATTTTATTCCTCCTGTTTCAAAAGATTCTCTAACGTTTCTTTTTTCGTAACCAGCATAAACTTTAACGTCTTGATCAATATCGTAACCTTGAGTATAATTAGCATAGACTAACCTGTTGCCAACTATTTCTTGAGCTATAGCTTTTCTTGGAACATTGTCGTGCACTCTTAACAACTGGTTTTCTGGAACTGCAGCGTAAATGTTTTCTGTGCTTAAAACATACTTACCTAAATTTCTGTACCTATTTATATCATCAATAGGCTGAAATAGCTGAACACCTAGTCCTGATCCTTTAGCGCTAAACTCTGGATCTGTATTTTTTATTTTGGCTATAGAATATACAACGTTAGAATCATCTTGCTTATATAGTATATCAACTTGAACGACATCTTTAGGTATGTCATGAGGAACGAAGTCCATGATTTCAAGAGACTTTATAGTGTTATACATCGCCGTGTTATAACCTTCTTTTATATCGTAGAAATTAGAAGAGTTGTAAGCTTTAGAGTATTTTGCAGAAATAATAGGCGCAGTAAAAGGACCAAAAGCCGAGTATTCACCGTCAGCATACTTATACCTGTAAGTAAATCTTGGAAACACGTTTTCAAATAAACTTTTTTCCTCTACTGAATCAGTGTGATTAATTTTTATAAAAGGAGCAGTAGATGGTCTTTTTTTAATTACAGTTATATGCTCTTCTTCAATATCTCCAACAGAAGCACCATTAACGTAAAGTAAAGTGTGTTGATTTACTGAAGTTGTTCCTAGCTTGCAGTTTTTTATATTTATTTTTTTTGGCTCATTAACGCCGTCTGTCCACATTAAAAACTCATCAACTATATTTATACCTGTTATAGTTTTAGAAGGAAACTTTAAAGTAGCGCCTTTAACTTTTTTCTTGGTGTCTACAAAAACTAAAGATGAATATTGATTTTCTTCGTCCCACTCTAATATTATATCTTTGTCTACAGATGTTATAAACCAATAAAGTTTATTTTCTTTTTCATCAGCAATAGACCCTATACATGTAAAGTCGTTAGAGCTAATAGCGAAGCTACCATTAAAAAGCTTATCAATTCTTTTGTTGCCAATAATATTTTGAACAGTTCCAACGTTAGAATCTTCTGAAGTAGAAATCTCTACGTTTAACGCTTCTCTATACTCTCCATTAGGTATTAACCTTTCGTCAAGGTCTTTATTCATTTTACCTCGAACAAAAGTATTTTTAATTTCTGGCATAAACTATTATTTTATTTGTTTAGACTTACCTCTTAAAATACGCGTTAAATCGCTAATCTTTATATTTGATAGTCTTAACTTAGCTTGTCGAGTAGCTGCAAACTTTTCTTTTTTAGCTCGTTGAACTATGTACTCTGGAATATTTGATTTAGTAGATAACACCCCATGCGTTATTGACCTGTACATTGCTTCTTCTGCAAACTTGTGAACTTTCATTTCAGACCAAGTGCCAAGACTATCGCTTATGTAATCTAATATTACATCTTTTCCAGAAATATTAGAGCTAAAGTGTATTCTGCCTAATTCTTCATCTATATAAAAAGATCCATTGTTTTGAGCAGCCGAAGGTTCTAGCCCATATCTTTGACCCGCGGCGTTTATACGAAAATCATCAACGTCTGTCGTGCTGTCGTTAACGGCCTCAGTACTACCCGATCCTTTAAACTTTGTCCAAGTAGAAGATTCAAATCTATTTTCTCTTTTTAAATTATTTACATTTGCATCTGATCTAACAGACAGCTCATCTATAGTAGAAGTAACTTCCATATAAGGGTCAGGCTTGTTATTCGCGTTGCTTAAAGGCCAGTTAGCTTGACCGCTGGCTAAAACGTAAACTGTTCCTGAAACGTTGCTAACATCAACACCAGTTATACTTTTTGTTCCAGACTCTCCAGCTGTCCACTCTAAATATCCTAAATCAAAATACTCTGCTGACGCATGGTTAGCAGCTACAGCAGCTCCTACGGCAACATCTCTTATGTTGGCCGCGTCTGGATCTATTGTGCTTAAACCAAACCTTACTGTGCTTGCTGAGTGAGTAAATGTTTCTGTTATAGTCTCTCCAGTATCTTTATCTTCCCTGTAGCTTGTTCCCGTGCCTGACTCTATTGATGTTGCGTTTGCAGAAATCTCTAAAGTTGTCATTCCAGTAACATCTATTTCTTGCCAAAAAGCTTGAGCAGATCCGTGGTAAGTGTTCCCCGTTCTGTGAGGCGCGTTTCTAAACTCTACATTATTGTTAGCTGCGCTATTAAAAACTCTACTACCAAACCAACCAGTACGACCTTCAAGAAGTGTTTGGAATTTACCGCCATTATTATCTAACTTTGATAAAATAGCTGTAGTAGTGCTAAAGTTATCTGTAAAGTCGAAGTCAAGATCACCGTTTTGAACTAGCTGTGAGTTGTCTCCAAAGAAGTATACGCCTTCTTCTTCTTGAGCTATTTGAAAAGGATTTGAAGTTTGCGTAGTTTTATATATAGGATATTTTATTCCTTTTTCGTCTACCCAGCTAATATGAGTATAGTTAACATAGTCTGCAGGTAAAATCATTACTAGAGAAGGTGGAACGTTTATTTGCTGTGACTTTATAGATTTTAGCGTATCAAAAGATAACTCAGCTAAAGCTCTTTGAGCCCAAAAACCCACATCAGATCTACTTACTTTATTTATTATTTTTTCATCACCAACGTAAACAGCCATAAATTGAGAGATAATATCGTCTAGCGATACAAACTGATATTCACCAAAAGGACTTTGGTCAATATTGTTTTCTTTCATAGTACTATTGTAGTACTCTTTGTCGTGACCTTTTTTTAAGTTGTAGTACTCGTTCGCCATTTAATTAAGATTTTTGTTGTTGTAAGTTAGTTACCTCTTGTTGAGTAGCTAGTTGAGATACTTCAGCATCTTTTATAGATACGCCTGCTAACTTTAGTATTTTTAACACAAGCTTATTTTGCTCTGAAGGATGTAGTTCAAAATCGCTGCTTGTAGTAGGGTTCCATAAAGCGCTGTTGCCCTGAAGCAAATAACCCCAGCTTACCGGTTGTAATTTTCTAATGTAGTTTGCATATATTTTTTCTATTCCATCAGGATTTACCCAAATTACTCCATCTTGATGAAGATAGCAGTTAGGTCTACTTAAAGTCCCTTTAGTAAGTGGGCCTTGATTGTATTCCCAAAAGTCTTTTCTTGAAAGTTTGTTTATTTGAACATGACCATGAGAACTTCCTGTTCTAACATCTGTTAATCTGTAAAAATTACTAGGTAACGTGAACTTTGAGTTACCCGCTTCTAGATCTTCGTTCGACAGCGTAACTGACGCGCTAAATATAGCTATTTTGTCTTCTAGCAAAGAGACCATGTCAGACTCGTTGTCGTCACTACCTCTACCTCTTTTAAATTGGTTAAGATCGTAAAAGTATTGCTCAAATATTTCTACTTGAGCTTGGTTAGCAAATAAGTTAAATTCTTGAGGCGTTATATAACCTCTTTGTTCCTTGTTGGCTAGCGCCAATACTGTTTGATATACTGTGTCTACACTTATTGCCATTATGTTTTATTTTTATAGTTAAGCAACCACCCCGAAGAGTGGCTGCTCTACTATAGGATGATTACGCGTTAAATCGCTTTTCAATGTTTGAATATATCTCCATACCTTCATCAGTTTTAAACCAATGCGCAAGAGCGGTGTATGGGTGTTCATCAAACGGTACAGTCATTATTTTTCTATCATTAGATCCCCATATAAAATTACGTTGATCAGCTGATAATTTAATAATTCCTTCTTCTACAGCTTTAATACCAAAGTTTCTAAGCTGAACGTTATCGTCAGCCGCCAACTCTAAGAACAAAACAGGGTTGTTGCGAGCGAATAGTAGTAAATCTCTTTTAAGCTCCTTAGAACTCATCTGAGACACTTCAGATCCTTTTTCTACTCGCATTATAGCTTCAGCCATATCAATATCTATTTGTCTAGCCATTAATATTGCATCTGCTTCCATTTCTAATATTTCTATTTCACTAGCAGCTTCTCTTACAGGCTCATACTCCGTATATAGCTTGTTTTTATCTGGGTGATATAAAGATAGAAGTTTTTGTAGAGTAGTTTTTTCTTTAGGCACAAATAAAGATCCGTTTCTAAAAATAATATGCTCTAATCTTTGATCACCTATCATTTCGTCAACAAAAGGCGTTTTTTGATTTTGACAATACTTTAACTCTCTTTCATAACCTTTTTCCGCGTCAAAGTAGTACACTCCAGCAGACTTTATCATTCTAGAGATAGGTTTTTTATTGCCTTTTAAATTGTAAACTCTATCTTTTATTTCCCAGCTTGGTTTTTTAGGCGTATGCTTTTCAACAACAACCTCAACCATTTCATTTGTAGCTTTTACTTCAGGAGCTACTTCAACCTTTTTTGTTTGTTTTTTTGCCATAATATAATATAATAAAAATTAAAAAAAAAGATCGGGGCCGAAGCCCCGACCATAATTAATTTACTTCAATAACATGAAGTTGTTAGCACCTTGAGTAACTAAACATCTTTCAGTTAAGAAGTGTAGTTGCATTGCATCTAAAGCAGATGTAGCAGCTCCAACCGAACCAGTAGTCCAAGTCTTCATTCTACGATCATCAGTTTGTGAAGCTCTGTAACGTACGTGTAAGAACGGACGCTTGATAGAAGCACCAACAGTTTGATCATATACAGATGAAGAACCAGCAGGAATCATAACCCCACGAATTTCGCCAGAACCTGCAGCATCATTGATACCGCCACGTGTAGCTTTATCGTTTAAGTAACGCATGTCAGACTTATAGAAGTCGTAAGAACCTCTTCTAAATCCAGAGAAACCTAAGTTCAACGCCATATCTTCAGAGTTGTCGAATACTCCGTAAGATGTACCACCAGCACCGTAAGAGTTCATAGAAGCTAACATATCGTCGATAGCTAGAGACGTAGCTCTATTTACAAACATCATGTTTTCTTCAATAGCTCCTTGCTTGTCAAATTCAGCTAAGATAGCGTCAAATTCAGCTAAGTCAGTAGCAGCGTTAACACCAGTAATACCTGAAGTTACGTTACCTCTATCTTCGATAGCATCGAATAAACCTTGAGTACCTACGTTAGCATGACCTAAGTAGTCATCAACGCCGTTACTACCAGAGCCTTTAACAGACTCTAACATAGACATTTCAACATAGTCGTTAAAACGAGCGCGAGTATCAGACTCAGCTTTTAAGTACCACAAGTAACCGCCTTGTCCAGCTTCTGTAGAAATTTCTACCCAACCGATACGAGACGCATCTGATCCAGACACTTCGTAGTAGTCCTTCATGATGATAGGCTTGTTAGTAAAAGTTTGAAACTGTGGCTCGTTAGCGCCTCTTGAATCAACGTCGTTTGCAGCGTCGTTGTCAGCTTGGTAACGTCTAGCTTTTCCGTACTCAGAACCATAGACTAAAATAGTAGTAGTCTTGTCTGTGTTAAGCTGATCAATATCAACGCCGTCATAAGCAGATAGTGTTAAAGAGTCGTTGTTAGCGATGCCTGTAACCATAGCTTTAAATACGCCATTAGCATTAGAAACAACAACAGTGTCGTTTAATCTAACGCCGTGAGCAGTATCAAGACCAGCTTGAATATAATTAGCTTCATCAATGTCAGCTTGAACTAAGAAAGTGTTGTCTGCTGTTAACTTACCTTTGTAAGACAAGTGCAAACGTCCTTGCTCAGACCATACAACTTGATCAGCTGTCATAGCCTCTTCAGCTCCTATTTTAGCTAGAAAGCCTGAAATTGTTCTTGGGCCGAAAACTTCAGCCTCTTTTTCCATTAAATCTGGAACGTATTGTTGACCCCAACCAGCGTTGTCGCCAGATGATAAGTCTAAATAATTTGTAGATAACGTTTGCTTTCGTGAAGCAGGAACGCTATTCAAATTATCACCGGGTGTAATTGCCATAATAAATATGTTTTAAGTGTTAATTATTTTTTAATTTTAAATTTAAAATCAGAAGAGCTATCACCTAGCACCCTTACTTTCATCTTGCTAGTATTAACATCACCAGCAAATTGCTGGCGAGGGCTCATGCTAACATTTTTAGCTTTAGCAACGCTTTGCTTTAAAGCATCTGCCTTGCCTTGCTCGTAAAAGTGCTGTGCAATTGCATCAGCATTCATAGCTGTAAAAATACTTTTGTGATAACCCTTAGCATCTGATATTACATTATCTTCATTCAAAAACTTTTTGACAAAGTTATTAATATCGCTTTGAGTTTCTTTAACACTGTCTATGTTCTTAACGTTATATCTAAACTTCTTATCACCGACTTTATATTCAAATCCTTTGAATTTTTCGTTAAACAAGTTATTAGTTTTGTTCATAAACGCGCTGTGTTGTTTCTCAGCTACTTTTCTGTTGTCTTCCGACTCTTTGTTATATCGATTAAAAAAGTCCATTGCCTTTTGATATTCATCGTTAGGCGCTTGACGCATTTTAATCTCATCGTAATATGTGGATTTTACACTTTCCAAGTGGTTCTTTGCCTGAGCAACTTGCTCCTTCAAAGCTAATTTTTTTCTTTTTATATCTCTTTCATCATCTAATTCTTCATCAAAAGAAAACTGATCTTCCATCATGAAGCTTATTTCCTCTAAGTTTAGATGAGGTTTAGTTTGCTTATAGTATTCTCTTAGCAGCGTTAAGTTATCTAAATCAGAGTAATCTCTATTTAGCTTAACATAATCTTCTATGTCGCCACCAGTCTCACTCATAAAGTCAACTAACTTTTGAATGTTTTCTGGTAAAGGCTCTCCTGTAGCTTCCGCTTCTTGTACGGCTTCTTCTACTTCGTCAACTAATTCTTTCAAAGCCTCGTTTGGCTCTTCGTCAATAACTTCTTCTAGTACTGCATTTTGTGCTTCGGCTTCCGGCTGTACTTCTTCTTGTTCCGGTGTGGTGTCGGCACTTTCATCGCTTCCAACCACTCCTGCGTCGTCAGTTGAGCCATCTGCAACTTCTGCTGCTTCTTCTGGTTTCTCATCTTCAATTGGTTTATCCAAATCTATTTTGATAACACTGTCGTCGCCAGCGCTTTCAAATTTACTTTCATCAACTGTATCTACAGTCTCTTGCGTAGTCTCGTCGACTACTTGTTCATTTTTTTCTTCTTCCATAATAAAATATTATATAATTAGTAAAATTACCTAGGCTCAAACGAGCCTAAGTCAAATCCACCTCCAATAGTATCATTACCTGAAGACTCAAAGTTTTTAGGTGGTTTACCTGTCTTTCTTTGATCTATAAGCTCTGACTGTTGTGAGGCTTGTATTTTAGTTCTTTGATCTTTACGGTCTTCTTTAGTAGACTCTCTACTCAATACGTTTTGCATATCCATTTGTCTAAGCTGCATGTTATACTGAAACTCTTGAGCCATAAGCTGAGATTTAATTTGCGCTTCAGCTTGTAGCTTTTGAGCTTCCATCTGAGCTTCTACTTGTTTAGTTTGCATTTTAGCTTGCTCTAACGCTTGTTGTTTTTGTATTTCTAATTGAGCGGCCGCTTGTTGCTGTTGAGTATTAGCTTGTGCTTGAGCCTGTATATTTTGCTGTTGCATTTGCTGATCTCTTTGCATTTTCTTTTTTCTACGTATTTTGAGAAGTTGATTAGCTAGCTTAACGTTTTTAATATCTCTTAAGTCTATAGCATCTTCTAAATCTATACTTTGCTGCGCTATGGCTTGCTGTATGTTGTTTTCTAATATAGCTTGTTCTTCCTCATCAGGCATAAGCTCTAGAAATATACCAAAGTCATATAAGTGTAGGTTTGACATTTCTTCAAGCGTAGCTACATTGTGCACGCCAATGCTTTGTATGAAAGCTTCTTTTGTAGGAGAGTATTCTATAATATCAGATATTCTTAACGATAGTTGCTCTGCAACTTCAGCTGTTAAAAATAGTCCTGAATCAAGTATATGTCTAGTTGCTGTGTTAGAGTTTGCAGCCGCAAGCTTTTGAACGCCTAGTAAAGCTCTTTCGTCAGGCGTGCTACCATCGCGCGCTTCATTAAGCCCGGTTACGTCGCGTATCATTTGAAGATAATAGTTGTAGTTACCTATTAACGCTTGTATTTTGTTACCTCCAGATCCAGATGTTATTTCTTGAATAGGAACTTTACCAGGATTCATATCGCCTTCAGAAGTAAATGACCTACCAATAACACTACCTGTTTGGAAGAACATATTTAAAGCTTCTTGTGGGCTGTAGTTAGTTCCATTACCTAAATCTATTTCAGCTAAACCATCAGCGTCTAAATAAACGCCATCTGGAACCATACGCGACATTACTTGCTGTAGCTTTAAATGTGTTAGCTGTATCATGTCGGCAAATCCAGTAATACGCTTTACTAAAGATTCTATTCTACCTTTATACATTCTTGGCGCTACTATGTTGTAGTTCATTTTAACTTTAGTAAAATCGCTTTTTGGCCTCATCATGTTTTTAGCCATTTGCCATTTTAGTAGTTTTTTGGTGCCAAGAACCATAGCGCCTTCATATAAACACTCTATTGATCTTTGCAGCTTGCTATAATCAGTAGCGTCTTCAGGTGGGTTAAAGTTATCGTCTTTTTCAATAAGCTTACTAGCGCCACTAGCTGTTTCTTTTACTTTGTAGACTTCGTTCATATACGTCTTATAATTAAAATATAAAACTTGAACTCTATTTTTATCTGTATCTTCGTAGCCTACGCCGCTGTATTGGCTGTTAGATTTTTGAACGTCGGCGCTGTTTTGTATTTCTTCTAAATCTTCATGCGTTAAGTGCGGAAACTCTTTAGCTAACTCGTTTAGAGGTATTGTTTTAACTTCACCAATATAATACAAGTCGTCAAAGTAAGGTGAGTCTGTGTAAGAGTAAACTATGTCTGCAGGATCTACATATTTCACTGTAACTCCTTCTGAAGTGTTAAAATCTGTTTTTACAGCAGCTATACCAAGTACAGTTAAATCGTAGTAAAGCTGTTTTTTAATTAAATCGTAATTATTGCCATCAAGCAAAACATTTATAGCTTGCTCTTCCGCTAATTCTACAGCCTGCTTATAGGTTAACTGCATGTGCAGCTCTAGTTCTTCTTGAGTTTCAGGTAATGTAGCTGGGTCGTTTTGATAAAGGTTTATACCAAACTCTTCAGCGGCAAAGTCATTCATCTCTTTAGTAGCCATATCTCCAAGTACACTTTCCATATACTCTGTTCGTTTAGCTACACCGTATGGGTCTTGAGAATACGCCTTAATGTCAAAAGATCTATTAGCTAAGCCGTTAACTACTATATCTACAAATTTAGGTATAATAGGTACAGGTGTCCAATCAAGGTTTAAGTAGCTTAAGTCACCATTTATAGAAAGTTCGTCTTTATATTTTTGTATAGACTGCTCTCCTCTAGCGTATAACCTTAAGTTATGATAGTTGTTAAAATTGTTTTGATACCTATTGTGGTTTCTATCGTTGTTAAACCACTCTGTTTCGATTGCTTTAGCAACCTTTAAACCGTAGTCATAGCTTAACTTTTCAGCATCACTAACTACTTGACTTGGAAAATAACTCTTTATAACAGACTCTGCCATACTTTTATTTTATTATTTTTGATATTCCACCTTGGTTAGAATATTTAGATATATTTATGTTTACTTGCGGTCTTTTAATATCCGCGTGTGGTCTGTAAAGGTGACGATTGCAAGCCATTATAGCTAAACCAGAGCTTATAGCGGCATCAAACTTAGTTCTTTTGTTTATATCAAACTTAGCCCAATCATTTAAAGTTCTATTGAAATACACGTTACCGTATACTCCTTCGTCTAAATGACCTACGTGATCATTGATATACATTTCTATAGCCGCAGCGTGAGCTTGCTTTATATCTTCACTAGAGTTAGGTATACCACCTATTTCTTTTTCAGCTGTACTTAGCTTGTTCCAAGCTTTATCTGGTCTATTCATACTAAAACCTCTGTACCCTCTTCTTTTAAAGTAGTATAAAAGTCTTGGTTTGTTATTTTCTGCTAACAATGGCATGCCGTAAAATATGCAAGCCATTAGTATATCTTCAAAAAATATCTCAGCGGTTTGTGGTCTAGCAATATATTCTAAAAAGAAATGGTTTGGCGGAGCGTCTTCCATGCTAAACTTAGTTAGTCCATGAAGAGATCCGTTGGATCCTCTACCATCAACAGTACCGCTAATATCATAGCTATCGCAGCCAAAGGCGCCCATATGCTCATTACCAGGGTACTTAACACCATTTTTTATTATTACATTGTTTTGAAGTCTAGGTTGAGGTGTCCAACTTATGTTAAACCTTCCTTTTGGGTCAGGATTAAAAACTACAGCTGTGTCCTTAACTCCACTTACCCACTGAAAATTACCAGTGTTGTAAACAGCGCTATTTCCTATTCCTTCATTATAATCTATTTGCTCGTATATTTTAACTAAATTAAATATACTGTTTTTTGTTTCATCTCTAAACGCATGCTCTTCAGTTCTTGGAAACTGACGATAAAATTCGTTTAATGCATCTTGATCTTCTTTTAAACCTTCTACCTCGTTGTTCCAATTATCTATAACGCCTACGTCAATTAATTCACCGTCTGGTCCATGAACATCTCGTCCTGGAGTAGTAAAGACAGGTCGTCCATATTCGTCAATAAATCCTTCAAAGTTCCACTCCATTGGAATAAACAAAGCATATAAACCAGATTTTGTTTGACCATTTTTATTTCTTCGAGTTACATCACTATCATTATACAATCTTTTGAAGTTATCACCACCTTTATCTAACGCGTTAGACGTTGATCCCATCATGCACTTGCCGATAATTCTACTACCTAGTCTAAGACAAGTTTTTGTAACTCGCCAGTTGTTAAGTATGTTATCGGGCCTCTCCCACTTGCCACTTTCATCGTGAACTAACAGTGATAATTTTTCACCATCATAACTGTTGTCGCCTGTGTTCTTCCAATCAATTGTTGTGTCAAGACCTTTTATCTCCTCTAGCTTTTCGTTAACCTCTATTTTTTTACGAGTAAACTTACTCGCTGGCACACGATATGCTAGCTCAGACTTTGGTCTGTCCATACCATCTTGAATAGGTTTAAAGAAAAAAGGATAATTTATTGATATAGGCACAACCTTGTCAGTAAACATCTTTTTAGCATCACCACCACTCTTGGATAGTATTCCATATCTACTATCACTCGATATTGTAGCTAAGTTAACGGTTTCAGCAGAGCTCATGAAAGAAAATCCAGAACGTCTGTTTTTAAGATAACACATGCCGTAGCAGCGCTTGTCTGCTTTACAAGCTTCCCAGAATATAAAAAACAATCTATTTGCTTCACGAAAGTCTGGGGCACCAACATCTATTTTCGACCATTGGAGGTACATGTAGTGAGTTCCTGTAATATAAGTTGGAACACTAGCATTCTGAAACCAGAAACCTTCGTCACGCCTTTTGAATTCTTCATCTATATAATCGTACCATTGTTCTTTTTGCTCTTCCGGGTATGCTTTCCAGTCAAATATAGTTTTTATCTTATCTAACAGCTTTGGCTTATCTAACTGCTTCCACTTGCTATGCTTGTTATTATGTACTTCTTTAGGTTGTTTAGGTAAAGCTACTCGCAAGCCTTGTATTTCATACACATCACCTATTTGGCCAGTTTTAGATATAACTACAATATCATGTTCTTTGTTGTAGCCGTAATGCCATTTTTTACCTTTATTAAGTCTACTTAAAGTAGTCTTCTTAATAGGTTCAACTATTTTATATAACGTTTGCTCGTAACTCATTTAGATCTTCCTTCAGCAAAACCTTTAAATACTCTCTCTTCTTTCTTTTCTGGCTCTTTACCCTCCAGCAAGTTTTCTTCTTCTTGAATACGATTGAGTATTTCAAAAGCATCAAATATAGCTAGCTTTTTAGTAGCGGCAGCGTTTTTAAGCCTATCAGCTGTAATATCATCACCACTATCAACGATAGCTTCTTTAGCCACTTTGATAAGTTCTTCAACGGCTCTATGCCCAGCTTGGATTATACTC
>Ga0208013_1000216_pt1 | contig 37392 bp, 32 predicted proteins | sample 16_taG_FD_184091 | JGI IMG/M metagenome (GOLD analysis project Ga0208013, IMG submission 184091) | Marine viral communities from the Subarctic Pacific Ocean - 16_ETSP_OMZ_AT15313 metaG (SPAdes) (version 2) | ecosystem: Environmental > Aquatic > Marine > Oceanic | place: Pacific Ocean | collected...
ACGAGCTATAAATACTTTAACTAAAGCTGGTAAGTTAACTAAAACCGATGAGTTACAGAAGAGTAGCTATGGTAAGAACGCACATATATGGAGATTAAATGATTAAGCTGCTTGATAAGAAAATAACACTAAATTCAGATGTTGGTAGCCGTAGATGCATTCTGACTAAAGATGAGCATCAATGGATATTAATAACAGGTCCCCCTCATGTGACTGAAGAACAGATGATTAAAAGAGGGACTAGATATTTTTATAAAGACGTAGAAGCATTCTTAACTGCCTTATTATTCAAGAGATTTAGGGCATTAGTAGATGATTGGGATGAAAATAAAGTAATTAATGCTGTTAATATGGCTAAGACTGAAGTAATAGCAGTAGGACGTGAAGTAGAAGCAAATACGAAAGGATTATTAATATATGAATCAAGTTGATGCGCCCGTATGTTTAGAATGCGGGGATTATATTGTAGGATATGCTGCAGAACTAGAACAAAAGGTATGTTCTGACTGTCAGGAGGCATTAGATGCCAAGGCTTAGAGATAAAGAAGCAAATCCGACATCAAGAGTTAAAGTTTGCCAATCATGTAGGCGAACATGGGAACGTTGGTGCTATGGGTCACAATCAGGGATAGAGTTTTATGATGATTTTCCGACCCGTGGTATCGAAAGACAACGATGCATACATTGCATAAAGGAGATGAAAAATGAAATACAGTTTACAATCAAAGATTACAGACCACAGTATAGACTTAAATAATCTAGCTGAGAGAGTAATAGTAGGTCCACAAGAAGAAGTATTAAGAGATATTGAGAGCTTTAATCATAGATTTAGAACAGATATTAGATGTACTAAAACATTTAGATGGGAGCCAGGATTCTATAAGAAGCTAAAGGCACTGCAACTAAAGACAATGGGCTTTGATAAATCTTCTAGAACAGTAAGGACATCGTTTACTAAAGTTGCTAATAATGACTGGTATTATAGACAATTAAAGCAATCAGTTACAAGAATAGATGGAATGTTATATACATTAAGATCTAACAACATGACATTTCAGGATAACACTGAATCTGTAACTGAAAGTACATATGAGTGGTTTAATAATATCATGAGTACAACTGAAGTCATAAATAATGGTGATAATCCATATACATTTAATGTTTATCATGCTAAAGGTGGTGATGAATTGCAAAAGGATTATATTGTATTTATCATTGAAGTAGATGAATTTAACATGGATATAGGTAATAATGATGCTTATGCACCCATTAAAACGGGCAAGGTTAAAATGTTTGTTGCATTAGACTTGGTTAGAGTAATCGGTGCAGTTATATCCGATAGAGTTACAAACTTCGGCAATGAATATATGCATCATGGTCATAGACTAGGTGGACAGTATCTACCCACGGCGAGAGGTTTATATTTTCCATACATAAGTAGTGGTAGAGGTTATCACTCTAGGCTTATTGATCATAGCCTAGTAGATGATTATAGTAGAATGAATACACCTGATCTAGAAGACTATGATGGAAACTATGGATATGGAAATGATGTAGATGGTTATACATCTTTATGCTTTGGAGATTTAAAAGATAAGATTTTAATTCCAATGGCTAAAGGTAGGCTTGATGAAGTTGTGTTTTGGTTAAATAAGTGGGGTAGTTTCTATAATATTAATACAACAGGACCATTGAACAATTATACTAAAATGTATCATGGATCTCCAGCTATATTGTATAATGATGATATGGATGGAATCCTTAGCCTTCGTTCATCTAGAAACTGCGAGTATACTGTACCAATCGTTCAATCTGAATCTTATTGTGATATGTATGAATGCACAATGAGAGATCTTTGCAGTAGATATGAAAATGCTTATACTATTGTGGATGATGAAGTTAAAGCGATGAGAGAGCAAGTATTAGCCAATTATATGATATCTAAACGGTATACATTCGAACGATTAGCTGATTCAAATGAACATGCTGACATGTTAGATAGAGCATTAAACCAAATGGATAGAAATTGGGGTACCGCAGAAGCTCATGTTGATGATATGATATCTAGTATAAGGTCATATTTTAATGTAAATGTAGCGCCTGACTCCATTATGTATATAATGGCTTCTCTTGCTAGAGAGGTGAGTTATGGTGATACCATGGAATATATGGATGACTATGACAATGGTGAAATTGGGTTTTATGATTGGTTAGATCAACATTATCCTAACAGAACTATAAATCCTGAGATAATACCAATGGAAGTAGCATCATCTGAACCTGTAAGAGACACTAATGAGCTAGAAAGAATGCTATTAGAGGCTTATTCAGCATCAGGAAGAGGTATACCAATACAAGTTCATCAATCAGATCTAGATCATGAAGCTGAAATAGCACATAATGATGCTGAAGTATCATTTTAAACTAATAAGAGAAAGGGGTAAAAATGAATCAATCATTTTACACATCAGAGGCAAACTGGCAAAAACTGCATGATTATGCGCAAGTAGCGTATGATAAACATAGATCAGAAATAGGTGGTATGTTAGTTGCCGTAGAGGATGAAGACGGAGACTGGATACTTCAAGATCCTGTTATACTTAAGCAAGAAATATCTATGTCTAATTGTATATTAGATAAAGATGCTCTTGCATTATATTATACTAAGGCTGGAGTCAAGCACAAGGACTCTAACTTTAGATTTGTATGGTGGCATAGTCATCACACAATGGATGCTTTCTGGTCAGGAACAGACTTAACTGCCATTAAAGAATATTCTGATGGTGATTTTAGCTTTGCTCTAGTAATAAACCTTAAAGGCAAGCATATATTTAGAGTTTCATGCTGGAAGCCATTTGAGATGCATATAGATACAAAGGTTGAGCTACTTGAAGGCAAAGAGAGAAAGATGCCTAAGAAAGTATTGAATGATGTTGAAAAGTTATGTAGTAAACGTAATTTTGTATATGGCAAGAACCATAAACAAACTAAATACACTCCATATAATCCTCAGCAGACATCTTTAATCAAAGCTGTTGATGTAGACTCAGATATGGAAGCTAAAAAAGCCATAGAACTAGTTACATCTATTAACTATAGGTTTGCAGCTGGTGAGCTTGATTTTAAAGGCTGGATGAGGATTGTTAATGCATTTAATCTTAATCTTAATGATTGGTATATAGATGATGTGATAACTGAAGCTCAGCTAAAGAAAGATGTTATTCATCGTAAGTCTGAAGACTTTATTGAACCATTATATTCTGCTGAAGATATGGCTACAGTATTATCTGAAGAAGGAATTGATGATAAGAAAGATGAATGGTATTTTAATCAAAGCTATGGAGGTATATACTAGTGATTAATGAAAGATCAAGTGGATTGGTAAACAATTTAGGGGATTTTCATTTTCATATTCTTGGTTGTGGGGCTATAGGTAGCTCCACTGCCATGCAATTAGCGAGAATGGGAGCTTCTAACTTTTGTTTATATGACATGGATACAGTAGAGAATGTAAACCTTGGAGTTTCACAATATATTATTAATGATATAGGTAAACCTAAAGTCTTAGCATTAAAAGATCATTTAGAATCTATAGGTGTCCCAAATATCTATACTTACAATGAAAGGTTCTCAGAGTTTTATCCTCAAGGAGAATCAGACATTGCAATATTAGGTTTTGACTCTATGGCAGCAAGATTACAAGCAGTGGAAGCTTTATGCTCAAATCCTACTATTAAGCCTAAACACTTAATAGACGGCAGGATGGGGGCAGAGCACTATCAACAGTATATCATTGATAAACCGACTGTAGGTAAATACAAGAAAACATGGTACTCAGATAGTCAAGGATCTCCTGAACCTTGTGCTGCAAAGGCTACAGCATACTGCGCATTTATGAGTGGTAGCTTTATAGCTAATGCAGTTCGCAAGTTAGCAACAGGACAACCTTACAACAAGGAATTTTCGTTCAACTTTCCAAATATGTTATTGGAAAAGTCAACGATGACAGTGTAAATTATACTATAATTACAACACTGATACTCCTTATTTGTGTGTAACCCTGGGGGTAGATTCCTATGAATTTGCCCCCTTCTCAACTAATCCCTAAAACGTAGGAGACTTAAATGTCAGATAATGAAGGAACCACCACTGTGGAAGATTATATCGACCCCAGTGAAGGACCATTTGATTATATAATGGTCGAAGAGAATACATCTAAAACTGTTGGAGCTATAGCTGGAGCATTAGCTAAGGCCCAAGGTGAGATGACAATGGTAGAAGCTAAAAGCACTAATCCATTCTTTAATAGTAAGTATGCATCACTAGCATCAGTGCTAGAGACTGCAATGCCTGCATTAAATAAACATGGAATAGCATTAGTTCAAGGTAATAGGTGGGATAATAGCGATAATGGATTCTATATTACCTCAACATTAATGCATAGTTCAGGTGAATGGATAAAGAGTGAGATACGTATGCCTATAGCAAAGAAAGATGCTCATGGTATAGGTGCGGCTACTACATATGGAAGACGATACTTACTAAGTTCAATGGTAGGTATAGCACAAGCAGACGACGATGGCAACCAGGCTGTAAAGCGTGCTCCACGTCCGAGTGATCAAGTAAACAAGAAAGGTTAGTAATGGCAAGAACATTAACACTACCAAAGAAAGGTTCAGGCAACTGGACAGAAGGATGGCACACATTAACAATATCTAATGCAGCATACGGAGAGTGGAATGGCTCTAAGTATATTGATGTATGGTTTGAAGGGTATCCTGATAACTTTAATATGCGTATGTATGCTAAGGTTGGCAAAGATGGTGAAGAGTTTGCAATAGGCAATCTATATCGCTTTGCTAATGCTGGTATTACAGATGCATTAGAGAGTGCAGAAGGTGATACTGTGCTTAAGATTGATGATAGTGAAGAAGCATTAAAAGGTAAAGTAATTAATGCATATTTCTATAAAGATGGTAAGTTTACCAGAGTATTACCTAACGTAGCACCAACAGAGTTCGCTAATGTAGTGGATAAGTTTGATGCTAAGGACGTACAATACTTTAAAGGTAAAGCAGAATCATTCTTTAGTAAATGGGTTGAACCTAAACTAAAGGATGTACCTCATGAAGAGACTGCAACCACTGAGGATGCCACAAGTGACATTCCTTTCTAAATAGATAATAATAATGCAGGGTATGGTGTATCCTACTAAGACAACTAGCGCACCTTGCATTATTTTAATAAGGAGTAATAAATGATTAAAGAATTTGCTTTTGGGTTATCAGAGCGACATTATTTCCAAGATAGCTCCAGTGTATGTGACTGGATGAATATAGACAAAGATACCTATATGTCATTATATGAATTTGATGATGAGATTACTAATTTCTTTGCGAATAAACACACTTTATCTGGTTTCGATGGCTTAGTTTATATACCTGACGAATTTATATTAGATGTAGATGGAAAGGATAAAACTGACCTTGAAAATGCCAGACAAAAAACAATTGGACTACTCATGCTATTGGATGATCTTGGGGTTCCTTATCGTATTTATTTTAGTGGGAATAAAGGATTTCATGTCGGTATACCATCTTCTGCTTTTAGGTGGAAACCTGATGCTAATCTGCATCTCAAGGTCAAAGACGCGCTAACTAATGCAGGTATATTTGATTTTGCAGATCCATCTGTAACAGATAAGACAAGGCTAATAAGAGTTGTAAATACAATGAATCTTAAAGCAGGTCTATGGAAGCGTGAGATAAATCGTAAAGATCTAGATAATGCATATATAACAGAACATCTACAGAAAATAGCTAGACATCCAGGTCCAGTATCTGATTTTGAACTTGAATGTGATCCAGTATTTGATGTAATGGAGAGAGTTAAGTTTGATCAACAAAAAGAACCTGAGTTTATATCACAAGGGAGAACGCCAGACCCAGTAAACTATCCATGTATAAATAGTATGTTATCCAGTAAAGAATGTGGATCAAGGCATGCTACAGCATTGCGATTAAGTGCTTGGTTTAGATGGCTATATCCAGAATCTGTTGTGCAGGTTATAATGGAGCAATGGAGACAACAAGTTGATGACCCTGAATCACCATTTAAAGCTAAAGAAATGGAAAGTATAGTTAATAGTGCATATGATGCACATGGTGGATCAGGTAATAGATATGGTTGTGGTGATAAGATCATGGATGACCATTGTAAAAATACATGCAAACTCTATAAGTCCAAGAAAAACCAGACAGTTATGGACTCCAACACTATGGAAACATCACTGATTAATTTCTTAACAAGCAACCAGAAGCCTCTTGACTTTGGTGATATATGGCCAGGTGAAAACTTTCCTATATATCCAGGTGAAGTAGTTGTTGTTCAAGCTCCTCCTAAGAGTATGAAGACTATGTTCTTACAGAATCTTATGAATGGGTTTAAGAGACCTACATACTTTATAGAGATGGAAATGTCTCCAAGGCAAATATGGTCTAGGTTTGTTCAGATAGAGATGGGCTGGAGTGAAGAAGAGTTACGAGCTCACTATGCTAAAGGTAAAAATGGTATGGATGAAAGATTCGGCTGGCTTACAGTTGACTATTCATGTCCATATGCAAATGAACTAGATAAGCGTATATCAATGCTATCAACGAAACCTGAAATAGTAGTGGTTGATCATATGGGATTATTTAAATCTAAGCATAGAGATCCGAACATGAAGACAGAGGAAGCATCACAAGCATTAATGGAAGTTGCAGTTAAGCATAATATAGTAGTATTCACTGTTAGTGAGATTACTAAAGGTGCATTCCATGAAGGCAATATGAATGTTGCTTCAGCTAAAGGTTCATTTAGAACAGCATATAATACTAATAAACTTCTATCAGTTATACCATCTAAGAGTAAGATGACAGGACTTATTGAAGAATTACGCATTAGGTGTGAGGCTAATAGAGAACGTGAGCATGTAGACATGAAGCTAGAAGTAATAAACAACAAGCTAATTAAGAATGAATTAGCAGTAATTGGAGAGTACTAATGACAAAAGATAGATACGATGAGTTCTTTGCAGAAATCATTGATGAGATTAAAGAAACAAGAGATGAGGGACAAAAGGAGTATGCTCATGATGTAATTAATGTATTTGCAAACTTTGAAAGAACAGCAAGGCAATTAAGTACAACAAGGGATAAAGTGCTAATGACATTTTTAATGAAACATATGGATGGCATTATAGCTCATGTTAATGGGCACACATCTCAAAGAGAAGATGTACGTGGTAGGATTAAAGATGCTATTGTATATCTAACCCTATTATGGGCAATGGCTGAAGGTGAAGCTAATGTTGAATGGGGAGTAGAAGAGTTCCTAGCTGATAGTGAACTAAAGAATAATGGAACTACATTTAACCCAGATACTGGCGAAGTATCGTATCAAGCAATAGGAGATGAAACAGTATGAGTATGCAAGATAGAATGGCTGATGATGCTGATTGGAAAGACAGTATAAATGCATTTAGAGAACAAACCTCAAAACGTATGCTTGATTTATTCAGGCAGATAAATGAACTGGAGCTAATAGTTGAAGAATTTGCCAACTCTAAGCAATCAGAATCAGAAGAGGGCTAGCTTTAAGTGCAAAGGCTGTAGTACAAGTTGGATAAAGCCTGTGAATGTTTTTGTTCGCAGGCCACATCCGGCCATTGCAGCACTTGTACCTGCATATGAATATGAAATATGCAAGAAGTGTGCCATTAAAGAAATGGGATCTAAAAATAAAAAGAGAAAGTGGTTTTTTAATGAAGACTAAGGAGCAAATAAAGGAGTGTTTAGAAAAGGAATACAATGATCGTGATGGAACTAAGCCTATGGATGAAATGGATTGGGCTAATAATCAAGGGTGGATAGAAGCACTAGAGTTCGCACTCGATATAGATGTAAATATCAGGGAACAACAATCTAGAAAAGAGCGTGTAAATAATATACTTTTAACAGATAAAGAAAGGGACACTATCATTGGAAACACAATCAAAAGAGTACAACGTGAAAATCAGTCACTCATTGACGATGAAGATAGCAAGCCTTGTAGCGTATGCACTTGTGGGGTCAACTGCTCATAAGGATTTTAATAAATTGTTAGTAGAAAAAGAAGCCATTGACATTCAGTCGTGGTTAATGAAGATAAAGGAGTAGAATGGAAGATGATATAAGAGAGATCAATGGCAAGGCATTGCATTGGAAAATAAATGAAGCTACAATAATATTCCAATGGTTGATGTCTATAAGAGAAGATATAAACAAAAATATGCCAGAAGAATCTGAAATATTCGAATTGCTTGGGTCAGTCAATACATGGCTTAACCCAAGGAGAGAGTACCGAGAATCAGTAACCTTAAATATAGAGGAATAAGAGATGGGTACTCCTAAAAGCGGAAAAGCTAAAGGTAGGAGACTTCAGAACCACGTAAGAGACGCATTAATTGATGCATTTGGATCCCTTTCACCGGATGATATCAAGTCTCAAACGATGGGTATGCCGGGGGAAGACATTGTTCTTTCCCCTGCAGCGAAGCAAGCAATACGATATAGCTTTGAATGCAAAAACCAAGAGAGATTAAGCCTGTGGGATAGTATAGATCAGGCAAAGACTAATGCAGAAGATCGTGTTCCTGTATTAGTAATTAAAAAGAACAGAAGGGGCGCTTACGCCGTACTTAACTTTGAATCGTTTATAGATCTAATTAAGGAATAGATGAACTACAAACAAGAGGAAATAGATAGTCCAGAAGAGCTATTAAAGATGCTCGTAAAAGAAATAAGGATTATATCTACAAAAATACAAGATATGGAGAAACAAGCAGACCGTATGATCAGGAAAGAACTATATTAATCAACACTTAGAGCTTTCTGAACTTCTTCTGCAATAACTCCTACAGGCTTAGCGACAAGCCTTAATGGTAATATTAGCGCTTGTCCTAAGTCTTCCTTTTGATACATCTCAATAAAAATATTTACAAACATAGGTAGAAACATTCTATATGTTTCCTGAAATACCTTTTCCTCCTCATCATCATCAAAGAAATCAAAGATAGTACCAATTGAGAATAATGTTTGAAGCGCTGCTTGAATCATAACTGATGATCCACCCCTAACAGCTGGGCCAATTCCTTGACCAGTTATTCCCCTTATTACATTATATATACCTCTATATACACCACTAAGGAAAGGTATTTGAACATGAGATAGACTACCTGCTATAGCCCATAAAGCTCTAGTAGTCAGGAATCTTTTCATTCTCATCTCAACCCTAGACTTAGGTATATAGTTGGGATTAAATAACTTAGCATACTCTATCTTCCTTTGAGCAGCACTTAAATGAGATTTACTTTTTCTATAAGTATCAATATATTTCCATTCAGCACGCATTTGATGCCATTGATATGGTTTGAATTTCCAAAGTGTTTGACCTATAGCTCCCCTGAACATCTTACTCAAGAATTGCTGAGACATACCAAACATAGTAGCATTAACCATTTCTCTACCTGCTTCTAATGCAAGTGGATGCAGCAATGGGCTGTCATATTTATCAGACCAATTCTCTGGAACTACACCATTTTGCCAAGCTAAGTATGCTCCAGTAAGAGCAGCCTCTTCACGCATCTTAATCTCAACTCCTGTAAATGCTAATAATTTATCAGCACCTATCTTTCTAAACATTCCATGAAGTATACCCCCACCAAGACCCCATGTAGTCCACTGTCGAACTAAATCATCAGATATAACCCCAGACGTCTTTTCTATTAAAGCTTTTCTTTCCTTCTCTGTGAAATGTTTATTCTGGCCCTTCTTATCAACCACTCCATTAGTGATCTCCCATATACCTTCCATAACATCATCAAATTTAGCTGCAGCTGCTACTGAATCTAATCCTAAATCTTTTGTAGCTTCTGCAATCCATGTCTGCCAATGATTACTCTTCCTAACTTTAGCCATCCATTTTTGCTTACTAAGCTTAATGCCAACCCAATCCCTCATGGTTATAAAACCAGTCATTCCAGTCATCTTAGAGTTTGCGCTACCAACTAAAGCATCACCAATAGCGATCATAACATCTGTAACACCTGACTCTTTTGCAACTCTTTCAGACAAGGTAGGATCTAATTCATTTAGATCTTCTAAGTCAATCTCTAGAGCTGCCATAACTTCTGCATATGTATTAAGCCTCTGAAAATTATTATTCAGCGCTGAACCCATTTGAAGTGAACTACCAGATATAATTGAGCTAAGTGTATGCAATGGTTTATATAGCATATTAGAAGTCACTGTAATATTCTTAAAGATAGGGACCTTTCTAAGGTTACGTTGTATTTTATTCGCTACATGCTCAGTGCCGTAGTTTAGCCCCATAAAACCAGCAGATGCATCATGTCTACCCATGGTAGCTTTAGTCTGATCTACTATATAATCACGAACAGGTTTATCAACAGCCAATGAAGATTCCAATAGAGATAACTTTAAGTGATTTTGATTCATTTGCTTTGTTATATTCTCAGCATATTCAAGGAATACATTAAAATCTAATCTTCTACCAGCATGTATTTCTATCCCAGTTTCTTTGTGATATATTGGGAACGGAGATAGTAATCCAGATCTCTGCTTAGCATATTTAATTACATCTTGTAATCCCATGGGGACGGCTTCATGCTTTTCTTTTAGAGCTAAAGCAATATCCCGTTTTTCAACAGCAACATCAAGCATATCTTGCTTATCTTCCATATTTGAATGCGCTAATATTGCAGCAGGTGAAGAGGCTCCTTCTTGTTCAACTAACCTATTGTATTTAGCCTGAGCAGTTCGTAAATTAGAATCAGCAAATACTATATTCTTAGAAAATGCTCTTAAGCTATCATGCAATGCAAACATCCAAGTACTATAGTCGTTCCTTTCACCCATAATTTTAAATGCAGATACAACAACACCTTCTTTAACCCAGGTATTATTGTTTACATCTAATCCCATTATCTCATTAATTACGGCATCTAATTCTTTCTTGGTAAACTTTTCTCCAAGCCTAGTTTTAGTAACAATCCTATTCAATTCTTTATTAGCTTTAGATGCAGAATTATTTTCCTCAAGGAATACTTGCTTTAATATCTTTCTCATAGAATCTACAAAGTCATAAAATTCTTGAGGCAATGTTTCTTCTTCGGTCAAGCCATCAACATCAGGGTATCTAGAGTCTTCACTACTCAATACAAAACCACCATAAGCTTGAGTGTCTATATCCTGTCTTTGGCCCTTTTTATTTATTTTGTAGCCAGACAGTTGTTCATTAGCAGTAGCACTGTACCAACCCTCTTGCATGCTACCAGCTACCTGCGCACCAGCTTCATTAATAGTGGGAGCTAACCTTCTTGAGGTTCTTGGAGTTCCATCAGCATTTTTAGCTCCAAGGAACCATTCAAACCACACTTCCTGCCTATCAGTACGATTAGGTGGTTGAGCTATGCCTGTAAAGGTAGTTCCACCTTCTTGAGTATATGTTTGCATTGGAACTTCATAAGCTCTCCATACAATCCTTCCGTCAATTTCTTTCCTAATTGGTATATATGCAAATTCTTCTTTAGTTTGAGGGTTAATGTATGTCTGTATATGACCACCCTTAAAGATATGATTAGTATGAGCCATATCTAATAGCTTAAATATTTCTTTCTCATCCTCAGCAAATTCCTTTGTCTTGGCAGGCTTACCATTAATAGAAGTGAATAATGCAGTAGGTACAATACGCCTAGTCTGTCCATCTAATATACGATGAGCTAGTGAAACTAGGTTGGCCATTGTGCCAGTCCTTCTTTCCTCTTTGGATTTTGTTATAACTCTTTCGCCATCAGCATTAACATCATCAACATTATATGCATAATTATTGTATGACACATATTGATTTAGTTTAGAGAAACTAATTTTCATTCTATCTTTAAAGTAGTTTGCATCTGAGGAAGATTTAGACAGGAAGTCTTTAGTATCTTGAACAAACTTAACCGCCCATCCACTTTGGTCAAGTTCAGCCATTGCCATTACAGGGTCCATAACCTGATCTTGCCACCAGCTTAAATCACCTGGCTTATATCTCTTGAATAATTTAGCAAGCATACTTGTTTTCGCTTTGCCTGCAGACTTAGCCTGCCTTTTAAATATATCTACTAAATCATTACCTATTGATATCAAATCTTCTGCAGATAGCTGATTAAGATGGCCAAATGCACCATACCTCTTCTTCAATAGATCTTTAATAGCATTTAATTGGATATTAATATCCAAATCTACAATTGCACCTTCTGATAGGAAGTCATCAATTTGATCAACTAGCAACTCTCTTACAGTAGATAATGCTTTGAATTTTAAAGGGTATTGTTTGAGGTCATTATCTGATTTAATAATCTCATACTGAATGCTTTTAAGCTCTCTCTTTAACCTAGTCTTTTCTTTGAAGTCTTTAGCCTTTTTGAGATCCATCTTTAAATCTCTTTGCTTTCTCTTCTTGTTTTTATTGTCATCCTCGATAAGACTTCGATTGTTTATAATATTACCAAAGATCTGATTAAAACTAGCTTTTATTCTAGGTCTATTTACACTACACGCCACTACAAGGCCCCTCTCTATCAGTTAACATTCCAAGGACATCATCTCTATCACTAACCAGCCTTTCATTTACCGCTTTTGAATCATATTTATTGAAAGTCTGCCCCTTAGCATTTGTCTCTTTATAATATTGTATATCTTCCTGTTTTTGCTTGTACACTTTGTATACACCTTCATGAAGAACAGGTAATGGAGGTAACTGCTTAATGTTTATAGCTGAAGCATCTCCTTCTGCATCTAATATAGCTACTCTATTTAATATAGAAACTGTAACTGCAGCAGAGAATCCTTCTCCATACTTTTCTACATTCTTCCCAAGCTGAAACTCCATAGCAGATGTTAATGCTAACAAATCTGCATCATAATTTACAGAATTTTGCGTATATACTCCACCTAGATTCTTTATAATACCCCAGTACTTATTCATTAAGTCAATAGCAAAAGCCTCAGCTTTAGTTACTGCCTCGGAACTAAGGCCATATCCTTGATTCATAGCCCATGTAGCAGCGTCTCTAGCTGCAATAAGGTGTGCGTTGTTATCTAACTCTTCACTCCACTCCATTGGAGACTGCTGTCCATCTTCTCCAAACTTCTTCCTCAATTGAGTTATCGGGTTTAAAAGCAACTCTTCTTCATAGGTGAGTATTTTATTCATGCTAATGTCACTAATCTTTAGAGATATCTCTTTAGTTTTCCCATTGATAATTTCTTTATCAGCCATTAATGACTCTGCTTGACCCTCTGCACTTAAATCAAAAAATGCATGTAGATTTGTAAGCTTATAGTATATCTGATCAATACTCATCTTATTACCAACACCATCTCTACCCTTCTTTAATGCAGAAAAGCTAAAGTTGTCTAATAGGCCCGGTAAATACTTACCTCCTACTCTACGACCTTTTAACAAGCTAACATGACCATTGGTTAACTCACCTCCCTCGATATTGAATATTCTTTCATATATCCATGATGGCTTTTCATAACCCCACTTAGTCGTAAGGATTGTATTCTTAGGGTGATCTACTGCAGCATTAACAATAAGCAGCATCTCATGCTCAGCAGTAGTCTTTAAATATCTCTTGCCATTAACAACTACAATGCTAGCCCATGTCCAGCCCATCTCATGCAATATATCAGTAGTAAGAGGCACCATCACTTTTTTACCCTTACTATTAAAGCGTTCAACTTTATCTTCTAATGGCGCATAGTCCATAACAGACATATCATCTGGTTTTTTAGGTGTAAGAGTAACAACATTACCATTCTTTTCAGTGAACTCAATGCTATTAAAGTGCTTAGATAAGGTGAATAGCAAGTTTTTAGCATTAGTCATAATCCCTTGAGTATAATGCCCCTTAACTGTATCTGACATATCTTGCAATGTGCCTGAGAAACTAGCTAAAGAGCTAGACTCTGATACCTCAAATATATCAAGCTCTGAAGATTTCTTTCTTTGCTCTTTAAAGAACACGCTGTTCTGGAACTTCTCGAATGCTTTTGCTTGCTTGTCTGTTAACAATACAACTCCAGCCTCATCAATATCAAAGTCACCAACTAGTCTTGTATATACATCTAATGGGTGGTGATATATAGCATTCCCCTCGTCTTCAACGAACTCTAAAATCCTTCGTGACTCTACTGCATTAATACTAACAATCGGAGCTCTGTAATCATAAACACTTATTGGATTAGCCTTTAATTCAGTATTGACCAGCTTAATTTGCTGGCTCTTGTTTGCTGAATCAAACCCTTGAGGTAACATCTTTTTCGCTTTCATAATCTTAACTATCTTATTATATATAGCATGATTATCTGCAGATAAGATAACCCCTTGAGGAACACCATTTTCATCAAGTCCTATTCTTCCTGGGTCTGGTTTAAGGATATAGTGGCTACCTACCTGACCTTTAGCACTCTTAAGCATACGGGGATCAGTGGTCCGTGCCTGGGTAGCGCCCTTATTAAATATCAAATTAGTCAATAAAGATTCAAACAATGCTCTAAACTCAGGAGAGTTAATACCAATACCATCTAACACTGTAAGTTTATCTGCAATGTGATTCTTTTGTACATTCTTCTCAGCAAAAATATACCCAATAAGTTTACGCATCTTATTAGGATCCTCTACCGCATCCAATAAAGAGTTGATATACTCACTAGACTGATCTAATAGCATATCTGTAAAGAATCTACCAAACTCATCTATAACATCCTGATGAGCATCACTGGTATAGCTAAGCACATTTAAATATTGTGTAGCATTAAATACATTCCCAGCTGATCTTGCATGAGGAGCTATCACAAGTCTCCTTGAGGTATTAGGTAATGAGAATGAATGAGATGTTCTGCCAGTTAAATCATACTCTCCAGTATTAGTCTTAACAGCATCCTTATCACTTATCATATCTACAGGGGTATATCTTCCATCCTGAACTTTGAATATTCTAACCTGATCACCCTCTTTAATAATGTCAGCTACTATATTATCAACAACATCAGGGTCTTTGCCTTTCTTAACAATCTTAAGTCCAGCAATACCTACTTGCTCTGAATGCTTCATCTCTATATAGTTCTCACCATCCTCAGAGAGCTCTACAAGTACAGTCTTAATTTCTCTTAAATTATGCTCATTCTCATATACTGCAAATACTCCATAGCCATCTGCAGTTGCATCTGCAAACTCAGTAGATATAAATGATATACCATCAGCCCAGTTCTTAGGGTTAACTAGTCCAGGTAATTTTGATATATTCTCAATCTTCTCGCCATTATAATATACATCCACATTCTCGTGATCATAAATCAAATGGTTAGAGTCTCTTGCATCAGGGTTAATTAAGCCCTTAGTTACTGATAGCCTAGACCTATTAAAGTTATGTCTAGTTCCCTTCTCTAGATAGCCATTGCCGCGCACTGCCTTCCACCATTCATGCTTAGCTATGATACCAGCCATGTGTTGCCAGCCAGGATAAGCTCTTCTACCATTAATCTTAGGTATATCTTTTAAGCTGCCTATAAATTCATTCTTAACATTGCTGTCTTGAGTTTGAGTCTCAATGTACTTTTGAAAGTTATTAAATGCTAGTATATCTGCAACCTGTAATGCCTTGATATAAACTATAGCTCTATTCATTAACTCTCTAGTATTCTCTGTAATTGCAACGCCCTCAGTCTTTGCAACGAATCCACCCTTACCATCTATCTTGATAAGTCCCTCAAGCTCCTTGTCTGTTATCTTCCTAAACATTGTATCGAGCTTAGTAAATATAGAAGTCTTGCTACCAGCTAGCTCATTCATAAACCATTTAGGTAGCTTCATCTTCTTGAATGCAGCCAATAACTCTTTCTCTGTCAATAATTCTGTTACATGCTCCCCTAATACTTCAGTAATTATAAAGTTACCCTTATCACCAGCACTCATGCCAACTAGAACTTGTGGCATTAATTGAGTTTTAGACCTTTGACCCATAAGGCTTACAGCCCAGCTATTAAGCATGCTAGGGGATATCTCAGACAATACATCCTTTGCAAACCAAGTACTTCCTGCCTTAACAATTTCCTTTAAGTCACTTAATGTCATGTACTTAGTAACTTCACCTACTCTTATACCTCTGACTTGAGTCTTTAGACCATCTATAAAGTTGGTATTTAACCATTCAGGGTTATCTATTTTGGTAGAGAGATTGAATGGGAGTATAGTTTGAAACATCTTTATAACTTTATTAGCAGTCATAGCAGTAGCTAGCTTCTCTTTAACTATAGATAAGACTCCTTTTGACTCACGCATTAAACTAGCTAGCTTCCCTCTGCTAATATTAGTATATGTAAGTTGAACCCGCTCATTAGATTTAATCTTATTAATGCCCTGATTTACAACCCAGAATGCTTTTATTTTTCTAAAGTTGTTTAATGCATCTTTTAATTCTCTCTCAGTATATGCTTCATTAGTCTCTGGGTTTATATCAACACCAGCAGTAATGCCTTCAATGTCATTCTTATCTAATATTATTGCATTAAAATTATTCTCTGTCCAATCCCAGAAGTCAACAAAAGGCAAACTGCGAACCTTATTATATACTTTTGCAATATCCTTTTCGGGTAAAATCTCTCCAACTAAGTCAAAGAATAATCCATCATATACCTTGGGCCCACCATCACCAACCCTAATGCTAGGAGAATTATTATCATCTCCGCTATAATTACCCTGCTCATCTGACTCCTCTACAACCTCTATCTTCTTTTCAATTGCAAACAACTCATGAATAGCACTTAAGTTATAGGTTTCAGTCCCAGCTTGAGCTAAAGATAAATCAACCTCCTCTGTAATAAAGCTTTCACCCAAGCCTTTTCCTGGGAATGCTTTCATTGCAGCCTCATTAAGGAGCTCTATATCTGTTATATGAAATCCATCAGTGCTTCTTATACGATGCCTGAGCATTTGTAATGCACTAAGAGGATCATCTGAATAGTTCTTTAGATAATCTTGCAATTGAGACTTTAGCTCATCAACTACACCTTCCCTAGTTGTAGGACATACTCCATTAAACCCCATTATATACCTCTCCCGCAATTATTAATAATATCTGATATATCATCTGTCTCTTCTTCAACATTGTCATAGTTATCTTCGTTTAATTCTTGTGCTGATTCATCTGCAAAATTAGACGCATCCTCACTATCTATCATATCCAATCCCTTGGCTACAGCAGAGGCAGGAGTAACTCCTTCTCCAGTAGGCGTGATCGTAATAGTCTCTCCAGTATCAGTTTTAACTTCTTCTTCTGTAATCTTTTCTTTTTTAGGCTCCACCTCTACCTTAGGCTTAGGCTTAGTACCTAAACTTAATTGCTTTTGCTGTTTCCTTAATGCCCCAATAGCCATCTTTAATTGGGTTGCTCCTGGTCCATCCATCTTGGGCAAGGCTCTTTCTAGCTTATCTATCTCGGCCTGTATCTCAGATGCCTTAGTTTCAATAGGATCTTCCACTGGAGTAGACTCTTCTTCACCAAAGAATGCATCCATTTTTTGAGCTGTAGTTTTAGGCTTCTTCTTAGCAGGCTTATCTTTCTGGGAGGTTTTAATGTTAATCTCAGATACAGCCTGTTTTGCCATAGCCTTCATTAAGGCTGAAATCATATCCTCCCTTTTAGTTTTGGTAGTATACTTAAGCCCATAGGCATCCATTAGGACTTTAAGGCTCATCTTGGTTAAGCCTCTAAATCCAGGCTTACTTTTAGTCCCCTGTGTGCCCCCAAGGAAAGCTTTTAATCCGTTTATACCCCTCTGTTCAAATGCTACTTGTGCTGCATAAGCTAAATCTTTAACATCCCATCCTTTATTAGGGTCTAAGAAAATATCTTTAACTCTAGATCTTCTTGCATTTCCTTCATCTATTTTTTGTTGTTCAGCTGGACCAGGAGCTTTTGAACTCTGATATGTTGCTCCTGTATCTACATTCCCCTCTAGAAATTCATTTAATTGATTTGTAAACTCTGTTTCATCATTATAGACTTTTATGAAATCATCATTATCCTCTAAAGCCTTATCGAGAAACTCATCTGCTTTATCGCCTACTTCTTGCCCGCTTTCACCTGGGGCAATGCTTGATTTTACTTCCCTTTTGTAATTTATTCTTAATTCCGATATAATAGTATTCTTGATAGACTCATCTTGGATTTCATCAAGCACACCAATGCCAGCTTTATCAATAACCATTTGTATAGCTTGGCTAACATCAGCCATAAGCCTGTTATCTTTGCTTAGTTTATTTAATATAATTTGAGCATCAGTTAAATCTTGATGGTCCTTTGATCTACCCCTATTGCCTTTATCCCATATTCGTGCAATTGCCCCTAACCTACCATCACTTGATTGATGAGCCAGTGCAATTAATAATTCCCCCATAGTACTTATATCTTCAATGTTCTTATTAAGCTCTGGTACAGCAAAACCTTCGTCTTCTGCTTTTTTTTGCACAGTGCTTGTTATTATTTTAGCCGTATCCTTGTCTTTAGTAATAAACCTTTTTATTTTCCCGCCAATACCAACTAATATACCTGGCTTGCCGTCAGGAGAATCTTCATCAACTCCAATAGTTACTTGGTCTTTGGCATCTTTATTACCCATTAAATAAGATATACCTTTAGTCCCTGCAGACATACCACCACCACCAGCTGTACCAGTAAAGAATGCCTGGAGTGCTTCAGGAGATGATGCCATTTCTTTCATATTTTCCATATTAGAAAATTGTCTATGGTATAAATCCATAGCTTCTTCAGGGGTTGCAGCATGCCCAGATTCTAATGCTTTACTCATAGCTAATCCATTAATCTCTTGCATTGCCTCTATAACACCTTCTTCAATGTTATCTACTAAGAACTCACCACCCTTACTCATCCACTTAGCAACACCTCCAGCTTTCATTGCATCATCATAAAATTTTCTTAATACAGTAGAGGTAAGCAGGGTTTTAGCCTGATCGTCAAATGCTCCATACTTTGCTATCTTGGTGAATTGTAATTTCTCTAGTAAACCATTAGTGATACCAACAACTAATGCTGTTGATGCAGCTATTGGCACAGCCTGTCCTGGATCCATCTTAAGCTCATTAACAAGAATGTCTAATGACTCTTCCATCTGGCCACTACCTTCCATTAATGTCATACCGCCTACCTGGGCAAAGCTACCTACTGTTAAATTCTTTAATCCTTGTTTTACTGTCTGAGTACCAATAGCTGCGCCAAAGGTTTGCCTAACTGCTCCAGGAGCTCCACCTAACAGTGTACCAACAGTCATACTTGGCAGCATATCTGCAACAGCCCGAGCTATCATTTGAGGGTGTACAAATTGCCTAACTCCATGATCTTCATAGCTGAATGGTGTTTCTTTTTGCCATTGCAAGTAGCCCTGTACGCCAGGGTTATTAATAAGATACTCATCTTGTCTTTTTTTATGCTCAGTCCAGAAGTCAATAGTTTTATTTGTCAGCCATTCCTCAGCTTCTTTCCAGTTTGGACCAATCCCAAATGGTAGGAACGATGAGCTTCTTAGCTTATCAGCTCTTTCAAGCATATCTTCTTTAGTAACTTTATGTATATTCCCGCTACCATCAACCCAATCCATCATCCCATTTTCATCAAGGATAGGATTTCCACTACCATCTTTTGTAATGCTCTCTGTTACCATCGCATAAGCTGATTGCTCATCAAAGCCTCCAGCTACTTGCCCTGCAATAAAGGTTGGGATTCCACTTATAAATCTTTGACCAGTATACCATGCCTTACTATCATCGCCAAATATATGAGCTCCAACAGCAGTCTCCTCACCATCAACCATGATGCTTTGAGGTTTTCTTGTACCAATATTTAATGCTGCATCTATTGCACCACCAACAATAGGAATCTTAGACACCATTGAACCTGTTGGAGTCATTTCCATATCGTATTCAGAAAAGTCTACAATGCTATCAATATCCAATGTAGAGCGCATAGCATCTGCAAATTCAGCAGGATCTGTTATATCTTGGTATCTAAAATAGTTTGGGTTTTCTTGTCTGAATTGAGTCCCCCACTCAGCAGGGGTCAACTTAGTAGCGACTTGAGGGTCGGCCATTATTCTACTCCTATTTTGCCGTCACTAAGACTGGCAATAAAATCATCCACTCCTTCATACTGAGATGCATTAAGAGCATACATATACTCTAGCATCCCTTTACTAATTTTATTTACACCAGCAGTATTAAACTCTTTGAGTAATCTTCTAAGCTTAGGTAATTCCTTAGCAACCATAGCAGCATCAGCATCACCTCTCATGCCTTGTAGTTCTTTAATAGTTTCTTGCAGCTCTTTTTTAGCTGAACTCTTTAGCTTACGAGTAACATTCTTGTCAGACCATATTCCAATTTTTCTTAATTGCTTAGAGTCTATAGAATTAATATAAGACATATCATCTTGATCTGGTGATTGAGATGGTACTGATACTCTGATATCAGCTACTCTTTCAGCCTCTGCACGTTTAGCAACAGCCTCAGGACTCTTATCTTGAGCTAATCCACCTAATACCTTGCCTAGTGATAGTTTGCCTTTATCAGGAACTGCAGCAGGTTTACTTGGTTTAGATGTAGGCTTAGGATCTATTGATGCAATAATATCTGTGACATCTACCCCTTTAGCCATAGTGAATGTGCTCTTGGGCTCTGTAGATGGAGCTTTTCTTACCTCATCCCATTCGCTCTCTGGTATTTGTGCAAATTCTTCAGCTCTCTTCTTGTCTGCTATAGTCTTAACTAAATCCAATATATTGCTCTGACCCTTCATTATACTTTGACCAGCAGCAGTTTGCTTTCCTGCAGGAGTTCCACCAACAGTTTTGGGAGGAGCTAATACTCCAACTGGTTGAGTGGTAGATGGTATAAATGGACTTGGAGAAGTAGACATCTTTGTGCCAGTTGCAGGAGGTACTACGGGAGCTGTAGGCTCCTGTTCATCTACAGCTAAATTAACAAGCCTATTAGTATATGCTGATATAGAACTATCTACATTAGTATTGCTCTGAGCATCAAGGATTTGGTCTTGAATGTCGCCGGTCTTCATATATAGATCTAGCATCTTAGAGAAATGAAGTCTTTGGTTCCTGGCAGTCGCAGTATCAGGATCACCAGGCTTAAGCCCATAGCCCCATGTATCTACATTGCCTTCAAGTATATCATATACAGATTGGTTGGGATTTTCTTTTAACTTATCTTTAATGAAGTTCTCAAGGCCATCAATATTCTTTGAGTAAGATCTTCCATTCTTCTTCTTAGGTAAATCAATAAATCCAGTATTAAATACATTGGTTATATTCTCACCGACACTACTTCTAACATATGAAATATTATCAGGAGTAATTTCTTTCTCGGTAAACTGTAGTGCACTAAAGTCACTCGTTAAAGTCTTTTTATAGTCATCATTAAGTTCACCGTAATTAAAGTCTTTTAGCTCTCTATCTAACAAGCGCATGTCTTTAGTGCCGTAATTAAGGATTGCCCCTACATTGCCTGCATTAATATCTTTAGATATCTTAAACAATTCCTTCATAGCATCTTTGTTAGATATTGCCCCTACTTTATTCATCTCATAAAGATTCTTAAGTCCAGTAGTAGCAGATTGTATACCTGGAGCAACTATTATATTACCGTTCTCATCTGTTTCGCCCAATGCTAAATCATCTATATAGTTAAACATAGACTTAGTCTTAATATCATCCCCAAGAGCTTCTATTTCTTTTTGATATGCACTATATTCAGTAGAATTAAAGTATTGCTTCTTAGCCTCAAAGGTAGTCATCATAGAATTGTATAGCTCTTGCATACCTGAAGTAGTATCTTCTAGTTTTAATTCCTTGGCTTTAGCAAATGATTGGTTAAAACTAACAACTGCCTCTTGCTTGTTTACAAAGTTATCCCTTAATCTGCCCATTGCTTTTAGTGCATTGTTTCCTGCCATAGCTATAGTGGGGTCATTACCATGGGGAGTTAATTCATCCATCATAGAGGCTGCAGCTGCATCAAATTGAGCTACACTTGTATAATTAGCAGCTTCCTTTAAGTACCCTTCAGTAGCAGCTATAGATAGTTTCTTCATTTGAGAGTTTTCAGCCATACTCCTTTGTATCATCAACTTAGGGAGATCACTCATTAATTTTTCTAAACCTGTTGCTATTCTACTTCTAGCCATTACCAATGACCCCCTTTACCACTTTTCCAATGTCCATCATAAAAGACGCCTTCATCATAATAATGATATGGTTGTTTTGTATCCGTTTTATACCAAGTATCACCATGTTCACCCCAACCATTATTATGGCCAGCACTTTGAGTGCCATACCCGTGTCTCTCAGTACCGTCTCCATCCCAATCTAAGCCAAAAGCAGTCTGATAGCGGGCTAATTCTATATCTCCTCCTGCAGCTCTAATATTCGCTTCTGTTACACCATCTGCAGCTACTTCAGCATCAATTTCATTTTGAGTTGCTCCATCACCCCCTACAGCTGTATTATATGCCTCAACTGATGAGGCCATATCAGATTCATATTGTTCTCTTAATGAACCTATAGCCTCTCCTAGCCCACGTTTAGCACTTCCTTGAGCCCTATATAACCCTGCTTGTGCTCTAGATGCAGCAGCCATACCTTCTTCTTCCATAGACTCCATTGTGCCAGAAGTAAGGCCACCTTTTATACTTTTAGATAATGCTTTTCTTTCTGCAATAGCTTTAGTGCGCACGTCCTCTGTCTTATCTCCTAAATCTGTAAGCCCAGACATATAGTCTGCTAATAAATTTTGTTCTTTAAGTGGGTCGTATGTGTATAAGTAATCTGAAACATCAACATCATCACTTACTATTGTATCTCCCATGTACTCATCATATATAGAACTACCAAACTCTTCGGAAGAGCCACCAAATCCCTCACCATAGTTTAAATTATCTGTACCGAATGGCATTATTTATTATCCTTAATATAAGCTTCATAAACATCTAATCCTAGCTTCTGCTTTCCATAGTTTTTAGCACCTCGACCAATCAATTGTTTTGCCTGCTCCTGAGCTAAGTAAGAATAAGAACTAGCCCCTCCTTGCCCAACCTTAGCTGCAGATGATGCAAAAGCACCAGTGCCACCTTGCAATCCAGTGCCAGCATTTAATCCACCTCCCGCAGTATATACACTAAACGCATCACTAGCGGCGTTCATAAGTCTATCCTCATTAACACCTTTTTTATAGTCCTCAAGAGATTTATTCATGTCAGCCACCTTATCTCTACCAAATCCACCAGATTCAACAGTAGTGTCTATACCTCCTGCTGCTCTTTCACCTGCCTTACTACCAGTATATGAACCTATTCCAGCTCCTATTGTAGCAGCTGTAAGTCCAGACATAACAGCTAAGCTTGCACCTCCGGTTAGTGGAGCTAATGCAAGGCCAGCAAGTGCGCCTAATCCTGCTCCACCCAGTCTACCCCAAAAAGAACTATCAGCAGCAGCTTCATTTTGTTCTTGGGCTCGCTGTGCTGAACTCTTTAGAATGTTATCTGATTTTCTTATATCCTTTGCGAGGTTATATCTTGCTCTTACTCTGCCACTAGCCATTGTATTTACTCCTTAAAATTGCTTGCAATTTAACTCCTTGTTAATAACATATCCAAATAATTTATTGTGCATTGATCCAATCTACTATTTCATTAATTTTATCTATCAGAACAATAATCATTGCCCCTTCTTCAGATCCCTCAATAAGAGCCTTATCTTCATCAGTATTACTTATTTTTTCTATTGCCATCTAACTAATCTCGCAAACTATACTAAATGATAATTCAAAATAAAATTGTGACACACTGTCAAGCGTAGTTCTTCTTACAAAAGGGACTAGCATATCTCCCTTTGACAAACTAACAGATAGTCCTGTTTCACCTAGAGAATATAAAATATAACCAGTCGCAGCTTGTGACTGTGTTGTCCCCACATTGCTTAAAGTATAATCCCCGGCACTACCATAAGTAACTCCAGTACCTTTCAGAAGTGCGACCTCATAGGTTTGTGAACTAGAAAAATTGCCAGTAAAGTTATATTCTTTAAGAGTGCAGTCTTTTGGTACTACTATCATTGGGTTATTGCTATCGGACCAAGTTGATGGCAAGGATGTACTACTGGTATTAGTGTTCCAATTATAATAAGCGATCCCATAAGTAGAGTTTGGGCGATACCAATTTAAATTTTTTGTATATGCCCTTGCTCCCCACTGCTGAATCCAATAAGAAGTTCCACCACCTCCGCCTCCTGCCATACTTGAACCACTAGTAATTTGGATATCATTACCAGCATCATTAGTAAAGTATAATTCATTTGGTGTAGCGTTCTTAACCCATATTTGACCATATGCAACTTGATCCGCATCTGCTGATGCTTGCTCTTGTTGGAACATGCTTTTTCTAATCATTAAAGTTCCTGTTGGCTGAAACGTTAATGTGCTAACAGGATTTAGTGTCAATTGGCCATCAGGAGTAATATTAAGATGAGCAGTAGCCCCAGTAGCATCAAATGTAATAATGTCAGAATCGCCATTTGCCCCGCACTTTATAGCAAAATAATCACTTGTTGATGCTCCTACATTTTCATATAAAGTAAAATATGTATTAGCATGGTGCCCTGTTATATCTCCAACCTTAGTGCCATTTAGAAGGAATTGCAGTCCTTGGCCACCGCTTGCATTTGCTGCGTCAAGAACAAGATTATTGGCTGAATCTAATGTTAAGTTCTCACTAGAGTCAAATTTAACTCCACTACTAGATCCTTGCTGGGTAATAACATTATCGCCTAATATTATCTTACCACCCATCCTAAGAGATTCATCTCCCCTGTCTATTGATGTAGCTAATTTTCCGCCCCCCTGTGAAGCTATGCTTTGTGTGGGGAATTGTCCGCTTGAAGATATTGCAGCATCTCCTAATTGATACCATCTATTTCCATACTTAGCATACAAGAAGATTCCTTTAGATGTAATGCCTAATCTAAGTTCTCCATTGTTACCTTCGTTTGGAGATGGAACTCCTTTAGATATTTCTATCCTATTAGATTTAGTATGCTGTAGTCCTCTTAAACTCATTAAAGAACTTTCTCCCTATAAACAATGCTTATATCATTTAACTCAAAGCCTTCACCGTCAATAATTTCTATCCTTAATTGAATAGAGTTGCAATTTTTAATAGAACCTTTAACTTTTTGGAATCTAAAAGTCTTAAAGTTAAGATTATCATCAAATGGTACAGACGTTACAAGTTCATCAATAGATTCTCTATTAAAATTGCCAGAATTATTAAGGGCATAGGATATCTTTAGTGAACCAGTACCCTTTGCTGATATGTCAACATAATTAATATTCTTAAGAGATGAAGGATTACCAAAATCAAAATCTTTCGTTTCAATAAAGGCCCCTCCACCTGTTGGATACTCACTATCATTATCCACTAAATCTGCAAATGTACTATTATTATTAAACTGTAATACCTTTAATTCGCCTGTATATCCACCACTGATAAACAAGTCTGACTTAATAGTGCTTGATCCACCATCCTTAAAATGTAATGCTCCACAAGTAAGAGATTCTGTACTAGCTGTATCAGCACTATCAATTGCAGTTAATACTCCATGGCCAGTACCATTGATATTAGTATCTATTGCAATAGTTGTTTTTCCATAATTAGCTGAATTATCATTGCCATCATATGTAACAGTTAAGGCCCTATACCTTTTATTAACAGATGATAAATAAATAATATCTCCAGCAGCAATATATTCTTGTAATGATATTGTATATGATTCTCCAGCATTGACATTAAAATCTTCTGCCTTTAAGATAATTTCTGTTCCCGTTGCACTACTAAAATTATCAGTTATTCTTGGATAATTAGAAGAACCAGAGCCATTAATAGTTACAAAGGCAGGATTCTCACTAAATATACCCGCAGTACCGCTTATTTGAGTTTTCAATTCATTATTAACATCATAGGAGTCATCATAATCTCCGCTTGTCCACTTAATATCAGAAATGCTCTTACTGATAGGAGAATTTGCATTATCTGTTTTAGTAATTAACATATTTGCTTGAAGAGGATTAGTTTGCTCAGCACTAAGACTTCTTGAATTGTGTAATATAATCTCTCTTTTTTCTCCATTATCTCCAAGAGAAAAGAGTTGAAATCCTGCTACTGCTCCAGCACCACTTGACTCAATGTTCCCATTTTCTGCTCCACTTATATCCGTCAAGTCTCTAGGATCTATATTATAATCAAATGATGTATCTTTTGCTTTTGGCGGATAGAATGTACTTAATGTATCTAGCTCTCCATTGGCATGGGCAGAATGATTTTCATTCTTTAAAGGATTATTCCAAAATGCAACAGTACCTGGACCAGCAGCTAAAAGTTCGATTGATTGCTTAGTGCTTACAGATAATTGCTCGGACTTAAGGAATCTTAATTTACAATAACCATTTATACCCCAAGGGTAATTATGTATAGGATCATAAATCTGCCCTTCATATCCATCATCATTTATATCATTTTCAAGCCAAGGATTGGAAAGATTGACCACCTTGTTATTTTGGACATCAATAACTTCACCTCCGCTTAAAATCATGTCTGAAAACTCATAGTTTAAGTTAGGGCTATCAGTAGCAGGCAAAGACCATTCATATTTATTTCCTATAACATGAGCATGTTTATTAAGTGTATAATCACAAATATAATGTAAAATAATCTCAGAATGAGTTACTTCAATAACTAAATAAGGCACAGAGCTATAACTAACTGCACTTGGCAATTTGCCTGAAGCATCTACTTGTTCTCCCACTCCTGCATCAGAGTAAAATAAAGTAGAGTCTTCCCAAGCTTTTGAATTGTCTCCATTCATAATAGCTATAGATTGTAATCCTGAGTTCCGATTTATATGATTAGCTTTAGGCCTTGTGCTACTTGATTCATCAGATTCAAATCCATTAGTAGAAATTTTTGTCTCAAATACAATTCCATTTTGCCCTATGCTTTCAGGCTCTTTAAATAACATTGAGTCTCTAGTCAACATATTGTCTCTTGCCTCACAAGTTAATGCATCTGATGGAGATTGTTGATTAAACGGTATACTATTTCCATAAACTCTTGTTTCTTTATCTTCATCTTCAAAATTAGGGAATATCCCATCAGCATCAGGAAAAGAATTTGAAAATCCATAGTAATTTTTACTGCTGTTATAGCCATAGCCATTGCCAATATTATTAAAAGGTTCAATATTATCGGGATTAGAATATTTTATACCAGGTGTATACATTAGATCACCAAAATCTTTAAATAAATAGTTTGAGCCAGAATCTAGTAAGTCCTTACTAATAAAATATTCAGCCTTACTTTGTACATTCTCTAAGCTACTTGAGAAATCATTAAATGTAGTTTGCCATCCAATAAAATAATTATTTGCATATAGATTGCTATCAACCCGCATATTCATTGTCGGGTCTGATGCAAAAGGAGTTTCTACATAATTTAATACTTCAAGATCGCTTTTATTTATAAGTTCGTTAGATGACGTTTTGCCAACACCTTCTACAATTTTGCAATTAGGATTATCTTTTCCAAAACCAAAATAAAAATAACCATTAGGCCATTGAGTATCTTGTTGTGAACCAGAGTTATCTCTATAAAATCCATTTCCATTCTTTTGGTCTTCTCCAGAATTACTCCCTCCATCGCTAACAAACTTTGCATGCAAATCCTCTGAGTCTGTAGACCATGACTGAGTAAATATTAATCCAGGGGATACATATGCTCCTGAGTTTATATCATTAGGAAGTACATAGCCAGGACCATTGGACATATCGAGGGATTCACTGCTGTAATTTTTTAATGAATCATTGTGCGTAAAGTTACACATATATCTAACTAATCTAGGATTTGTTCTTGCGGCACAAGCAATGTTATATTGACCATCATCACCACTAGTAGTATAAGACCAATGGTTCTCTGCGTCTGAATATGTCATATCTCTTCCGCCTAATGGATTGATTACAAACCCAGTATAGGAGTATAGAGGAGAAGTTAAGCTATTACGAGCATTTAATTCTTCTTGAGCAATGAATATTTCATTGTAGGGATCATTATTTGCTTTATATCCAGTAAACAATCCAGATCCCCAAGGCAATCCTTTTAATAATGCTTCTTCATTTATAGGAACTGGATCTGCAACCCAATCAGGAGTACCAAAAGTTAACTGATAGTCTTCATAAAATTGTTGCTGAGGCAATCCTAGATATAGTGCCGCCTTATTCACAAGCCATTTATATATATAATTTCTCGGAGCAAAAGCTGGAAATGTTGTATAGTATGCTGGACCCTCCGATGGATTTGAATTATCAATCTCTTTATATGGATAGTTTTGCAATCCCCCCCAAGTATTTTTTAGCTCTGTCAATAATTCACCAGGCTCGTTTAAAATTATGTTCCCAGTATAATTACTGTGCCCTGTCATAGCCTCTTCTTGATACCAAGAGCGAATAGGAGCAATCCCACACCCAAGCCCTGAATTAAAAAATTGTACTCCTGATGCACTTGACGATGGAGCTACATAACCTTCTGCAGTATTCCAAACAATTTCTTTATTAAATATAAATGGTGCTATACCATTACTACCTGTAGTATCAGGGGCAGTAAATGTTACTTTTATCTTATAGGCAAATCCATCAGAATCTAATGATATATCTTCTGCTAAAATATTGTTAGTAGAGTATTCATCATTATAGAGCATAATTTGAGTTGCTATTTTATTAGCAAAAGATTGCGAATTATCCACAAATGAAGTTGCTTGTTCTTCTGCATTCCAAGTAAAGTCTCCGGTTAAATCTGTTAAATTACCTTGACTATCTTTTAATAATAGTTGATAGTTAGTATTAGCTGGAGATATCTGATCATTTGTTATTCCGTGTAATTCTTGATGAAAGTTAGAATAAGGTCTTCCCTCCTTTAATATAGTAGTAGTAATAGTATTGCTACCTGAACTAACATTCCCTAAGAATAAACAGCTTTTATTAACTCCACTAATAATATTAGATCTAGAATAATTGCTTATCCTGTTTGTAGAATATGTCCAGGAGCCACTCTTTAAATCTAATATCATCATATTACCTTGGATATTAGCATCAGTTACATTTGCAGAGTTTCCATATGGAGTATCAAATATCAATAAATGCTTTTCTTCTGGTAAATAACCTAATTGTCCTCCAGAGCTACCTATAAAATTAGACCAGCCTGGCATTTGATCTCCATCAGCAGTTAATTCAGGCGATATATATGGGTCTATTTTTCCTTCTATTAAATTTGTTAATTTCTCTCCATCATATAAATATGCTCCTTTAGGATTGACCCAAACAATACCAAATTCTGTGGCCATAGAATTATAAGGAGATGCTATCCCTGCAAACTTAAATTCATTTTCTATATACTCAATGTCCCCTGATATATTTATAACATATGTAGTATTTCTTTTTAATACAATTATCCTATCAGCAAATGATTCTAGTTTAATAATCTCATCACCATCACCAGATGCTACTTCTAAAAAATCAGTAGAAGGGAATATCCCTGCTCTTTTAGATAAAGGTGGAGGGATAACTCTTAATATATTATCTGGCTCTGGGATTTCATTAGCAGAGCTCACAGAGTCATCTTTATATCTCCTTACGTTACCAACAAATATTTGATTGCCCATTACAGTAGAAGTTTTCCATTTTGCTCTAACAGTAGGCACATCATATGAATATAAATTTTCCATCTCAAATGTAGTTGTTGGTAATGTAGATATAACTAATCCAGTTGCATTCCCATATATAGTAGGATTAGCTTCTGAAACTCCTGAGATACGTAAAAATGATTGAGAATTACCTTCATGGCTTACAATAGTCTCTTTATTCATATCAGCAGTAGCAATTAATTCAGGGTCCTTACGCAAAGTAGGGCTTGAACTAGAAGCTCCATCTGCCATTAGGTATATCTTAAAACCAACAATCCTCTTGTCTAATGCACTATCAGGAGTGGTGCTTGTATAACTTCCATCAAGAGCAATCTGAAGACCTAAACTTAATTCCCCGTAATCTCCTGCTGCCGGACCGTCAAATGTATGATATTTAGAAGTATTATATAATATTGGTGATTCTTCTCCATGATAATATATACTAGAAATACCAAACCAATAAAAATGATCAGTAGATTGATCTCCTTGATAACTCCCTGTATCTGTAGTATTGTTATCTGCTGTAATTTTAAATTTTAATGCAGTACTCGTTGGAGCTTCTGGAGCAATATTACTCGCTACTTCAAAATTATCATTAAGCATAGATGGATAACTAACAGAAGAACCATACCAGCCAGCAGGCCATTTAATATCATGATCAGCATCTGTAGGGAATAATGTATTATCTAAAAATTCATATACATAAGGCATATTAGAAGTATTATCAAAATTGGCATCAGATACAAATAATCTTTCGTTTGTATAATGAAAGACAGTATTTAATGCACCTGACCATCCAGGAGTAAATCCAGCAGTTATACCCTCAATAGCGGTATCAGGATCATAGATAATTCCATTTTGTGCTATATTGAATTGATTTCCATTTTGATATACTACAAATACATTACCATCATTAGTTGCAGCTCCAGATAAATCATGGTCAGCCTTAAACGCAAATAATCCATAGCCAGGAGTAACACCCCCAGCTATGTCAACTGTATTTGCCAATTGTTCAAAAGGCATATCTCTACCCATCATCCTTACCTTGCCGGGTATATCAACCATTACATTTGATGCATTGACTAATGCATTATCAGGAGTATCTCTCTTGTCTCGATAGTTATTTAATCCACCATGGAACTGGTTAATCTTTAGGCTTTTTTTCGGCACGTTTATGCTTTCCTTTTTTCTTTAAATATGAATATAACTCTTTGCCAAATGATTCATACCTTTCATTCAACTCTTCGTAATTATTAGGATCTATCTTCTTTTTCATTAAAGAGCTTTTTTCAATGCCGCCTTTATTACACCCTCTACTGTATCATATACAGCATTCATAATCTTCTCTTCAGTCTTCTCTGATAAGAAAGGAATATCTACACTATCATTTAATGCTTTTACTACTTCTTTCTGTAGCTCATCATTAAATACCTCATCTATAATGTCATCCCCTAATTTGCTAAATATACTCATTTTGTATCCTTTTTCATTAACTTTGTTATTATAGTCACTATTGACTTATAGGATTTTTCAATCCCCTTCTGTTCTATCTGCATTAACTTCTGCTGATTAATCAACTGAATTATAATGCCTTCCAATCTTTTAAAACTCTCCTCCAGCTCCTCCATTAGAGTATCTTGGATGAAGTGATTTTGCTTCCAAATAAAGTAACCAAAGGCCATTGATACAGCCACCGGTATTCCGAACTTCTCTATTATCGCAAATATATCCATTAATTACCATCCAATACTTCTCCCCATAGACTTGTTTTCCCATTTACTATCTGCACGACATGAACAGTAAATAGCCCCTTGTCATAGAAGTCTACTACAGCAAAGGCATGAGACCAATTATGCTGTCTCCCACCTAACCATGAGTTCTTCTCCTTGCTCATGTCTTTTAAGCAGCCAATACTCCATGCAGACTTCTGCCCGCCTAAGTGAGTAACGCTAGCTTGCTGTATATCATGGTGATGCCCATACATTACATTAGTACCAAGTTTGGTTAAATGATTTCTAGTATGATTCACAGTAGCATAATGATTACCATGATAAAAGTTTAACTTCCCTATTGTCAAAAAATCACCATTCTTATGGTAATTATATCCTCTCTCTTTCAACCTCACCGCATTCTTAAATAAGTAATCACTCTTTAAGAAGGGATTTTCTGCTACGAAGGCATTCATCCAAGCATCATGATTTCCTTCGATCATATGCCTCTGCCTACACTTCGCCTTATCTAAGGCTTTATCTACCTGATCCATACCTAGATTAACATCATGTATGTCTTCATCGATAAATGGTATTTGATATTCTAATGGCGGTCTCTTCTTTCGATTCCACTGCCAATGAGAACATCCTCCCCATTCTCCTACATCCCCCAGATCAATATAAATATCTGGCTTAACTATTTCAATTGCCTGCGTTAGACAACTCATTGCTGGTTTATCTGCAAGTGGGAAGTGTTTGTCTGGAGTTACAATTGCTCTCTTGACAGTTCCCTTTTTCCATCTACCCATTTTCTCTCCCTAGTTAACTTATTTAGTAATTGCCTTAATTTTCAGTAGTAAATATACTATATTTATTATGATTAATAAAACTCCTAACATCTCAGGGACTACATCCCATACATTTAATAGTAGAGTACTAGTGCTACTCCCTATAGTCTTTAAAGAATCATTCACCTGTAAATGTCCCGCTTTGCGCTAAAGTCTGTGCCTCAGCTTTGGTTAATACACTATTATTAGGATATGCTTTTGAAGCCCCTAAAGCTATGATAGAGGACATTTCTCCTGTAAGTAGGGAGAATGCACCTTTTACAATAATATAAGCTCCATCGTGCGATTCTCGTGGTACACCTAATTTACCTTTAAATGCAGCATCTTTCCAAGTAGGTGTATAAACTGTAGAGCTTTCTACTTCACCATCCTCATCATAGGTATAATTAGTCCATCCTAATTGCGATTGCAACTCAGAGGGTATTGCACTCTCATAGGTTGCTTTATTTAAACATATGTACATTTCGTAAGCCATTAGTTTTTATGTCTCCTTTTACCTGCTTTATAATTTCTTGCTACTTGGTTTGCTGTTAATTCGGTATTATATACAACTACATCATCTATTTGACCTTTATAGCTATCATTTGGAGTCACCCCAAGAGGAGCATGAGCCCCTATAGCAAAATTACATGTAGTCATATCACCTGTTGTAGTTGCAAAAGACTGACCACTAACAGAAGTCCATTCTTCTACCCATACGCCATTTGCATATACTTTTGTCATATCTGCAGCATCACCAGTAGTACCAGAGTTATATGTTCTTGCACCATTAAATGTCCATGTAATATGAGTCCATGTATCATATGCTAGCCCTAAGTCTGTTTCATCATCATATCTTACCCAACCTATATTAGAGCTAGTATTGCTCATAACAAAATACACTAACCCCCCAAGAATATAAATTCTTATACTTTCATTAGTTCCTTTATGATTACTAATAATATATTGTAATGACGAGAAGTCTCTTGGCTTCATCCAAAAAGATATAGAAAAAGTAGCAGTTTCATCTAGGCTGTCTATATGTGGACACAATATATGTTGTGGGCTAGAATCCCCTTGAGGATTATTCAAGCCAACTCTATTTCTAGTCATCAAGAACCCTTGAGTATCCCTATTATTGTTTCCTTCAGGTAGTATTAAATGTTCTGTTATACTTGTTGCAGTACCATTATTACTATTGGTAGATAAGTCTGTCCATTCAGAACTACCTTCATTTCTCCAATATCCCGATAGATTAGCTACACTTGAATGAGTGAGAGCATCTAATGCTTCTCCATCATTGTATAGTTCTTGGACTTGGGTTAATGTTAATTGGGTATTCCATAAAGATACTTCTGTGATTGCACCTTCAGCAAAAACAGTATCAGAGCCAATAACACCCTTCCCTATTAGCAGAGGGTCTGGACCATCAACTAAGGATTGAGTGCCATTAGAATTACCATTGGTATCTTGCAGTACACCATTAACATAAATATATATGCCTGCATTACTATTCTCCGTTCCATTCCAAGTACCAACTACATGATGCCATTTACCTGAAGTTAATGCTGAACCAGTACTTATTCTCCCATCATAATGTCCATCAGTGCCATCCTTACCAATTCTAAATATAGGTTTGGCATTAGTATGCGTATATAAAACATATTCCATATCTCCTTCATCTGTTCCTTTAAGAACAATAGGCATGCTCGCATTAGAATTAGGCATTGCAAATACCCATGCTGATACAGTAAATCCATCAGTAGTAGGAGTTATTGCAGCATTATCGCTAATAGATACATAATCAGCAGTTCCATCAAACCATGCTAATTGATTATATGATTGGAATCCAAGTTGTGGTATTGTTGGTTGAGCATCTGCATCTGTCCAGCCTGTAGCAAAGCCTACTTCTTTGAGACTAAAGTCACTAATCCATACTTCATCACCTGTGCTAAGGTTTCTCAACTGAAAGTAAGCGCTAGTAGCACTGCCAGCTGTAAAAGTGGCTGTAACAGTCTGAAAAGTAGTATTATCATATGCCCCTAAATTAGTATAAGTAGTCCCAGTATGAATGTATCCATTAACAGTATCCCCTGAGCTAACTTTCAGTTGACAGCTAAACTTATATTGTCGCCCTATTACAAGGTCATCTGCAAACTCAGTATTAGCATCCTGAAATTTTATATACAAGCCATATTCAGAATAGGTGGCGACACTACCCATAGTCATTTTTACTCTCAATGCATCATCTTCTTCTACAATAGAATATGTATTCCCACGATAACCAATCCATCCAAAGTCAAGCAACCAAGCCTTGTCATTAGAATCCATAGTTGGGACACTACTTCCATCAGCATGAGCTACTTGAAATTTTGTACCTATATTATTATCAGGCGCTCCATATGTAGTAAAGTCAATACCATCTTGAGCAGTTATTTCATACCATTTAGCATTTGATAATGCACCACTTGCTATTTCAGAGCCAGTTCTTAATTCACTTACAGAATCAGTATCAAGCAAGGCTTCATCATTTGCCCATAGCTCATCCCCATAGAATGTAGAAGTTCCGTGGTTTTTGGCGTTGACAGGAAGGACTGAAATGTTGTCTATGTAATACTCATTTGTTACGCCAGCGGAAGAGCTATAAAATCGAAGATAAATATCTCCTGCAGTCCAGAGATAAGTATAACTTGTCCAAGATGAATCTGTAAAATTTCCTCCACCTACTTTATTGTTATCTTTACCTAAATATATACCACCAGCAATTACTTTAATATCAAAAGATACTTTATATACTTGCCCTACGGTCAGAACATTTTGATTATACCCTTTATCTGAAGTAGATGCAACAATATGGGCAGCTGTACTATGTCCATCGTGTGATACAACTTCTGCCGTACTTATAGATACAGCACCAGCTACAGTCCAACCTGTAAAATCACCTGTGTCAAAATTTGAATTAGTTAAAGGTGTAGTCCCTAATCCAGTATTAGACCCATCCATTACATTGATTTGCTGACCTCTTGTGGTATCATTCATAGGATACCATAGCTTGAGGTCTGAATAAGTGAGGGAAGTGCTAGAGTTGTCTAAGGCTAGTTTTTCAGGGTTAGCATAAGCATAAGCCACATCAGAGGCAGTTAATACTGTATCCCATATTTGCACATTAGATAGAAGCCCTTGATGAAGCCCTGCACCTTGCTCATATAGAGTTCCGCTACTAATGTATCCCTGAAATCCTATAGTACTGTTTAGGCTTCCAGTCCTTAAGTCTGTTTCATTTGTATTAGCGTCAGTATCAATCAACAACCCATCAAGATATAAACTTGCTAGACCACTTGAGTAGCTCCATGTCAATGTAGCGTAATGCCAGTTCCCATCATTAACATCTATAGTTGATGTGAGGTCGCTTGTAGCAGCTTTATTAGCATTAATATTCGCAGTAAGTTTCCCTCCTTCGACATTAATCCACCACGCATATATAGAGCTGCTTGCATATTTAGCAATCATACCACTATTTGATTCAGTAGTATTAAACCATAATGATATTGATACTGCTGTAGCTCCATTCATAAAAGTTAATGGCATAGTTATATAGTCAGCTACCCCATCAAACTCTAATGCTTGACCTGTATATGCAGTACCATGATTGTTATTCCCAGAAGTATCTAATGCTCTTGGGCGTAAAGGCTTTGAAGTTTGTGTTATAGTAGCTGCCATTATGAGAGTGTCCCATTATTTGAACCATGATTATCATTAGCGTCTGCACTAAGATTCCACCATGATACTAAATTTGTTGTTTCTGAACTAGTTAAGCCTGAATAGTTTTTATACATAATAGATTTGATTTGAGCTTGAGTTAATGCTGATGTCCACATACCTACATTGCAAATATTCCCTTTCCACTCTTCAAGTAAAGCTGAACTAACACCTATCTTAAAAGAAACATCTGCTGCAGTCAAAATATCCTGAGAAAGAGTTTTAGTCTCTACCTGAACTCCATCTAGGTAAAAAGAAGATACAGCTCCTGTGCCTCCATTTACCCAAACAATATGATACCAAGTGCCTGCGGAAAGAGTTACATTATGTGAAATACTATTGTATCCCCCTGATTTTGCTTGGAATAATATAAATCGATAATTAGCCCCACTCTTCTCATATTTCATGTAGTACCCACTTGTACCTGCACCAACACCACGGCTAAAGAATGTTAATTTCCCATCAGTTGCGACATCGTGTCCAGGTTCTATTCTATACCACCCTGAAATAGTAAAAGCTCCTGATGTTACATCAGGCATACCTGTCCCGCAAGCTACATGCTGGTCACTAGCACCACTAAGGCTTACTGACCCATCACTTATGGGTGTAACTTCTCCTATGTCAAAGTTAGACTTTAATACTAATCCGTCACTTATGATTCCAGGGGTTGTTAGGGCTTGCTTCCCTATGTTTGCGCCTAATCCTAGTTTAGGCATATCTTAACCTAAATATAAAATTGCTTTACAGGAAGATGTCATATGGACAGAGGTAAATCTTCCATATATAGTCACCCCTGAAGGAATCGTTAAAGCTCCCATTGCATCTCCACCACTTGAATGAGCTGCAGCTGGGCTTGCATAGTTAGTACTTTCTGATGCAGTATCAGTTTCAAAAGTACAATCATCTATTGCCTGTATAGCTACTACAACAGATCCTGTTGGGGGAGTATATGGATCCCCATCACTTAAATATGCTACTCCTGCTTGACCCATACTAACATTCTGAGCTTCTTGTACTGTATATCCTTGTATTCCACCTTTTTTTGCCATGTTTACCTCCTGCCCTAAGGACTGACCGTCCGTGAATGGGCTCGTTTATTATGTTATTGAACTTGGTCCATATGGGCCTAATACCCTTGGTCCT